>OBLW0100002264.1_pt1 | contig 15590 bp, 16 predicted proteins | sample 1520161 | NCBI WGS metagenome assembly OBLW01 (sample SAMEA3539309, study PRJEB22396) | soil metagenome | biome: tundra; feature: field; material: soil | place: USA | collected 2010-05 | depth 0.15 m
GCAGACGACCTCGTCAAGGCGTCGCTCATCAGCACAGAGCGTCTCGGCCCGGACGGTGGCTGTTCCCCGTCCAACCACGACCGGCTCAGGTCGCAGCGTCCCCGCCGGTGCGCTCAGCCGCGGGGGCTGTCGACGGGTAGGGGGCAGAGGTAGACAGAGACCCGCTTGGCGTCGGGATTGCCGGCTCCGACCCGGCGGTAGCGCTCCATGACCTCGGCCAGGTCGGCACGCAGCGCCGCGAGCTGTCCGGCGGTGACCTGCACCAGGTGGTCCGACAGACCGACCTGCTCGCGCCAGCCGAGGGGCCATCGGTCCTGGGTGTCCAGCCACTGCTCAGCCCGGTCGTTGAAGAGGTGAAGGTAGTCGCGGGCCAGCCAGGCCGCCGCAGCCTGCGCGTCCGGGTCATCCGTATGGCCGCTGGGACCCTCGTCACGAGGTCGGGACTTCGTGCTCGCCCTCCAGAGTCGGCGCCGTCCTGTTCCCTGGCCGTCGTCGACCACCAGTGCCACCTCAGCAAGCCTGCGCAGGTGATAGCTCGTGGCGCCACTGTTGGTGTGCAGAGCGGCGGCCAGTGTGGTTGCCGTGGCCGGGCCACTGATGCGCAACTCGTCCAGCAGACGGGACCGCAGTGGGTGCGCGAGCACGGCCAGGGCCGTACTGTCGAGGTGGACGGTGGCAGCCGTAGGAGTGCTCATGTATGCACAATAATCATGCATACTTCCTTTGCACAACTGCGCTGCAGACCCGCAGAGTTGCCCGAGTCGTGCTCAGGACTGGCCTGCGAGGGCTGATTATGCGGCGCGTCGGGCCGCCGGTATCGTTGTACCTTGTTGTGCGAACTGCGACCCGATGGTCGTGAGCCTCGATCCTCTAGGCCGCGATCACTACCGGACGCGAACCGCCACAATCGCTGAGAAATCACGAGCGCTGAGAAAACACGAGAGAACGAGGCTTAATCCGTGCGTACGTACACCCCCAAGCCCGGCGAGGTTGAGCGCCAGTGGCTCGTCATCGACGCCACTGACGTCGTCCTCGGTCGTCTGGCCAGCCAGACCGCGATCCTCCTACGGGGCAAGCACAAGCCCACCTACGCACCACATGTTGACGGCGGTGACTTCGTCATCATCATCAACGCCGACAAGGTTGCCCTGACCGGCAGCAAGCTGGTGCAGAAGAAGGCCTACCACCACTCGGGTTTCCCGGGCGGCCTCAAGGCAACCTCCTACCAGGATCTGCTGGCCAAGCAGCCGGCGAAGGCTGTTGAGAAGGCCGTTCGCGGCATGCTTCCCAAGGGCAGCCTGGCCCGCCAACAGCTGACCAAGCTGAAGGTCTACGCCGGAGATGTGCATCCGCACCAGTCGCAGAAGCCGGTGCCCTTCGAGATCTCACAGGTCGCGCAGTAGTACCTCGGCCCGACAAGGCTGAATCAACGTGAGTGCAGGCTGAATCATCAGAATAGACAGAGCTAACGAGGAGAACCGTGGCTGACACCACTTCCGCCGTCGACACCGACGTTGTCCAGGGCGAAGAGCAAGAGCTCACCGAGTACACCAGCGAGTCCGAGACCCCGGTGGTCGAGGCCCGCAAGCCCGCGGCTTCTGGCCCGGGTGCCGCGACCGGACGTCGCAAGCAGGCCATCGCCCGCGTGCGCATCGTCCCGGGCAGCGGTCAGTGGAAGATCAACAACCGCACCCTGGACGAGTACTTCCCGAACAAGGTGCACCAGCAGATCGTGAACGAGCCCTTCAAGGTGCTCGAGCTCGATGGCTCCTACGACGTGCTCGTTCGCGTGCACGGCGGGGGCCCCTCCGGTCAGGCCGGTGCGGTCCGTCTGGGTGTTGCCCGTTCGCTGAACGGTGTTGACGAAGAGCTGAACCGTCCTGCACTGAAGAAGGCCGGCTTCCTGACCCGGGACGCTCGCGTCCCCGAGCGCAAGAAGGCTGGTCTGAAGAAGGCCCGCAAGGCGCCCCAGTACAGCAAGCGCTGAGCGACATCATCCGCCGGTGGCGGCCTCGAATCGGGCTATGCCCTCGTCTCGAGGCCGCCACAGATGTATGCGTGGACATGCGAGGCCTGGTCCCCTCCGATATCATCCGCAACGTGCATCCCCGTGCCGTGCACTGACCGGCACACGCTGAACTACCGAAAGGCTCACCCCGCATGGCTGCTCGACTCTTTGGTACCGATGGCGTTCGTGGTCTGGCTAACAAGGAGCTGACCGCCGAGCTCGCTCTGGACCTGTCGGTGGCCGCTGCCCACGTGCTGGGTGAGGTCGGCGCTTTCAAGGGTCATCGGCCGCAGGCAGTCGTGGGCCGCGACCCTCGTGCCTCGGGGGAGTTCCTCACCGCGGCGACTATTGCAGGACTGGCATCCGCAGGGGTCGACGTCCTGGATGCGGGTGTGATGCCGACTCCGGCCATCGCCTTCTTGATTGCCGACAGCGGTGCTGACCTGGGCGTCATGCTCTCGGCATCTCACAACGCCATGCCTGACAACGGCATCAAGATCTTCGCCCGGGGCGGGCACAAGCTGGCCGACGAGCTCGAGGACGCGATCGAGGCGCGCCTGAACGAGCCCTGGGATCGGCCCACCGGGGCCGACGTGGGCCGGGTGCGTCCGCTGACGGACGGTCCTGCCCGGTACATCGCCCATCTGCTGGCCGTTCTTCCGCACCGTCTGGACGGCCTGCACGTTGTCATGGATGCCGCCCATGGCGCTGCTAGCGTGGTTGCTCCGGAAGCCTTCCGCCAGGCTGGCGCCACGGTGACAGTCATCGGCTGCGAGCCCGACGGCCTGAACATCAACGACGGTTATGGCTCCACCCACCTGGAGAAGCTCCAGAAGGCCGTCGTGGAGGCCGGAGCGGACTGCGGCATCGCCCTCGACGGCGATGCCGACCGTTGTCTGGCTGTGGACGCCCGTGGCATGGACGTCGATGGCGACCAGATCATGGCGATCCTGTCGCTGGCGATGCGCGAGCGGGGCGTGCTGGCCCACGACACGGTGGTCGCCACCGTCATGAGCAACCTGGGCATGCTGCAGGCGCTCGAGCATGAGGGTGTTGCGGTTCGGCAGACCGCGGTCGGCGACCGTTACGTCCTGGAGGAGATGAAGGCCGGTGCGTTCTCGCTCGGGGGCGAGCAGTCCGGGCACGTCATCTTCCTGGACCACGGAACCACCGGCGACGGCACGATGACCGGGCTGATGCTCGTCTCGCGACTTGCTCAGACCGGCCGCTCGCTGGAGGACCTGGCTGCCGTGATGAGGCGGCTGCCGCAGGTACTGATCAACGTCAAGGGCGTGGACAAGAGCCAGGTCGAGGGCAACGAGGTCGTGCAGGCCGCGGTTCGTGAGGCTCAGGCCGAGCTCGACGGGGTTGGTCGGGTGCTCCTGCGCAAGTCTGGGACCGAGCCCCTGGTGCGGGTCATGGTCGAGGCTGGCGACGCTGCCCGTGCCCAGGCCGTGGCTGCTCGGCTGGCCGAGGTTGTGGCAAACAACCTGGCGCTGTGAGGCATCAGCCGGTCATGCCAGACGCCTGATTGCAAGCGCAGGGCTCCCATCAGGACCAGCCATCCTGTCAGCGGCGATTCCCAGCGATTCTTGGTGCCACGACGGCGTGTGGGCCGCCCGAAGCAGTGCTGGCGCCTACGTTAGGCCCGTGACCCCCGGCGACCGTGGGCTCGATGGTTTGTCGGGAGCCCCGGTCCAACCTCAGGCACCAGTCGTCGGCGAGTCAGGGTTGCTGCCCGGCGATGCTGCCAGCGCCCCGGCCGCGGCCCCGCGGCTCGGCCGGTGTCCTGGCAAGGAACCCGGCGCTGCCAGGCGTCAAACTCTGGGCTGCCGAATAGCCTGAATAGTTGCTAATCTTGTCATTTTGCGAATCGTGGGGGACCTTGGTCCCGATCGGAACGGTTCTGAGCAGGGATCATACGATCAGGCGAACCGGCGAGGCTTCACCCTTCTGATGCCGATAGGCCTCAGAAACTTCAGCAGCGCGACGGTCAGTCGCGCCTGAAGAGCGTGCCGTAGGGCATGGATGAGGAGGCCGTCGAGGAGCAGGAAGACTTCTTCAGTGCGTGATGCACGGAGGAAGGCACAGCAGGAAGTGCTACGCCTCGCCCGCAGGAAGACATTCTTCAGTCCTGGAGAACAGGCACGACCCAATCCTGGTTCTACCCGCACATAGTTCATCTTTGTTGAAGACTTGAGGAGAATTTTGAGGCTAAAGACTCTCGCTATCGTTCCCCTTGCCGTCATCTCAATGCTGGCGGCTACCACCTCGGTCGCCGCAGCGGCGACTCCCGCCGATCCCTCGGTGAGCGCCGCCGTGGCCTTTGCCCCTCAGGCTCCGGTGAACCTGGGGTCAGCTGGTGACCTCACGATCCTGTCGAAGACCGGTATCACCGACGTTCATGCCTCTGCTGTTGTTGGAAACGTCGGGACCAGTCCCATCACCGGTGCTGCGCTCCTGCTGACATGCGATGAGGTCACGGGGTACATCTACACCGTGGATGCTGCCGGTCCTCTCCCCTGCCGGGTGACAGACGCCACTCGTCTGACGTCGGCCATAGGCGACATGGAAACTGCCTACAACGACGCTGCCGGGCGCACCAACCCTGATGTGCTCAACCTGGGTGCCGGAGAAATTGGCGGACAGACCCTGGCTCCCGGCCTCTACAAATGGACGAGCAACGTATCCATGTCCGGCGACGTCACCCTCGCGGGTGGTCCGAACGACGTATGGATTCTCCAGGTTGCCGGGACTCTCACCGAGGCCCACGCCAAGAATGTCATCCTGACCGGTGGTGCACAGGCCAAGAATGTCTTCTGGCAGACGGCCGGCGGGGTCGAAATCGGAACCCAGGCGCACTTCGAGGGAACAGCACTCTCCAAGACGATGATCGCCATGAAGACGAAGGCATCGATTGTTGGCAGGCTGTTTGCCCAGACAGCTGTCACTCTTCAGATGAACACCATCACGCAGCCCGCTCTGTAAGGCAGCCAAGATTTACGTCGCTGGTACCGAGATGACATTGTCTTCTTGGTACCAGCTTGTCTGTGTCTGTGCTCTGGGCGCGGGATCGGCGCGGGCTTCAGCAGAACATCATCGCGAACGTTTCGCCAGGACCCTCATGACCGCCGCCATCAGACCTCGTCTTCTGACTTAGGCCTCCTGGAGCTGCGCTATGGGGTGAGGTCGAGGCCCACCGAGTCCACGATGCGTGCGCGGCCATCCCCGAGGTTGTACACGGCGCCGACGACGCCCAGCTGGCCGCTGGCGACGCGGTCCGCGATCAGGCGGGAGCGTTCGGTCAGCAGGCGCAGCGTATGCCGTACGTGCTCCGCCTCGATCTCCTCCGCCGTCGACATACCCGCCTGCTGCGCCGCCAAGACGCTGGGGGTGACACGCTCCACGATGTCGCGAATGTAGCCCCCCGGCAGCACGCCGTCGCGGACCGCGTCCACTGTCGCCGAGACAGCGCCACAGCGGTCATGGCCGAGGATGACCACGAGGGGGATGTCCAGCATGGCGACACCGAACTCGACGGAGCCGAGCACACCCGGGTCAATGACGTGGCCGGCGGTTCGGACGACGAAGAGGTCACCCAGACCGCGGTCGAAGATGATCTCGGCAGCCACCCGCGAGTCCGCACAGCCGAAGAAGACGGCGAACGGCGTCTGGCCCTGGGTCAGGCTGTCCCGCCGGGCTGCGTCCTGGTTCGGGTGCCGGTGCTCGCCGGCGACGAACCGCTCATTGCCGCGTGCCAGCTTGGCCCAGGCTGCAGCCGGGGTCCAGGGACCTGAGAACGTTCCGCTGCCGACCTGGTTCACAGCCCAGGTCGCCTGGTGATGCTCATCGCCACCGGCTTGGCCACCTCGGCGTAGAAGTCGTTGCCCTTGTCATCCACGACGATGAACGCGGGGAAGTCCTGGACATCGATCTTCCAGATCGCCTCCATGCCGAGTTCTGGGTACTCCAGGACCTCAACGGACTTGATGCAGTCCTGAGCGAGCCGGGCGGCCGGGCCGCCGATGGAACCGAGGTAGAACCCTCCGTTTGCCGCGCACGCGGCGGTCACCGCACCGGACCGGTTGCCCTTGGCCAGCATGATCATCGAACCACCTGCGGCCTGGAACTGTTCGACGTAGGAGTCCATCCTGCCCGCTGTCGTGGGGCCGAAGGAGCCACTCGGGTAGCCCTCGGGCGTCTTGGCCGGACCGGCGTAGTACACGGCGTGGTCCTTGAGGTACTGCGGCATGGGCTCTCCCGCGTCGAGCAGGACCTTGACCTTGGCGTGGGCGAGGTCGCGCGCCACGACGAGGGGTCCGGTCAGCGAAAGCCTTGTCATCACCGGGTGTTTGGACAGCTCGGCGCGAATCTCGTCCATCGGTCGGGTGAGGTCGATCTTCACCACGTCGTCGACCGCGGTCGCAGCCGCCGCGGTGAGGTGTGTCGCGGTCGTCTCCGGCAGGAACCGTGCGGGGTCGGTCTCGAGGGCCTCGATGAACACACCCTCCGAGGTGATCTTGCCCAGCGCCTGACGGTCGGCCGAGCAGGAGACGGCGATCGCCACCGGCAGCGATGCGCCATGGCGGGGGAGTCGGATCACCCGAACGTCGTGGCAGAAGTACTTGCCGCCGAACTGGGCGCCGATGCCGAAGTTGCGGGTGAGCTCGAGCACCTTTGCCTCGAGCTCCACGTCCCTGAATCCCCGAGCCGTTGTCGATCCTGCGCGAGGTAGCCCGTCGAGGTACTTCGCGCTGGCGTACTTCGCTGTCTTCAAGGCGAACTCGGCGCTGGTGCCACCGATGACAATGGCCAGGTGGTAGGGAGGGCACGCCGCTGTGCCCAGGGAGCGCAGCTTCTCGTCGAGGAAGGCCATCATGGAGTCGGGGTTCAGGACGGCCTTGGTCTCCTGGTAGAGGTAGGACTTGTTCGCCGACCCGCCACCCTTGGCCATGAACAGGAACTTGTAGGTCGTCTCGTGGCCGGCTTCGGTGTCGGCATACAGCTCGATCTGGGCGGGGAGGTTGGAACCGGTGTTCTTCTCCTCCCAGGTCGTGATCGGCGCCATCTGGGAGTAACGGAAGTTGAGCCGCGTGTAGGCGTCGTACACTCCCCGGGCGATGGAGGACTCGTCAGAGCCGTCGTCGTTGTCGGTGAGCACCCGTTGGCCGCGTTTGCCCATCACTATCGCGGTGCCGGTGTCCTGGCACATCGGCAGGACCCCGCCGGCGGCGATGTTGGCGTTCTTGAGCAGATCGTGCGCGACGAACTTGTCGTTGTTGCTGGCCTCCGGGTCGTCCATGATGGCGCGCAGCTGGGTCAGGTGCGCAGGGCGCAAGTAATGCGCGATGTCATGCATCGCCGTCTCGGTCAGCAGGCGAAGCGCTTCGGGGGCCACCTGAAGGAAGTCACGCCCATCAGGGCCTTCGACCGTGCGCACACCTTCACTGGTCAACAGCCGGTAGCTCGTGTGATCGGCTCCCAGCGCAAGCAGGTCTTCGTACTCGAACTCGGGCATCGTGGCTCCTTTGACGACAACGCACCTGAATGCCGCGACCTGCCAAGGTCAGCCCTGGCCTGCGGACCGTGCCAGCCTAGGACCTGGTCACTGGTGGCGCGCGTCACACCCTTCACCGGGACCGGCAAGGGACCCTCGGCAAGGGTTCATCGGTCATGGTGACATGAGCGATGAACCAGTGGAGTGCCCCCGTGGAGGTCGGGTTGATCCGCGTTAGGACGTGGCCAGGTCGGCCAGGAACGGCGGGGTGGCGCCGGCGCGCGAGACGGTGATCGCCGCGCAGGCCAGGGCGCGGTCCACTGCGGGCCGGACATCGGCCAAAGAGGCCGATCTGAGTCGCTGACGTGCTTGGACGCCGCCCAGGAGCCCGGCCTGCACGAGCCCGGACAGCAGGCCTGCCATGAAGGAGTCTCCGGCGCCCACGGTGTCTACGACGTCGACAGAGGGCGCGTCAACGCTGGTGAGATCACCGGTGGTGGTGAGCCCGATCACGGCGCCCTTGTCGCCCCGGGTGACGACAACCAGGGTGGGACCCAGCAGCCCCCACAGCCGCAAGATATCCGGGAGCGGTGCTTCGTGGTACAGCCAGGCGATGTCCTCGTCGCTGGCCTTGACTACGTCGCTGAGCCCGATGAGCTGCTCGATCTTGGCGCGGACCTCATGGACGTCACCCATCAGGGAGGGACGCATATTCGGGTCGTAGGAGATGGTGGCACTGGGGCGTGCCCGCTGCAGCGTGCTCAGGACGGCGGAGGCGCCTGGCTCCAGGGTGGCAGCGATGGAGCCGGTGTGGACGTGCGCCAGCCCTTGGAGGCGTTGATCGCCACTGAGCTCCCAGGTCAGGTCGAAGGTGTACGCTGCCGCGCCTGTCGTGTCCAGGGTCGAGGTGGCCACCGATGTCGGCTGCCCTCCGATGCTGCCCACGGTGAGGGCAACCCCCTCGTGGTCAAGGTGAGCGGCGATCCTGGCACCTCGTTGGTCGTCGCCGATCTTGGTCGCCAACGTGACGTCGTGGCCTAAGCGGGCCAGACCGACGGCTACGTTGGCCGGGCTGCCGCCGACATGCTCCTGGGCGGAGCCGTCAGGACGATGAACGATATCGATCAACGACTCGCCGATAACCAGCGTGCGCATGTGGGGCTCCTTCGGCTAGTGGTGGGCGGGGGCCAGACGACCCTATCGGCGGTACCGGCCGCAAAGAACCCGACAATGCTCGCCATACCGCTGGCAGTCAGCCAGGATGGGCAGCGTGACTATGTCTCGTGCCCCCGACACCACGGCCGCTGCGTCGTTGCCGCCGCCCGGGACGCGGCGTGGTTTGGGCACCCTGCCCAGCATGGTCATCTCCATGGTGTTCATCACAGCCGCGGTCCTTGCCTGGGTGGCGATGGTCCCGCGGGTCCGTGAGATCAGCCAACCAGCGATCGATGTCACCTCGGTAGCTGTGCAGGTGCGTCAGGAGACCGGGTGGGCGATTTCTCAGCCGCAGCTGCCGGCCGGTTGGAAGGCCACCAACGCACGCCTTGACCTGGGCGCAGACGGGGTCCAGACCTGGCACGCGGGCTACCTCGCACCGGACGGCCAATACGTCTCGATCGACCAGACCGAGCTCAGCGGAGCCACCGACAGCTGGACGTCGGCCCGGACTTCTCGCGGGCAGGCCGAGGGGACGCTGTTCGCAGCCGGAAGGACATGGCACAAGCTCAGCTCCCCGGACATCCTCCAGCGCAGCCTGGTCCTGAAGGGCTCCTCGGCGCATGACCTGACGACCGTGCTGAGCGGGACGGCTCCATACGCCCAGCTGGCCCAGTTCGCCGAAGCGCTGAAGCCAGTTCCTGCGAGCTGAATCGAACCCGCTCAGAGCGGCTCAGTCGCCCTTGGCGGGCTGGGCCTCGGCGCCGGCGGTCAGCTTGGCCTCGGCCCCATCCAGCCACGTGTTGCAGTGGGTTGCCAGAGCCTCCCCTCGCTGCCAGAGCGTCATGCTGTCCTCAAGCCCGATCTGGCCGCCTTCGAGCTGGGCAACGATCGAGATCAGCTCGTCGCGAGCCTGCTCGTAGCTCAGGTTCCTGATGTCGGGGAAGTCGGCTGTCTGCGAGGTCGTCTCGCTGTCCTTGGCTGCCACCCGAACACTGTATGGCCGTTCGCTCACGATTGGAGGTCGCTGACAGGGCGTACTGCGAAGTCGCCCCGCGCCACGCGCACCCTCAAGAGCTCGTCGGCCTCGACGTCCGCTCGGTCCATCACGATCCGGCCGTCGGCATGCTGGACGACGGCGTAACCCCGTTCCAGGGTGGCCAGCGGTGACAGTGCCCGCACCTGCGCGCGCAGATGGTCGATCTGGTCCCCGCCGCGATGGATGTTCGTGCGGACGCGCCGCGTGGCCCGGTCCGTGAGCGCGTCCAGCTCCTGCCGCCGGGCGGTGATCATGGCACGTGGATCGGCCATGACCGGCCGCGACCGCAGGGCGATCAGCAGGCGACGTTCGGTGTGTACCCGCGAAGAGAGGACACGCCATACGCGCTGGCGCGTCTGCTCGATCGAGGCCCGCTGCTCTGTGACGTCGGGGACAATCCGTTTGGCCGCGTCGGTCGGGGTCGAGGCGCGAAGGTCGGCGACGAAGTCCAGCAAGGGAGTGTCGACGTCGTGGCCGATGGCACTGACCACCGGAGTGACGGCTCGAGCCACAGCTCTGATCAGGGCTTCGTTGCTGAAAGGGAGCAGGTCCTCGAATGAGCCGCCGCCGCGGGTGATCACGATGACATCCACACTGCGATCGGCGTCGAGCTCGCTGAGGGCGGCGCTGACCTCGGGCACCGTGTTGGGTCCCTGGACAGAGACCGTCCGGATCTCGAACTGGACCGCGGGCCAGCGCCGCCGTGCGTTCTCGACGACATCCTTCTCGGCCGCGCTGGCCCGGCCGCAGATGAGCCCGATCTTGTGGGGCAGGAAGGGTAGCGGGCGTTTTCGGTCCCGGTCGAACAACCCCTCGGACGTGAGGATGCGTTTGAGGTGCTCGAGCCTGGCGAGCAGCTCGCCAACTCCGACCGGTCGCACCTGGCGCGCGGACAGCTGCAGGGTGCCGCGTTTGGTCCAGAACGTGGGTTTGGCGTGGACGACCACGCGTGCGCCCTCGGCCAGCGGGGCCGACGCGTCCAGAATGGTGGTGCGGATCGTGACGTTGAGCGACATGTCCACGTCCGGGTCCCGCAGTGTGAGGTATGCCGTGGACTGTCCGGGGCGGCGGCTGACCTGGACAACCTGCCCTTCGACCCACAGGGCTGACATCCTGTCGACGTAGTCCGCAATCTTCAAGCTGAGCAGCCGAACCGGCCACGGATCGGCTGCGGTCGTGTCGCCGGCTCGTTCAGGCAGGGGCTTTGGGCTGCTCACCGACTCACTCTAGGAGGCGTCCTACGATGGTGGGGTGACTGCTACCGCAAAACGAGTGTTGCTGGCCGCTCCGCGCGGGTACTGCGCCGGGGTCGACCGGGCCGTGGTGACGGTCGAGGAGGCACTGGAGCTCTACGGGCCGCCGGTCTACGTGCGCAAGGAGATTGTGCACAACAAACACGTGGTCACCACGTTGCAGAAGCGGGGCGCGATCTTCGTCGACGAGACCCAGGAGGTGCCCGAGGGTGCGACGGTCATCTTCTCTGCGCATGGCGTGGCGCCGGCCGTGTACGACCAGGCGCGGGCGCTGTCACTGAAGACGATTGATGCCACCTGCCCGCTGGTGACCAAGGTTCACCACGAAGCCGTGCGTTTCGCCGATGAGGACTACGACATCCTGCTGATCGGTCACGAGGGACACGAGGAGGTCGTCGGCACTGCTGGGGAGGCGCCGGACAACGTGACGGTGGTGGAAGGCCCTGACGACGTAGCCAAGGTCGTGGTCCGTAACCCGTCCAAGGTGGTCTGGTTGTCGCAGACCACCTTGTCGGTGGACGAGACCATGGAGACGGTGAGCAGGCTGCGGGAGAAGTTCCCGCTGCTTCAGGATCCCCCCAGCGACGACATCTGCTACGCCACGCAGAACCGCCAGCTCGCTGTCAAGCAGATGGCGCCTGAAACCGACCTGATGATCGTGGTCGGATCGCGCAACTCTTCGAACTCGGTGCGGCTGGTCGAGGTTGCCCTGGAGCACGGCGCGGGGGCGGGCCACCTGGTGGACTTTGCCGACGAGATCGACCCGTCCTGGCTGCAGGGGGTCGGTACGGTTGGCGTCACAAGTGGCGCCAGCGTTCCCGAGGTGCTGGTGCGCGCAGTCCTGGAGTTCTTGGCCGAGCATGGCTATGAGGATGTGCAGCCGGTGGTGGCCGCCGAGGAGAGCGTGTTGTTCTCGCTGCCGCGCGAACTGCGCCGGGATCTCAAGGCCAAGTCCGGGATCGACGCCAGCAGCCTTCGCCACGACGCGGGATCACTGCACTAGCCATTGCCAGGCAGTGTGGCCCAAAGCAGCCTTCCTGCATCGACCGGATGCGTTTGAGAGCAGCCAGGCTGGCCATTCAGCGACGGGTAGTCGATTCACCGGACCTTTCAGCCCTAAGCCGTATGCCGCCCGGACGCCCTTGGTTCCAGCTCACGCACCTGACCGAGGTCCAGCTCGGGCCGGGCCACGTCAGAATCCAGAGCTGCGATCAGCTCGGTGGCAGTCAGCGGTCGGGGAGCGGCCTCGACGGGCCCGGTTTCGGGCAGCGGCGTCTGGGCCAGGCCGAGCTCATGCATCTTGCGAGCCGTCACCATCACCCGAGACTCCAGCGCGCCCACGAGTGCGTTGTAGCTCTCGACGGACTTCTGCAAGCACGACCCCATCCTGGTCGCGTGCGACCCCAAGGTGCCCAGCCGTGAGTACAGCTCGCTGCCGAGCTTGAGCAGCAACTGCGCGTTGGCGGTCAGGGCGTCCTGCTGCCAGGTGAAGGCGACCGTGCGCAGCAGCGCGAGCAGTGTGCCGGGGGAGGCCAGAACCACCCGGCGGGCCTGCGCGTAGTCAAACAGGGCCGGATCGGAGGCTAGAGCCGCAGCGAGGATGGCGTCGCCCGGGATGAAACAGACCACCATCTCGGGAGTGTTGGTGAAGGCCGACCAGTACGCCTTGGTCGCAAGGGAATCCACGTGTCCGCGCAAAGACGTCGCGTGCGCAGCCAACAGTCGCGAGCGCCCTGCCGCATCGATGCCGTCAGCCTGGGCACCGAGAAAGGCGGTCAACGGAGCCTTGGCGTCGACGACCAGGCACTTGTCGCCCGGGAGGTGGACCACCACGTCGGGACGCACCCCCCGTTCGTGACTGCTCACTGCGCTGACCTGCTCATCGAAGTCGCAGCGAGCCAGCATGCCCGCGTGCTCCAGGACCCGACGGAGTTGGACCTCGCCCCAGTTCCCCCGGATCGTGGAGGCGTTGAGGGACCCCACCAGGGAGGCGGTCTGGGAGCGTAGCGCGTTGGTGGAGGTCGTGACATCAGCCAACTGCAGGCGGACCTGGGAGAACTGCTCGACGCGATCTCGCTCCAAGGTCCCAACCTGGCGTTCGACCCGCACCAGCGCGTCGCGCAGAGGTGCCAGCATGGTGGCGGTCTGGGCGTCGTCGCTGATGGAAGCCTCAAGATCGATCACCCGCTCACGCATCAGGTCCCGCTCCGTGGACAGGGCTGCGGAGCGTCCGATGAACAACACCCGGGACACGAGCCACGCCACGACGCCACCAACGAGAGCTCCGGCCAATGCGGCAATGATGATGTCCATGTATCCACCGTGACAGACGGCACCGACAGTGGTCGTGCGACACGTCGAAGCACCGCGAAGGCGAGGTGAGTGGCACCAGGGGCCCCCGGTAGCCACTAAACTCTTGTGTTTGTGGCACTCACTATTGGCATCGTCGGCATGCCCAACGTCGGCAAGAGCACCCTTTTCAACGTCCTGACCAAGAACGACGTGCTCGCAGCGAACTACCCCTTCGCCACGATCGAGCCGAACATCGGTGTGGTTGCGTTGCCTGACCCCCGGCTTGAGGTGCTGTCTGACCTCTTCGCCAGCAAGCGCGTGCAGCCGGCAACGGTGTCCTTCGTGGACATCGCCGGCATTGTTCGTGGCGCCTCCGAGGGTGGAGGTCTGGGTAACAAGTTCCTGGCCAACATCCGTGAGGCCGATGCCATCTGCCAGGTCATCCGGGTGTTCGTCGACGACGATGTCGTGCACGTGGAGGGCAAGGTCAGTCCCAAGGACGACATCGAGACGATCAACACCGAACTGATTCTCGCCGACCTGCAGACCCTCGAGAAGGCAGTGCCGAGGATGGAGAAGGACGCTCGGGTCAACAAGAACAGGAAGGGCGAGCTGGACAACGCGGTTGCCGCCCGGAAGGTGCTTGAGGCCGGGGACACGCTGTACGCCGTAGGCGCCGCTGCAGGGGTGGACCTCGAGGCGATCCGCGAGCTGTCCCTGCTGACCACCAAACCGTTCCTCTATGTCTTCAACCTCGACGAGGACCAGCTAAGCGACGCCTCACTGAAGTCGACGTTGTCCGCACTGGTCGCTCCCGCCGATGCCATCTATCTGGACGCCAAGCTCGAGATGGATCTGGCGGAGCTCGAGCCCGAGGACGCGGCCGAGCTGTTGGAGTCTGTGGGCGTTGCGGAGACTGGTATGAATCAGCTGGCGCGAGTTGGCTTTTCGACTCTCGGGCTGCAGACTTACCTGACCGCGGGTCCGAAGGAAACTCGAGCCTGGACGATCCACAAGGGCTGGACGGCTCCTCAGGCGGCCGGCGTTATCCACACCGACTTCCAGCGGGGTTTCATCAAGGCTGAGATCGTCTCTTTCGACGACCTCATCGCGGCAGGGTCCATGGCTGCGGCGAAGGCAGGCGGCAAGGTCCGCATCGAAGGCAAGGACTACGTGATGGCCGACGGCGACGTGGTCGAGTTCCGCTTCCAAGTAACATCAGGGTCAGGCAAGGCATAGGGCCATGAGCAGGAACCTCAAGCGTGCGAAGCAACCTTGGTGGTACATGACAAAGACCGAAGCTCAGGCGTTTTGGATGGGGGGGCTCTGGGCCGCACTGGCTCTTGTCGGCTGGGTCGGGGTGGCGACGGGCGGCAGCGATCTGCTAGAGAAGGTCATCGCCGTCGGGTGGACGCTAATGGCTGCGGCATTCCTAACGAGCGGAGTTGTCAGACGTCGTCTGTCGGCTCGTTCGGCGGACGACTCTTGTTGACCGGCGACGTGGTCGAGTTCCGCTTCCAGGTAACGTCAGGAGCACGGAAGGCGTAGGGCGGTTCGACGCCCGGATTGCGCCATGATGAGTTCTTCCGTCGCTGCTATGGCTGGTAGGCGCGAGGTCATGGCATCGATCGCATGAGCACGGAGCATGTCATCGCGCTCGGGATGACCCTACGTCGGTATCCGAAAGCTATTCCGCCGCACCTTTGCCTCTGACACGATGTCGAGGTCCGGGCTTCCGGGCCCCGAGGGAAAGGTCTTGTTATGGCAGTCCTAAAACGGCATCACGCTCCGGGCATGCCTGCCGAGGTGTACGACGAGGTCGTGGGAGGCGTCAAAGCTTCGCAGAGTGCGGCTGATGGCTTTGTTGCCCACTACGGCGTCGTGGAAGACGGCGGCATCACGGTTGTAGAGATCTGGGACTCGATCGGTCAGCACGACGCTTGGTTTAATGTGGCCGTGAAGCCGCTCCTGCCACCCGGTACACCTGAGCCCACGTTCGTGGAGCTGCGCTTCAGCAACACAAAGTAGCCGGGCCGATCGTTGAGCCGACGGCTTGGGCTTCTTGACCCCGAGCCGCCGGTCAGACTCCACGCCTGAGCGGCCTGCTTTGCACGTTTGCGGGTTTCTCGCCACCATGTGTCCCTGCGCACATCGACATAGGCGGCTGTTCGGCAGAGAGGCTCTGGTTGACAGGCGACGTGGTGGAGTTCCGCTTCAACGTCTGAATCCGCGCGTTTGCGCAGGTCATCCCTGAAGGAGCGGGGCCGTGTCAAGGCCGTGGTGACCTCAGGTTTGGGCTGTCTTCGACCGCGGCGCACACGTCGAGATAGGCGTCGGGGTCAAGGC
>OBLW0100002265.1_pt1 | contig 15587 bp, 16 predicted proteins | sample 1520161 | NCBI WGS metagenome assembly OBLW01 (sample SAMEA3539309, study PRJEB22396) | soil metagenome | biome: tundra; feature: field; material: soil | place: USA | collected 2010-05 | depth 0.15 m
ATCTGATTCGCCTCATGTCGGAACACGGAGGCAATGTGACCCAAGCCGCCGCGACAGCCCAAAAGGAGCGCCGCGATTTGGGCAAACTTCTCAAGAAGCATGCCGTCGATCCAAGGCTCTTCCGGGGTATGCGGGCCGCTGCCGGCGGGTGTTAACTTCCCCCGACGCTGGAATTCCTCCCACCCGCCGGAAAAGCGCCGAACGCAAAAGGCTGAATCGCCGACCGGCTCTTCCGAAACCAAGCCCATCCGGGTGAGATTTCACCCGCTGCCTTACGCCCATACCCGCCGTCCTGTTGCAACTAAACGAGCCGTCAGCATCCCACTCAAGGCCCATGAATTGCCCGTACAAAAGCACCGGGTTGAATGCAGTTGAACCAGCTGAGGTCCCCTGACGGTCCGCTTGAAAGGGAAGCTGCGGAGGCATTGATGTCGTACTTAACTTCCCACCCTGAAGCCATGGACACCGTCGAGGGAATCGCGGTTTGGTGGATTCCCCTGTACGGTCGGCACGTCGGCCTGAACGGTGTAGCCCGGGTCATCGCCGATCTGACGGGCAATGGTGTTTTAGAGCAGATTGGCAGCGGCGATAGCGCGCGCTACCGACTGAGAAAATGCGAGAGGAGCACGGAATGACTGCGTTGGCGCCCACCGGCAACGGACCGTTTGAATTTACAAATTCCAATGGACAACTGGTTTCAATTCCCCTGGCGGCACTCGGTTTCGACGCCTCGGGCAACCTAGCCGTGGCCGCGGCCTGGTCATCTATTGCAGGTGCGGCGCCTGCCAGCGCTTTGCTGGCCTATATGCGCGCACAAGGCTTTCTGGCGCCGGCCCCGGCGGCCTCTCCGAAGCCCGCGGCGATTATTAAAGCTGTCGATGCCGGCCCTGCTGGAAACAACATCGCCGTTGCCATTCAGAACATCGCTTCCAATCCCGATCCCACACAGACCACCTTCGATATTGTGGTGACCGAATCGGAGAGCTACGCCGGCCTCACCGCAACTACTATCCTCAGCGTCGTTGGGACTGCGGCCACGCCGGGTTCCCAGCCCGGACTCGTCCACGTCACTGCCGCCGCGACCGGTCTCCCCGCCGCGCTTCCGCAGACGCCGCTAGCGGGAGGCGCCGCCGGTGTGAAGGCAACTCTACCTGTGGGCACGGCTTTCAAGCTGGAGGCACGCGATCCGGGCGCCGACGGCGATCTGATTGAAGTCACTATTAACGCTTCCGCAACCACCTTCGATCTGATCGTGTCGTGGACGAAGAAGGCCAATAGCGTCACCATCGGCAACTTCAAGTCGCAGGTGGACTCCAATCTTGGCTTTGAGATCACCGCCCAGCCACCGGCCGGCGGAATTTTTTCCGTGCCTTCCCTCGCCACCATCAATCTTGGCGGTGGCGCCGGTTCCATCAACGCATCCGCGATTCTGATCGCGGGTCAGTAACGTCCCCTGCAAGCCGAGGAGCCATCATGCCCATTACGCCCACTTATCCAGGCCTCTACATCGAAGAATTGCAGAGCAGTTCCCATGCGATTACCGCCGCGCCGACCTCCATTACGACTTTTGTCGGCTATACGCATCCCTTCAGGACGGATCCCGCGAACTGGGGAAAAGCCGTCGAGATTTTCAGCTTCACCGATTATGAGCGCGAGTTCGGAGGTCTCTACACAAGCGGTGTGATTCAGTCCCACGTCGCCTACGCCGTCAATCAGTTCTTTCTGAATGGCGGGTCGGACGCGTATGTCGTCGGTCTCCAGCCCAATTACTACGGCGCGAACGGCAGTTTTCAAGCGTCGGTGACGGCCGCCACTCTCCAGGTGGGCAGCATCGTCTTCACCGCGCTCGAACCGATCGACATCATCCCGATGACGGTGACGATCAACAATCCCTCCTCCGGTGGGGCGTGGGACATTTCCATTAGTTACGGCTCGCGGAGTGAAACGTTTCGCAAGGTGACGTTCAAGAGTTCCGACGCCAACTTCATAGAGACGCGCATCAATGGCTCCTCGCAATTGCTAACAGTCGCTCCCGGCTATTCGCTGCCGTTCAGTCCGTTGGGGCTGCCTATCGCCGCGCCGGGACTTTGGGTGTCCATCGGGAGCATCAAATTCACAGCCATCTGGCCCACCGTAACGGATTACCCCATCACCGTGACCGTGACGCCAGACGCGAGTCCCGCAGTCACCGCCACCATCACCATAGTCAACGGAGCGACCACCAAGAGTCTCACCGGCGTCACCCTGGACCCCACCGACACAACCAACTTCATCGGGGCAAGAATCGCCGCCGATGCTCAGATCTCTCTTTGGCTCACCATGACGCCCACCTACCAGCAGCCTGCCAGCGGTGTGAACCAGGCGGCCCTGGGCCCCGCTCCCGACCCTTCTCTGAGCGGCTTCAACGCCATCGATTTCGCGGGCGTCTTCGCGCAGGATAGTTCGCTCGATAAGGTCTCCATCTTTAACCTGCTGGCGATACCCGGCGTCGCCGACAATGTCATCTGGAGCGAAGCCATCGCGTTTTGCGAACGCAAGCTGGCCTTCGTTATTCTCGATCCGCCCGCGCAGGACTCCGCCGACGGCGAAGGCGGCTTGCCTCTGATCGGCGACGACATCCAAGGTTCCACCGTCCCCAAGAGCGCCAATGGCGCTTTGTATTTCCCGTACCTCCGTTCGAACGATCCTCTCACCGGCACCGTGCTGGAATTGGCGCCCAGCGGCTTCATCGCCGGAATCTATGCGCGGACCGATACCAACCGCGGCGTGTGGAAAGCTCCCGCGGGACTGGAGACTACCATCAATAACACCACCGGCGTTGTGGAACGCGGCAGGATGACTGACATGCGCCAGGGCACGCTGAATCCGCTCGGCGTCAACTGCCTGCGCGATTTTCCGGGAATCGGCACCGTGGTGTTTGGCGCCCGAACCCTGGTGACGGAGAACCCGTCCCTGGAACAGTGGCGCTACGTGCCGGTGCGGCGCATGGCGTTGTTCATCGAACAAACGCTCTACCGCAGCCTGGGCTGGGTGGTGTTCGAGCCCAACGACAATCCGCTGTGGGTGGCCATCCGGACGAATATCGAAGCATTCATGCTCGGGCTGTTCCGGCAAGGCGCATTCCAGGGCGATACCCCCAGCGTGGCGTTCCAGGTGAAGTGCGATTCCTCCACCACAACCCAGCAGGACATCGACAACGGCATCGTGAACATCGTCGTCGCATTCGCGCCGCTCAAGCCGGCAGAGTTCGTCATTATCAAGATCGCGCAGTTGGCCGGTCAATCCCAATCTTAAGCACTGAGGAGATAGTCGCGTGGGCAAGCCATTTACCGTCAATACATGCCGCTTCGATCCTTACAAATCCTACGCCTTCCTGGTGTATTTCGGCACCAGCACGACGCCCGTAGCCGCGGTCAGTAAAGTCACCGGGCTCAAACGCTCCTCCGACGTGATCGAGTACAAGGAGGCGGGCAATGCCATCACTCTCAAAGGTCTTGGCCGAACCAAGTACGAGCCAATTACGCTCGAACGCGGCGTTACCCACGACACGGATTTTGAGACCTGGGCCAACGCCGCGCAGTTGCTCGACAAAGGAGCGCCCACAACCTCGCTCAAGTATCTGCGCCAGAATATCCGCATCGAACTATTGAATGAGGAGCGGCAGACAGTGCTGGGCTTCATCGTCCATCGCTGTTGGGTTTCCGAGTATCAGGCCCTCCCCGATCTCGATGGAGGCAGCAATGCCGTGGCCATAGAGCACATCAAGATCGAGAACGAGGGTTGGGAACGCGACTTGACCGTCGTCGAAATCGCAGAAAGCTGAGACCGCATGTACCGACTTCCCGTCAGTGGAATTGCAGTCACGCTGCGGCAGCCTGCGGGCGCCGAAGACCTCCTCTTGTATGAGGCCGCGGACTTCGATATCACGCTGGCGCTGGCGCTGATCGGCCGCCTGGCATCGCCGCAGGCCGATTGGGGCAATCTGTGTGTCACAGACTTTGAGACTCTTCTGCTGCTTCTCCGCCAGAGCGTCCTGGGCGACCTGATTCAGGCCGAAGCCCTTTGCACGTCCAAGGACTGTGGCGCGCGAGTCGATCTGTCGTTTCGCGTCAGTCACTATCTGGCGCATCACCGGACGCGAGCACCGCGCCACGTCGATCGCGAGGGTGCGACAGGGTGGTTCCGCTTCGCTGGCCAAAGCCTCAGGTTCAGATTGCCGGTAGCCGCGGACCTGGCGGCAGTCTCGGGCTCGCCCGAACCAGAGAGCGAATTGCTGCAGCGCTGCGTCGATCCAGCTCAAGTTCCCTCCAAGGCACGAGCCCGCGTGGAGCGCGCCATGGAAGCGCTGGCGCCCAGCCTCTCACACCAGGTCGAAGGCCAGTGCCCGCAGTGCCATTCCGCGATTGCGTTCTACTTCGATGTGCAGGCGTTCGTGCTACGAGAGCTCAGGAACCGGGCTGCCACGGTCTATCGCGACATCCATCTGCTGGCTTCGCAATACAACTGGCGGCAGGAAGACATTCTGGCGCTGCCACGTGGACGCAGGGCGCAATTCGCCGCCATGATCGCCGACGGAGGGATCGGCTGAGATGGCGGGTCAGTCCTATCTGCGTCAAATCTCACGTCGTACCACGCTTGGCTTACCGGAGTTGCGGCCACCCTTCGCGCCATTTGCCGAATCCGCACCCTCGCCGTCTCTGCTTGTTCCCCCACAACCACGAGACCTCCAGCCACCCGCCCACACTCCCAAACCCCCTCCCAGGAAAAGCGAAGTGCCGCCTCCTGAACCAGCTGCATCCGTTTTCGAATTCCATCCTGACGGCAAGCCTCACGCGGCGGTTTTGCAGCCATCCGAAGAAATCGCCCCTCCCAGGAAAAGCACGCCGCCAGCGACAGTCCGGCCTTTCGCAATCCCGCCGCCGCCGGCCCCTGTGAAGAGCGAGCTCGCCGATTCACCAAGTGGAGCGACACTGCAACCAGCCGCTGCGCCCCTGCCTTCGCCTCCGCCGAGTCCCGAAAAGCCTTGGCGCAAGCAGCCCGCCCTGCACATCGGAACCATTGAGGTTCATATCTCGGCTCCGGCTCATCCCCAACCGCCCCAGCCGGCGCCCCCACCCGTCCGGCCGGCGCGCTCAACCTCACCATCCGCCCCGTCACTATCGCAGGGTTTTGTTTCGTGGTACGGACTCAGGCAGGGATGAGAGCGTTGCCATGGCACTGAATCCCCTTGGAGTCCTCGATATTTCACTGGTGACCGGCCGCCTGATAGACGTGCTGACGAATTGCATCGACGTCTCCCCACTGTGGGCGGTGCTCGATCCGACCAATCCGCTGCCCAAGCCGACGTTTTCGATTTCCGTCTCCGGCTCCATGCCGGACACCAACCGTCACGATCAAGGCTGCACCTTGAGCATCTGCCTCATTCACGTCTCAGCCGACAAATTTCAAAGAAACTTCGTTGCCATTCCGCCCCCCGTGCTGCCGCCTCCGCCAGGGACACCACCCCAGCGGGCGCTGCCGATTCCGCAACATCCGCTCGGGCTCGATCTCTTTTACCTGTTGACCGCCTACGACGCCGACAAGTCCTACATCCATGAGCAGCAGGTCATGAGCATCGCGCTCAAGTGCTTTCATGAAAATCCCATCGTACCCGCCACCGTGCCCATCCCGCCCTCGCCCCAGACGGTGAAAGAGGAGTTCAGCCTCACCATGGAAGTGCAGACTTCCGACGATGTGGCGCGCCTGTGGCAGGCCATCGAGAGACCGTATCGCCTCTCTGTTTTTTATAAAGTAAGCGTAGTATTCCTCACGCCGCCGGCGCCTTCCACAACGGTGAAGCAGGCAGTCCGTGTCAGTCTGGCGGTCGATCCCGCCACCATTCCGTTCGCCTCCAGCGGTCAGGTGGTGGGCACATCCTCCACCGCCACGTTCACTTCTCCCAACACCGGTTCGGAAGTCGTGAACACCGATTATTCCCCCGCGGTGGTGACGCCGTCGCAGCGCATTTTTCTGTATGGAGCAGGCCTGACCAAGAACCCGCAGGTATATCTCCTGTCGCCTCCCGACTACTCGATCGAACAGGACGTGACCTCCTGGAAGGATACCGATCCCACCGAGCATACCGATTCACGCCTCGTGCTGGACCTGCCACCCACCATCGCTGCCGGCCAGACGCCGACTCCGGGTCTCTATCAGATGCTCGCCGGAAGCGCGACCAATCGCACCAACGCAACGCCTTTCAGTATTGCGGCGCGGATTGATGTCACTACCGTTCCTCCGGCTCCGCCCGTGCTTCCGGGTTCCCCCCCGTACACCGTGAATGGTATGGGCTTCATCGCTTCACGGACGCAGGTCTTGCTGGAAACCTTCCGGCTGGCCGAAGTCATTGCCCCGGCTGTTCCCGCGCCCGGCCAATTCTGCGTCAACGACCTTCAGACGCTCGTGTTTGCTCCGCCGGCCACCTTGCGAACCGGATACTACGCGGTTCGAATTCGAGTGAATCAGGTGGAGTCGCCACCGGCCTGGTGGATCAAGGTTTAACCATGGCAACCTTGCATGAAACGCTCGTGACCAACCGCGGCGAACGGGACCGCGAAAAGCCCTTCCTGCAGCGCGTACGTCTGCGTTGTCAGCGCCGCGTTCTCTGGTTGCGCACGTTGTGGGCGAACGACGCTTCCGCAGTCGACCCCGCTCTGGCCATCTCACACGACGAGGTGGATCGCCTGCTCGCCAGTCCCGGCGACGTGCTGGCGCGCGAATCCAACTTCTACCAAACCAACCTTCAGGCCCGCGATTTGACGGACCGAATTCGGGAAGCCGACCAGAGCGACGCGCGCGACCCCGCGTGGATACAGCTTCGTAGGCAGTTTGATTTGTCCGAAGCCGAAAGCGACCTCCTGGCGCTCTGTGCCGCCGCCGAAGCGGACCCGCAGCTACGGCGTGTATATGCCTATGTCCAGGACGATGCCACAGCCGGATACGCCACTTGCTGGCTCGCGTCCGGTCTGTTTCAATGGCCGGCGGGTGTTACCCCAGGTCCCGAATCCTCCCTTGCCCAGTGGCTGATGGCCCGTCCCGCCGCGGATACAGCCAATCCCTGGAGTCCCACCGCGCCCTGGATCGCCGACCCGCATGTGGTCCTCTGGCTGACTCACGGCGCCGCCCCGGATGCCTTGCTGGCAACCACGGTCCAATCGCGATCCGCCGCCGAATGCCGGAAGCTGCCGTGCCTCTATCCCGCCGAGCTCACCTCGATTCGGGATTTCATTTCCGCCCTCGGCGCCACCGCGCCCGTCGAAATCAACCTGGTCGGCGGCCCGGGAATCGGCAAGCGAACCCTGGCATCTCAGGTGGCCGCGCAACTGGGTCGCGACCTGATCTGCGCGGACGCGGCGACACTGCTCGCCGGCGACGTCCCCTTCACCACCGCTGTAGAGCGCGCCATCCGCGCTATTCGCCTCGCCCATCTGGCCGGCGCGTTTCTGTATTGGCAGGAAGCCGAAGCTGCGAATGCCAAGATCTGGTCCGCCTGTTCTGGTCGCGCGGCCCTGGTTTTTCTTGGTTCCGCGCTCGCGCTGCCGTCTGAGCCGGAAACCGCGGCGCGCCGCACAGTGCCCGTTCCACCTTTGGCGCGGTCCAACCGGATCGCCTTGTGGACGCACATCACGGGACAGATTCCGCCCGACTTCATTGCCAATTCTCCGTTGGAACCGGCCGGGCTATGCGACGCCGCGCGCCTGACGGTTGCCGGCGTCGCACCGTCAGCCAGCTCGCTGCACGGCGACCTCAAGCTCGAAAGCAACGATCTCCTGGCCCCGCTCGTGTGCCCCTACACCTGGGATGACATCGTGCTCACCGTCCCTGTTCGCGATCACTTGCAGGAGCTCGAACGCCAGGTTCGCCTGCGGTGGCAGGTGTACGACGACTGGGGCTTCCATCGGCTCTGCCCTCTGGGCCGCGGCATCACCGCCATGTTCGCCGGCCCCAGCGGCACCGGCAAGACCATGGCGGCACAAGTTCTCGCCGGATCGCTTGGCATGCAGCTCTACCGCGTGGACCTGGCAGGCGTCATCAATAAATATATCGGCGAGACCGAAAAGAGCTTGCGCCGCGTGTTCGATGCCTGTGAGCGCGCGGACGTGGTGTTGTTCTTCGATGAAGCCGACGCACTCTTCGGCCAGCGTACCCAGGTCAAGGACGCGCATGACCGCTTTGCAAATATTGAGATCGACTATCTGCTTCAACGCATAGAACAGTTCAACGGCGTCGTTCTTCTCGCCACAAACCGCAAAGGCGACCTGGACAAGGCCTTCCTGAGACGCCTCCGTTTCATTGTGGATTTTGTGCCGCCCGGTCCCGGCGACCGGCTGGAAATGTGGCACAGGGCGCTCCACGCGCGCACGCCCGCTGGCGAAGAACTGCTCGATCGCATCGACTGGGATTATCTGGCCCACAAGCTGACTCTGACCGGCGCCGACATTCGCGCAGCCGCTCTGAGCGCTGCTTTCCTGGCGCGCGCCGAAGGCACCCGCATCGGAATGACGCACATTCTGCATGCTGCCCAGCGGGAGGGCGACAAGAACGGTACTACGATTCGTTCCGACGGTTGGGGAGGCAAATAATGGACCTGCATATCGGCCGCTTGCGTCTGAATGTTCCCGCCATGTCCGGGCCGGATGCCGAACGGCTCGCCGTTCAGATTGCCGACGGTCTTGCCGGCGCTCGCGATTGGTGGCCGGCGGGGCGCTCCATCGAAAACATCCATGCGGATCTGACGTCGGAAAGGGGCTCGGTCACGGATGACCTGTCCGCAGCAATCGTGGCGGAGATTTTCCGTCAACTGAATCGAACTGCTTAAAGGAAGCAACCATGGCCGGAAAATTTATCCGAGGCGCGCTGATTCAATTCGTTCCCACGTTTCACATTCCGGTGCCGAATGTGATCGTCTTCCAGTTCAACCCCGAGACGATGTCCCACTCCTGGACTCCCGCTGCGCCGCGTGAGCATATGCCGGGCGGCGGGGATTCCAACCCCCTCGCCGTCAAGGGATTTCCCGGTGAAAGCTTTTCGTTCACCCTCGCCATGGACGCCTCCGACATGATTGCCGACGGCACTGCGGTCGCTGCCGCGCTGGCCAGCACTTCCGGAATTTATTCCCGCCTGGCCGCGCTCGAGCTGCTTCTCTTTCCTCAACCGGGCGCGGGCGTCGATAGTCTGGTTAAAACCCTTTCGGCGCAAAACCCCGGCGTCCCCGTGAACTCCCTGCAAAAGAGCGTAGCGCGCGCAGTTCCCCTGTCTACCGTACCGGTGGCCCTGTTCGTCTGGGGACCTGGGCGTATCGTTCCCGTGCGCGTTACCAGTCTGACTATCACCGAAAAGCTGCACGATTCCTTGCTAAATCCGACTCACGCTGAGGCTCAAATCGGATTGACCGTGGTCACGCCCGACCAAGTTTTTGCGCTCACCTCTCCCCTGGGAACGCTGGCTTCGGTCGCCTATCACTACACGCAGGGGCTGCGCCGCGCGCTGGCCCTCGCGAATCTGGAAAGTTCCACGGAATCGATCATCGGCATGATTCCGGTCGGTTAATAAAGGAGACTTATGTTTTTTCCCGGCAGCCGTTATCAAAACCTCGTCACTTACACCAGCGCCAAAACCGGTGGAGCGGCAGTCGCGGTCACCCGCCTGCCGCTTCCCGCACAGTCCCAACTCCTCGGGTATCATCAGCGCCGGCAGGGACAGCGGCTGGATCTGATCGCCGCTCATTACCTGATCGATCCCACTACTTTCTGGAAGCTCTGCGACGCCAATAATTCGGTTGTGCCGGATGCGCTCGCCGCGCACGATCTGATTGGCATTCCGGCCGGGAGCTGACACTCTTCATGGCGAACACTTTCAGACTGATTCTGAACGGCACCGATGCTGACGACGCCTTCTACACGGAGCTTTCCTCGCTCGAAGTAGAGGAGAATGCCGATCTACCCGGAGCCATCCAGCTGAGTCTGCCCGTCGATCGGTCGGACGACGGCGAAGTGACCTACGTGAGCGACGATCGTCTCCAGCCCTTCGCCAGCATCGCGGTTGTGGTCACGCCCGACGGAGGCAACGCTGAGTGCATTTTCGACGGCCTGGTTCTGACTCACAAACTCCACCTGGAACGCGGGACCACGGCCTCCACTCTGAAGGTTTGGGGGCAGGATTTTACATGGCAGATGAATCTGGAAGAAAAGGTAAAAGAGTGGGTCGACGTGACCGACTCCGACGTGGCCAACGCTATCTTTGAAGATTACGGCATTGCTGCCGCGGCCGACAATGCCGACGATGATTCTCCTTCCCACACCGAGGACGGATTTACCCTGATGCAGCGCGCGTCCGACATTCAGTTTCTGAGGACACTCGCCCGGCGCAACGGAAAGCTCTGCCGGATCTCCTGTGCCGGAACACCCGGCAAGCGCACCGGCATCTTCTCGCGGCCCAATCTTAAGGCCGATTCCGTCCTCACCCTGGACCTTAACGACCCCAACGGCTGGGCCGTGGACTCGCTCGATTTCGAGTGGGACGTCACCCGACCCACTTCCGTCGATGCGCGCCAGGCCCTGTTCACCGACAGTGACGAGGACGGAGTCGGCGCCAGCACTTCGGATTCAGGGTTGACTCTCTTGGATGCCCGGAGCCTGGCGGCCTTCGCTGGCACCTCAACAACGGTTCTGCTCACCGCACCGGTGAACGACGCGCGCGAACTTACGCTGCGGGCTCAATCTGTATTGCGGGAGGCCGGATGGTTTGCGCGCTGTGAAGGCGAAGCCGATGTAGCGCGCCTCAAGGCCATTCTTCGTGCGGGCACGGTTGTGGCCGTGGCCGGAGCCGGGTCCCTGAACTCCGGCAAGTATTTCGTGTGGAGCGTCCGCCATACCATGACCGCCGATTCGCACAAGATGAAATTCACGCTGGTTCGCAACGCCGTGGGACCACCGCCATCGAGCGGCGGAGCCGTCCCCGGAGTGGTTGGGGGCTTGTAAGAACAGCATGGACAATCAAACCATCCTGGAGATGATCGAGCGCGTCCGCTACCGTTTCTACGGCAAGTATCGCGGTACGGTAACTGACGTGGACCCCCAGACGCTGCGCGTCAAAGCCAAGGTCCCCGCTGTGCTTGGCGTCAGCCCGACGGGATGGTGCCGGCATTGCGTTCCCTATGCCGGGCCGAACTCCGGCATCGCCTTTCTGCCCGATATCGGCGCGGGCGTCTGGATCGAGTTCGAAGGCGGCGATGTCTCCTACCCCATTTGGACGGGCTGTTATTGGCGCGACGGAGAGTCGCCAGCCGATGCCGCGCCCGACGTGAAGGTGATCGTTACTAAATCCGGCCACAAAATTATTTTGAACGACCAGGCGGGCTCGATCACGGTTTCGGATACCAATCAGAACATCGTGACTCTCGATTCCTCTGGAATCACGCTCCAACGCGGCGCGGGCAAGATTGCCATCAGCGATTCGGACGTCAGCGTGAACGACGGCGCCCTGGAGGTTACTTAGAGTCCTATGCCGGCCTTACTCACTGCATCGAGTGTGATCCTGTGCATCCACGGGGGCACGGTCACCGCGGTTACTTCCAACACACGGACCAGAGCCGCCGGCGATTTCGTGCTCCGTTCTTCGGATGCTTTCGTGGTCTCGGGATGTCCGTTCACTCCCGTCTCGCCGCACCCCTGCGTGATGATCCAATGGGTCCAGGCCGACGCCCGCAGCCAGGTCCTCGGCGACTTCACTCTCAACGAGTCGAGCATCGGGCTCTGCATCGCCGCCGACCAGGCCGTCCAGGGCATCGCGTTGATTGCCGCGACACAGTCGCTGGTATCTGGCCAATAGGAGAATCCCATGGACCGCACCGACTACGCCTTTCCGTTTCGCATCGACGCCGCCTCCGGCCAGGCGGCCCAAACCACTTACGAGGCCCACGTAGATCAGATGATCCGGCAGGTGCTCCTGACCACCCCCGGAGAGCGCGCCGACCTTCCGGATTTCGGCTGCGGGCTGCGCCAGTTGATCTTCGCGCCGCATTCCGATGCGCTCGATTCCACCACACAGATTCTGGTTCAACAGGCACTCACCCGTTGGCTCGCGGACGAGATTCAACTGCAAAACGTGCTGGTAGGCCCAGCCGGCTCAGGCGACGACTCGCAGCTGCTGATCGAGATCGATTACATCCTCACCGAAACCCGGTCGAATAAGAAAATCACAGTGCTGGTTTCATAGAATGGCGCAAAAAGACCGTCTCGAACAACTGCTCGAAAGTACCATCCTGAACGGCATCGATTTCGTCGAGATCGCCAGCCCCGCCCAGACTACTCTGGTCGTGCATTTTCTCAACCAGGTGGCCCTCGCCGGTTTGGTCACCGGCGCCACCATTACCGGCGGTGAAACCATAGCGACGGTCGCTGTTCCACTCCTTCAGGCCGCCGATTGGGCTACCGACGCCAGCGGCAGGCCCCTGCTCACCCTCCAGCTTGCCTCCCCCGGAGACTTCTCCTTTTACATTTTTACCCTTCTCAATGGACCCGTCGATCCTTTCTTCAATGGCGTCAGATTTTCCTTCAAAGCGCTGTGCCCTTCGGACCTGGATTGCCAGTCTCCGGCCGCGCCTTGCCCGCCCTTAGCCGGCGAGGTGCCTCCCATCGATTACCTTGCCAAGGATTTTCTCAGCTTCCGCAAAGCCCTTTCGGATTTTTCGGCCTTACGCTACCCGCAGTGGCAGGAACGCTCCGAAGCCGACCTCGGCGTGATGTTCATGGAAGCTCTCTCGAGCCTCGCCGACGATCTCAGCTATTCCCAGGACCGTGTTGCGGCGGAAGCAACCCTCGCCACCGCCACCGAGCGCCGCTCCATCGTTCGCCATGCCCGCCTGGTCGACTATGAGCCTCGTCCCGCCACATGCGCCTCCGTTCTGCTGCAGTTCGACGTGACCGCCGGATCCGTTCCCACCGGCATGCGGATCAGCGCCGCCGGGCCGGACGGTTCCACCATCGATTTTGAAACCGGCACGGGCCTGATAGACCCTGCCTCTGGTCTGCTCAACACTACATCCTACGCCTCCAGCCCCGCGTGGAATCGTGGGTTGTTGCCGTATTACTGGGACGATTCGCAAAGTTGCCTCAAGCGCGGCGCCACCGAAACGTGGATCGTCGGACACGGCTTCAGTTTTCAGAGCGGGCAGGCTCTGCTGATCGACACCCAGGGCGCCACCACGGCGGACGCGCGCAAACGGGAAGTGGTTCACCTGATGGCTACCGTCGAGCAAACCGACCAGCTCTTCGGCGCAGAAGTGACGCATCTCGTGTGGAGCGCCAGCGAAGCTCTGCAGTTCGATCACGACCTGACCGTGAATGCCGATGGATCTCCGCGCACCGTGCTCGCCGGCAATCTGATTCCGGCCACGCAAGGCAGGCGCTACCAGGAAGCTTTCGCAGTGGATGCCTCGCCCTCCGGAACCGCTCTGCCCTTATCGCTGGTCCGCACCGGCGCAAACGGCACTCCGTCCTATTTCTATAATCTGCTGAATGCGCCCCTGGGGTGGCTATCCCAGGCTGCGGCCGAGGCCCTCCCTCTGCCCGAAATTGTGCTCTCCGAGCAGCCGCCCGATCCATCCTCGCCCCCGGTCCTGTGGACCTGGCGCCGCAATCTGCTGGATGCCGAGGAATTTGAGGAGGCCTTCACCGTCGACCCGGCCCGCTTCCTCCGTACCGCGACGAATTCCGATGGCTCCACGTCCTTCGATTACGACGGCGACTCCGGCGATACCATTCGCTTCGGCGACGATGTCTTTGGAGAAATTCCCGAGCCTCAGGCTGTCTTCCAGGTGACCTACCGGACCACCGCGGGCGCGTTGGGAAACGTCGCCGCCGATTCCATCACTCGAATCGATCCTTCCGCGGCGAGCCTCTTCCTGGCGGTCACCAACCCCTTCGCGGCCATCGGAGGAGCTGATCCGGAATCGGATGAAACCGTCCGCCGCCTGGCCCCGTTAGCCTTCCGCGCACAGCGCCTGTTCGATGTCCGTTCCGAGGACTATGAGGCCACCGCGAAGACGCTCCCGTGGGTACTCAATGCCGGCACCGTCTTTCGCTGGACCGGAAGTTGGCTTACGGTATTCAGCACCGCGCAACCCCAGGGCACCGAACTCGAGACCGTGTCCGAGAACATCGATCTCATCGATCTGTTGAACCGCCGCAGACTTGCCGGCTACGAGTCTTACGTGCCTGCTCCGGTCTATGTTTCGATCGATCTCATTGTCACCGTGTGTGCGCGCGCCGATGCTTTCCAAGGAGACGTGGAGACCGCCGTTCGCCAGGAGCTCAGCACCGCCCAACTCCCCTGCGGCTCAACCGGGTTCTTCTACTTCGACCGTTTTACGTTCGGCACGCCGCTGGAGCGCAGCAGTCTCGAGGCCGCCATTCAGAACGCCTATGGAGTGGACGGTGTGGTCTCCATCCGCTATCGCCAGCGTGGAGTCACCTCCTTGTATATCGATCTTCCCGATACCTTGCGCGTCGCCGACAACCAGATCCTGCGCCTATATAACGACCCCAGCTACCCCGAGCGCGGCACGCTGCAGGTCATCGTCAAAGGAGGTAAGTGAGCCATGGCTTGTCCCTGCGATGCCGTTCCCGTTTTACTGACCATATCCAATCCGCCCGGCCGCTCTACCATCGCCTATCGAGTGGGCGATTATCTCACCTTCCGCTATGCGCTTCTGCAGGCGCTCCCCGACGAAGTGGAACTCGTCGCCTGGCGTCCCAGCGCGCAAGGCGACCTGGCGTTGCAGATGATGGAATGGTGGGCCTACCTCGCCGATATCCTTACCTTTTATAACGAGCGCATCGCCAATCAGGATTATCTGCGCACCGCTGATCTTCCCGAAAGCGTCCAGCGATTGGTCCGCGTGCTCGGCTACCGGCCCCGTCCGGGTATCGGTGCGCAAGGCACCCTCGCCGCATCACTGAGTGGCCGCAAGCCGATTACGTTGCCTTTGGGATTTCAGATTCAAAGCAAACCGGGTCCGGGAAAGCAGCCACAGATTTTCGAACTGACCGCTCCCACGCTGGTTCAGCAGCCGGATGCGGTAACAGCCGTCCCCGCGGCACCCCCAGCGTTAGTCAGCGAGGACGGCCGCGTCGTGCTGGCTGGGTCCATCTCCTCTATTAAGGCGGGCGATCAGGTCCTGCTCCTGAAGAAGGGCTGGGCGGGAACGGATCAATCCTACGCAGTGGTGGAAGTGCAGAACCTGAGCATCGGACAGGATTCAACCGGCAATGCCATCACTCGCGTGACCTTCACGCAGCCACCCGCTTTGCCGGGCGCCGCCGCTGCGGATTACCGGCTCCTCAGAAGCTCGCAATCCGCGCATCTCTGGCCCTACCCCGCCAATCCCGCTTATGTCATCACCGGCAGCCAAGTGGATCTGGAATCCATCACGCGTGGTATCAAGGTGGGGGATCCGGTGCTGTTCGCGACCGCCGGTTCGCCGCAAGCGGCAATCATAAAAAGCTACCTGGAGTTGATCTGGTATGCCAACCCAGATCGGAAGAGCG
>OBLW0100002267.1_pt1 | contig 15585 bp, 16 predicted proteins | sample 1520161 | NCBI WGS metagenome assembly OBLW01 (sample SAMEA3539309, study PRJEB22396) | soil metagenome | biome: tundra; feature: field; material: soil | place: USA | collected 2010-05 | depth 0.15 m
TGAAAAGAAATGGAGCGGGAGACGGGACTCGAACCCGCGACGTCCAGCTTGGGAAGCTGGCATTCTACCACTGAATTACTCCCGCCCTTCGGAGAACCTTGTACTTACCTCATTCTAAAAGAGATCCGGCATCGCTGAGCAATCTCTCCGGTCTTTGCTGTCTACCGTTTTCCGCCCGCTCGGACGACAAAACAGACAACAGAACGGACAACACGGACTGGGCGCGAATGTACTTTCCGACGTCTCCGTTTTGCAGCTGCCTCATCGTCTCGAACTACATTCTAGCGCAAAAAGTGTAGCGCAGATCAGACTTGGGCCGCGCGCCTTCCGCCATGTTTTCGGAGATGGTCTCGCCTCCTGTCGGTTTTTTGGTGAAACCGATGCTTCGTGCCATTGTGAAGGAGGTACAGCCCGAGCGCAGTGAGTACCGGCGTTCAGTTAGGAGAAAAACCAATGTCAGCCGCCCCCGTAATCGATCTGGCGCCGCCGGTCAGGAGGCCCGATATCATCGATCGTTTAAAGAGTTCTGAACGTCTGATGACCGCTCGTGAACTCGCATCGATCCTTGCTATCAGCCCCAAAACGATCTATAGCTACGCAGAGCGCAACATGATCCCACATTTCAAGATCGAGGCGAGTGTCCGCTTCCTCGGACGCGATGTCGCTGAATGGCTGTACAATCACGCCCACCTCGGACGAGTGAAGAGACATTCCTAGTGAACAATTCCGTCCGACGCGATGGGTTTTGTCGGACCGGAGGGAAAACATGAGCACTGTCTATCGAGTTGAAATCGATGTCCGGATTGACAATCGCATGCGGACGAAAGTGATTCAGACAGCGAGAGAGGACTACCGCAAAAGCCCGTTCGCCTGGACTTTGGTAGATGGCAAGCTTGTGGGAATATCAGCGGACGAATTCGTCGTTGATACTAAGGCTGCGTTTCTAGAACTTGCCGAGTCGGCTTTTCGCTCAGTGTTGCCAGACATCGAGCCTGACGCGTTCCGTTGTGGGATTGCGGAACCCGCAATTAGAACTAGGGATCACGAAGGCGGACGCCAGAGCTTCGGCGCTTGCGAGAATGTTCCCAGTAGTGCTCGGTTGAAGTGATCCCCGCTGGTAACAGGAGTGGGAACAGATACGAGAGTTAAGGCGATATCATCCGCGCCGAAGGCGTGCGGGGGGGATTTCTTATCATCCGCGCCGAAGGCGCGCAGGGCCGGCGCTTGGCTGGGGGGCCTCAGGGGGCCTACCGTGGCGTTGGGGCGAGGCGTTCGATCTTCTGGCGCAGATGCTGGAAATAGCCCGGACTGACGCTTAGGCTGAGCACTTCCTCGATCACCGGGATGAAGTATGCCAGGGAGCGGATCGTGCCGAGAGGCGGTGAACCGGCGGGCCGGATCATCCGGCGCGCCGCCGCCAGTACCAGGGCGTTTTCGACCGCCATCAGGGGCACGCCGCGTTCATGCAGTTGCGCTGCCAGAAGGCGATCCGGGCGGCGGATCGTGCCCGCCGTTCCCAGCGTCCGCCGGTGATTTCGAGATTACCCGGACGGCTTCATCATAGATTGCTATGAACTGAACCAAGACAACTGGGCCGATGGGTTCTTCACAGTTCCAGCCGCCGAGTGATCCAGTAGTTGTGGCCAAGAAACGGAATTGCGGAAACTTGAGCCTTTGACGCGTTTAGGGCCTCAGGCAAACAAGAGCCGTCCTCTCGGCTCAGGTATAGGCCGGCCCAATTCCTGGGCGGTCTCATTCGCCCCTACGGATGCATCCGGTGGTACATGGGATAGGCCATTCGCCCGAGTAGGGTACGGCCTCGCTGAAAGCCGGTCGAAGATGTCCGATAAGCTTCTTTCGTGAGCCGTGATAGACTCGGAGTTCCAAATCGGAAAATTCGCGGATACGAGGTGCGCGCTTGCAGCTTGCTCCGATCGATTACATCGTTCTGGTGGTCTATTTCGCCTTTGTTTTAGGTATCGGCTGGAAACTCCGGAAGGGGGTCTCCAGCAGCGGCGATTTCCTGCTTGCCGGGCGGGCGGTTCCCGTCTGGATTACCAGCCTGGCCTTCATCGCCGCAAACCTGGGAGCGCAGGAATTGATCGGCATGTCCGCCTCCGGCGCCAAGTATGGCATTATGACCGCTCATTTCTACTGGATCGGCGCCATTCCAGCCATCGTTTTCATGGGCATCTTCATGATGCCGTTCTATTACGGCAGCAAGGCGCGGTCCGTGCCCGAATACCTGAAGATGCGCTATGACGAGAAGACGCGCGCCTACAACGCCTTCAGCTTCGCGGTCATGACCATCTTTTCCTCGGGCATTTCGATGATGGTGCTGGGCAAACTGCTGCAAATGGTGCTCGGCTGGAACTTCAACGTCTCGGTGCTGGCATCGGCGGCCATCGTTCTGGTCTACACGTTCCTGGGCGGACTGACCAGCGCCATATACAATGAGGTCCTCCAGTTTCTGCTGATCGTGGCCGGCTTTAGCCCGCTGGCCATCCTGGCGGTATCGAAAGCGGGCGGATGGCACGGCATCCAGTCCCGTATGAGCCCGGTGATGACGCACGCCTGGACCTATATGGGCAGCTCCAAGGACAATCCCATGGGCGTGGAAATCTTCGGGATGGTGTTCGGCCTGGGGTTCGTGCTCTCCTTCGGGTATTGGTGTACGAACTTCCTGGTGGTGCAGCGCGCCATGGCTGCGAAATCCATGTCCGCGGCCCGGCGAACGCCCCTCATCGGAGCGTTTCCGAAGATGTTCATCCCCTTCATCATCATTGTCCCCGGCATTGCGGCCCTGGCTCTGGCCAAGATGAACATCGGCTATTCGATTCCCCTGGACGCGAGCGGAGGGCCGGATTACAACCAGGTGATCACCACCCTGATGGCCAAGTTTTACCCGGCGGGCATGTTGGGGGTAGGCCTGACGGGGCTCATGGCGTCGTTCATGTCGGGCATGGCGGGCAACGTTTCGGCGTTCAACACCATCTGGACCTACGACATCTACCAGAGCTACATCCGCAAGAACGCGCCGGACCGGCACTATTTGAACGTGGGGCGAGCCACCACCATCGTAGGCGTCCTGCTGTCGATCGGCGCCGCGTACGTTGCGCAGCACTACAACAACATCATGGACCTGCTCCAGTTGGTATTCGGGTTCGTGAACGCGCCGTTGTTCGCGACGTTCCTGCTGGGGATGTTCTGGAAGCGCAGCACCGGCCACGGCGCATTCTCGGGGTTGGTCACGGGCACGGTAGCGGCCTCGCTCACGTGGTGCTTGACGGTGGCGGAAGGCAAGGGTGGGATTCTCGGGGTGGTGCATGAGTTCCCCTCGTCGATGGCTCAGAGCTTCTGGATTGCCATCATGGCCTTCACCAGTTGCCTGGTGGTGACCTTTGTAGTGAGTTTGCTTACCGAGAAACGGCCGGAAAAGGACTTGGAGGGGCTGGTCTACGGCCTGACCAAGATGCCCTCGGACGCCGGCGTGGTGTGGTACGAGCGCCCTTGGCCGCTGGCTACGGCGGTGATCGTAATCGCGATCGTTCTGGATATCTGGTTAGCCTGACATGATGGACTTAAGAGTGCCTTCGGGCTGGTTCTTTACCGTCCTCGGTTTCCTCCTGGTGGGGATGGGGGTCTTCGCGCCGGAAACGCGCGCGGCCCTGACCGAGGCGAACGTCAACCTTTACGCCGGCGCGGCCATGCTTGTGTTTGGCATCTTCATGCTGCTTTTGGCCAGGCGGGCGTCCCGCGGCGGATTATGATCGAGGACTTCCGCCGGATCTACGGTTCCGCCGAGGGCGTGCGCGTGTTCCGCGCGCCGGGCCGCGTCAACGTCATCGGCGAGCATACCGACTACAACCTGGGCTTCGTCCTGCCCATGGCGCTGGACTTGGCGACCGACGTGGCCGTGGCGGCCTCCGGGGATGGGAAACTGCGGCTCTATTCCGAGGCCAGGCGGGAGATGCGCGAGTTCGACGCCGCCGCTATTCCCGAACTGCGGCCCGCCCGCCACTGGACGGATTATCCCATGGGGGTGGCCCAGGAGTTGGCGCGCGCGGGCTTCTCCGTGGAGCCCTGCAATCTGCTGATCCGGTCCACCGTTCCCGAAGGCTCGGGCCTGAGCTCCTCGGCGGCGCTGGAGGTATCCTCGGCGCTGGCTCTGCTGGGCGGCCGGCCCATCGACCCCCTGGACTTGGCGCGCCTCTGCCAGCGCGCCGAACGCAATTTCGTGGGGATGCCCTGCGGCATCATGGATCAATACGTCTCCGTGTTCGGGCGCGAACATGCAGCCGTCGAAATCGATTGCCGCAGCCTGGGGCGGCGCTACGTTTCCCTGCCACTGGGCGTGGCGTTCGTGGCCGTCAATACCATGGTGAAGCACGCGCTGGGCGCTACCGCCTATAGGGACCGCGTGGCGGAGTGCGCCGCCGCCGTGGAAGGCATCCGCCAGATGTTTCCGGCCGTGGAAAGCCTGCGCGACGTCTCGCCGGAGCAATTCCAAGCCGCCGAGCGCCTGTTGGACCCGGTGGTGGCGCGCCGCGCCCGCCACATCGTGACCGAAGACGCGCGCGTGAACCGTTTCGTGGAAGCCGGCGAAAGCGGCGGCCTGGACGCGATGGGGAAGCTCATGATCGAATCGCACCGCAGCCTCCAGCGCGATTACGAGGTGAGCTGCGAGGAACTCGACTTCCTGGTGGACGCCGCTCTGTCCGTGGAGGGCGTCCTCGGCTCGCGCATGACCGGCGGCGGCTTCGGCGGCTGCACGGTATCGATGATGCGGACCGAGGCCGCGCCCGTATTCCGCCAGCAAATCGCGCGGGCCTACGAGAGCCGTTTCGGCATTGCGCCGGGGATGTACGACTGCAACCCTTCCTACGGCGCCCGTGAACTACCGTGAACCAATCCGATCGGCGAACGCCAGAGAGCGGTTGCCGGATTCGTTTAAAATCGCACAGTTCGCCACTTGCGCGGCGGGTTTGTTTGGGTACAATAAACAGATCTTTGCCGCTCCTGTTGGGCATTTCACAAGGAGATAAACATGGAGGATACGAAGATGAGGGGTAGGCGCTTATTCCAGGGGGCGCTGGTATGCTTGGCGGGCTTGCTCCCGTTCACGTGCATGGCGCAAAGCGACTCATCGCTGCCCCATTTTGGCTTAGGCATCACCGTCGGAACGCTGGGCGCGGGAATTCAAGCAGCCACGGCGGTGACGCACAGCTCCAACGTGCGCGCGGGATTCAATTATTTCACCTACAGCGCCAGCCTCACCGGCAGCAACGACAACATCACGTTCAACGGCACATTGAAGCTGGAATCGGCCGAAGTGCTCTTCGACCAGTACATCGGCCACAGTTTCCACATCAGTCCCGGCGTTGTGATTTACGACGGCAATCAGGCGACCGGGAACGCGGCCATGTCCGCCGGCCAGAGCTTCACGCTGAACGGCTTCACTTACTACAGCTCGCCGACCAATCCGGTCACCGGCACGGGGTCGTTCACTGCCGGCAAGGTGGCGCCCGAAGTCCTGCTTGGATTCGGTAACCTGCTGCCGCGCAAGGCGAATAAACATTTCTCTGTCAGCTTTGAGCTGGGCGCCATCTTTACGCAGAAGCCGGTGATCGGATTGAATCTGACCGGCAATGCCTGCACTAACATCGGCATCGTAAGCACCTGTCAGCCCATCGCCACGACTCCCTCAATACAGGCTAACCTCCAGGCGGAACAAACCAAGCTCAACAACGACGCGGCTTCCTACCTGAAATATTGGCCCATACTCCGCCTGGGCTTCGGCTATAAGTTCTAGGGGACGCTATGCCAAAGACCGCGCAAGTTTCCGTCTGGGCCGGGACGCGCAAGGGCGCTTTCGTATTCCGGTCGCGCAACCGCAAAACCTGGAGCGTGGAGGGGCCGTTCTTCCGCGGGATGGAAGTCCACCACGTTGCGCGGGACCCCCGCGAGCCCAACCGGCACTACGCCGCCGTCAACAGCGCATGGTTTGGAGCGCACATCCATGCCAGCGAGGACGGTGGCAAGTCGTGGAAGCTGTCGGAAGCGGGCTTGGCCGTGAAGAGCGTGCCGGGAGCCTCGCTCAACCGCGTCTGGCACATCGAACCGGGCGCGTCCGACGAACCCGGCGTGGTCTACGCCGGCGGCGACCCCGGCGTGTTGTTCCGGAGCGGCGACTGGGGCTGCACGTGGGAGGAAGTGACCTCGCTCAACGAGCACGCCACCCGCCCCAAATGGCATCCCGGCGCGGGCGGCATGTGCCTGCACTCCATACAGTGCCTGGGCGGGGGGCGGATGATCGTGGCCATTTCCGCGGCCGGCGCCTTCCGCACGACCGACGGCGGGGCCACGTGGGAGCCGTTCAACCAGAATGTCCGCACCGACTTCCAGCCGGAAAAGTACCCGGAAGTGGGCCAGTGCGTACACAAGCTGCTGGCGCATCCGCGGAATCCGGACGCGCTCTACCAACAGAATCACTGCGGCATCTACCGGTCGCGATTCGGCGCCAAGAGGTGGACCGATATCTCGCGCGGCCTGCCCTCGCGGTTCGGCTTCGGCCTGGCCGTGCCGGCGGCTGAGCCGGAGACGCTGTTCACCGTGCCCATTGAAGGCGCCGAATACCGCTGCGTGCCGGAAGGCAAGTTCCGCGTGGCCCGCAGCCGCGACGGCGGCAAGACGTGGAAACTACTGACGCGCGGCCTCCCGCAGCGCGATGCGCATCTGCTGGTGCTGCGCGAGGGCATGGCCGCCGACGCGCTCGATTCCGCCGGCGTGTACGTGGGCACTACCAACGGACAGTTGTTCCACAGCTCCGACGCCGGCGACACGTGGAGCACCATGGCCGAGCATTTGCCGGGAGTGATCTCCGTGTCGGTGAGTTAGCCGCTATGACGCTTTTTCGATGAGCCGCTCGACGGGGTGACGCCGGATCTGCTCGCGCAGGCCCAGCCGGTGCATGATGCGGCCCACGTGGTCCGGATCGTAACGCACCGCGAAGCGCCGGTGGATGGCCTCGGCGAAGCGCATGATGGTCCAACGGTCGTTATCGAAGCCAGCGTCCCGCGGGCCGGCGCGGTAGATTTCGGCGGCGCCGCGGAGTTGTTCCGCGCTGAGCCGGCTGGGCCGGCCGGACGCGCGCCGCTTCCGCAACGCTTCCACGCCTCGCACGCTCAACGCGCGGCGCCAGCGTGAAGCCGTGGTGCGGCTCACGCCGAATTTGCGGGCCACCTGGGACTGGGTTAGCCCCCCTTGCAGGTCCTGTGCGGCTAACAGGCGCCTGCTCTCCATTTCATCGCGAGTGAGAATGCCTTGAGCGGCTGTATCCATACTTCGCGCGGACGTAATCGGCTACCAGAGCGACTCCAGAATACCAGAAAACAATTCGAATGCAAATTGTTTTTTGCAGAAAAGCGCGCGCAGCCGGCGGGAAGACCTTGGTATGATCTCAAATTATGGATCTGAGCTATCCCATCGGGCCCTTCGAATGGCCGAAATCCGTGGACGCCGGCGCGCGGGCCGAATGGCTTCGGCAGTTGGCGGACGCGCCGGGCCGCTTCCGCAAAGCCGTCCACGGACTGGACGACGCCAGGCTCGACACGCCGTACCGTCCTGGCGGATGGACCGTGCGGCAGGTGGTACACCACGCGGCGGACAGCCACATGAACGCCTACATGCGGTTCCGGCTCGCGCTCACCGAGGACGAACCAGCCATCAAGCCCTACAATCAGGCGGCGTGGGCGGAACTCGCCGATGCGCGCACCGGACCCGTGGCAACCTCCTTGTCCTTGATCGACGGTCTCCATGCGCGCTGGGTAGCGCTTGCCGGGAGCCTGCCCGATGCCGCCTTTTCCCGCGCCTTCCTCCACCCCGAACACGGCCGGGTCCCTCTGGGCGTGGTCCTGGCTATGTACGCCTGGCATGGCCGCCACCATGCGGCGCACATCACCGGGCTGCGGGAGCGGATGGGCTGGAAATAGCCCGGCGGAACGAGAACCGAAACCGGCCCCCGGCGCGTCCAATGAAGTAAGAGCCGTCGCAGTATAATGGGTCTAAGGCCCCCGGAGTCTTTGTTATCTATGAGAAGCCCTTGGAAGTATCTTGTCGTGAGCGCCTCCACGTGTCTCACGGTTCTGTTTCTGGTCGGCAGCGTGCTCGGACAAGGCGCGTCTACCCAGGAAGACACCCTCAAACATATCGGCGTTTTCAGCGAAGTAGTGGCGCGCATTCAGCGCGAGTACGTCGAAGAGCCCGACATGCGGAGCGTCAGCCTGGGCGCGCTCGATGGCATGCTCGAGGCTATCGATCCATTCGCCAGCTATCTGAACGCCGACCAGTATCGGGACTACTTGAAAAATAAGGACGTTAAGCAGGCCGGCGTGGGCCTGATCCTCTCCAAGAGGCCCGGATATGTCAGCGTGGTAGACGCGATCCCAGGTTCTCCGGCAGACAAGGCGGGATTCGCAACCGGCGACATGATCGAGTCCATCAAGGGCGTCGCCACCCGCGATATGCCTTTGGCTTACGCCGACATGCTGCTGCAAGGGGAACCGGGCGTCGACGTGGATTTGAGCGTTGTACACGTGCGCCAGGTGGAGCCGCAGGCCGTAAAGTTGGCGCGCGCCAACATAGCGCTGCCCGCGGTGGATAGCACGATGCTGGCCAACAAGGTGGGCTACATCAATATCGATGCGCTGGGCCCGGCACAGGTCAAGCAAACCGCCGAAGCCATTCAGAATCTGCAGAAGGACGGCGCGCAGAAGCTGATTGTCGATCTGCGCGATTGCGCCGCGGGCGCACCGGAGGACGGCATCGCCCTGGCGAATCTATTCATGGACAAGGGGCGCATTACCTACCTGCAAGGCCAGCGCGTCCCCCGGCAGAACTTCGACGCGGATCCGGCCAAAGCCGTGACCACCCTGCCCATGGCGGCGCTGACCGACCGGGGAACGGCGTCCGGAGCGGAAATAGCCGCCGCCGCGCTGCAGGACAGCAAGCGCGCCCAGTTGGTCGGGGAGCCGACTTACGGCGATGCGTCGCAACGCAAGGCCATTGCCATGGACGATGGGGGCGCGATCATCCTTTCCGTCGCCAAGTACTACTCGCCCAATGGCCAGGCCATTCAGGACACGCGCGTGACCCCGGCGCTACTGGTGGCCGAACCGCAGCCGCAGGTCGATTACGACGAAAACGGCGAACCGCTGCCCCAGTCTCAGCCGCAAGTGGACCAACTGCGGAAGTCCGCGGACGATCCGGTGGTGAAGAAGGCCCTGGAAGTCCTGAACAAGTAGGATTCAGGCTGCCGTCGAGTTGCTGTCCAGAATGCAGATGTCGTCCAGGTTGCGATACTTCTCGTCGTAATCCAGGCCGTAGCCGACCACGAACTCGTCGGGAATCTGGAATCCCACATAGCTCACGGGTACGGGGCGCAGCCGCCGCTCCGGTTTGTCCAACAAGGCCACGATGCGTATGGAGCGGGGCTTGCGCTGCTCCAGCACGTGCAGCAGGTAGTTCAGCGTCACGCCGCTATCGACGATGTCCTCCACCACAAGCACGTTGGCGCCTTCGAGCGAAATATCGAGATCCTTGGTGACCTTGACCTCGCCGGACGTGGTCTTGCCCTTGCCGTAGGTGGAAATCCCCATGAAGTCCACGTACACGTCGCGCTTCATGGCGCGCGCCAGGTCGCTCATGAAAAAGGTGGCGCCCTTGAGGATGCAGATCAGGTGCAGGGGGCCATCGGGATAGTCGCGGGAGATCTGCTCGCCCAACTCGCGTATGCGGGTCCGGATTCTATCCGAAGAGATCAGCACCCGCAGGTTTGGATCGGTCATGAGGTTCTTATTCGCCGCTCGCCAGATGAGTGCTCACAAGGCCGATGTGAATATGAGCGCCGGTCGCCTTGCCGGGGATGGCTTGCCGGAACACGAAAAACGGAATCCGCTTTAGGGTCAGATACGTTCGCAGCCATTGGCCTTCGGCGCTATCCGGGGCCAGCGCCACATCGACGCGGCCGGTGTGGTCGAAGCCTAGCGCGCGGTGAACCGCGGTTTGCCCCATCGCGCTTACCGGCAGGGACGCGCTGAACTGGCGCTCGAATGCCGTCTCCACGTCGGCGAACATGACCATATCGAAGACGCCGTCGCCGTCGTGCCGCTCCGCAATGCCGGGGGCCTCGGCCGGCTCGGTGGTCAGCTTGACCGCGAGTTCCTCTTCCTCGCTGGCCATTTGGGTGAGCTCGAGGACCAGCGCGGCGCGAGACTCAGCCAAGCCGTATTCCTTGGCCGCCGAATCCACGGCCGCGCGAGGTGGGTCGAGCGAGTTCGGCGCCGCGGCTCCGGCATCCACCAGCTTTTTGGCCTCGTCGTACTCTTGCTTGCGGCGTTGCAGGCGGCGGTTCGCGGCGGCCAGCATGTCGTCCGACTGCGCCTCGGTCAAGTCCTTCCCATAGATGGTCTTGCGAAGAATGGCGGCATCTTGGGCGTCGGCCATGGCGGCTTCGGCCTTCTGCAATTGCAGACGCGGAGCGGCGCCGGCCTCGACTAGAACACGGACTCTGGCCACTTCGGCCTGAACCCGCGCTACTTCGGGATCCACATCGTTCTGCGCGCACGCAAGATTGGCGGCCAGGAGAAATGCAAGGGCCGTATAAAAACGCATGTCGGTTTCCTTCATTGTAGCGGAATTCACCATTGAAGGCCGGATGTTAAGCTATGTGCCATGCGAGCTGTCATCGTCTGCGCCGCGGCCCTGGCTGGGGCGGCGCTGGTCGCGCAACAGACCAACCTCTTTTCCGTTTTAAAGAGCACCGTGGCGACAGGCAAACAGCCGGATGGCGTTTACCTGGTCCCCACCAGCCAAATGCTCCGCCCGTGGGGCGAGCAAAACATGATCTCCGGCCGGCCCGTCGATATGACGTTCGACTCCGGGAAGCGCATGCTGGCGGTTCTCAACACCAACACGGTGCAATTCTTCCAGGGATCCACCGGCGCTAAGGTGGCGGAGGTCCCCACAACGGCGGATGCGATTCGCAAGCGCGCCACGTCCTACGCCGGCATCGCGTTCCGCCCTGGGAACCGCGAGTTGTGGGCCAGCGAGGCCACCGCCAACGGCCCCGACAGCATCCTGATTGTGGAGCTTTCCGAGGTCGGGATGCCCGTGAAAACCAGCCGCGTCGAATTCCAAGGGCATCCGACACCGGTGGGGATCGCGTTTTCGGCGGACGGCGGCACCGCCTACGTGGCCTTCAGCCGCGCGAACGCCCTGGCCGTGATAGACGCCGCCACGCACGAGATCCGCAAGCAGGTGGATGTCGGGATGGCCCCGTTCGGAGTGGTGGTTTCCAAGCTGCGCGGCAAGGTTTTCGTCACCAATCGGGGCGGGCGCAGGCCCGCGGCCGGCGACACCACGGCGCCCTCCAGCGGCTCGGCCATTTTCACCGATCCGGTGACGGGATCGAGCGCCTCGGGGACGCTGAGCGTAGTGGACGCCGAGACGCTGGAGGTGCGCGAGGTTCCCGTCGGCCTGGAACCCTCGCAGTTGGCTCTCGGTCCCGACGAGTCGACCCTGGCGGTGGCTAACTCCCATTCGGACACCGTTTCGTTCCTGGACACGGCCACGCTGGCGCGAACGGACGTAAAAATCCCCACCTTCCCGGAGGCCGCGCTGGGCAGCCAGCCCACCAGCGTGGCCTTCGTGCCCGGCGGAAAGACGCTCTACGTGGCCTGCGGCGGGAATAATGCCGTGGCGGCGCTGGTTCAGTCCGGCAAGGCCTGGAAAGTCGCCGGCGCCTTGCCCACCGCGTGGTTTCCTTCCGCTATTGCCATCGATAACGATGGCGCCCTGCGCGTGTTGAACATCAAGGGCGTGGGCAACACCGCCAACAGGAATGGGAATGGAACGTTCAATTCGACTCAGTATGAAGGGTCGCTGGAGAAGATCCCGGCGCCCACGCCGCTCCAACTGACCGCCGGTGCGCGCGAGGTGAAGCTGGCCAACAGCCCGGTTTACGAACCCGCCGGCGGCATCGCCAATCTGGCGTCGCTCGGAATCGAGCATGTTTTCCTGATCGTGAAAGAGAACCGTACGTACGATCAGGTCCTTGGCGACCTTCCGAAGGGCAACAACGACCCCAAGCTGGTCATGTACGGCCGGGATGTCACTCCCAACCACCACGCCTTGGCCGAGACCTTCGTGACGCTCGACAACTACTACACAAGCGGGGCGATCAGCTTCGACGGCCACCAATGGCTCATGCAGGCGTTCGTGAGCGACTACGTGGAGCGGGCCTTCGCCGCGTCGCCGCGCGGCTATGCCTACAACATGAGCGATTCCCTGGTGGTGGCTCCTACCGGGTTCTTCTGGCAGGGCGGGACCAGGCCGCTGGGCGTGCGCATTTTCGGCGAGTTTCAACTGCCGGCCCTGTGGAATCCGGATACGCAGAATGCCGTCGACATCACCGCCAGAGAACAGTTGACCTGGAGCCAGTATTACAAGGCGTACAAAGACGGAACGTGGCCGAGCCTGGTGGGTGCCCACAGCGGCGTCCCCGCGCTGGCGCCCTACTGCAGCAAGCGCTATCCCAACAGTACAACCGCCATCCCGGACCAGATCCGCGCCGAGGAATTCCTGCGCGAGTTCGCCGAGCATGAAAAGAGCGGCGAGTTACAGAACCTGACGATTATTGCGCTCAACCAGGACCATACCGACGGCACGAACCCCAGGGCGCCGACCCCCAAAGCCATGGTTGCGGACGACGATCTGGCGCTGGGCCGCATCGTCGAAGCCGTTTCCAAGAGCCGCTTTTGGGCCAAGAGCCTGATCCTGGTGACGGAGGACGACGCGCAGAACGGCGTGGATCACGTGGACGGGCACCGCACCCTGGCGCTGGTAATCGGGCCGTTCATCCGCCGCGGCGTGGTGGATTCGAACAACTACACCCACCTCAGCCTGGTTCGCACCATCCAGGAAATCTTCCATATTCCGGCGCGAACGCGGTTCCTGGAGGCGGCGCGGCCGATGACAAGCATATTCATGGCGCAGGCGGACACCAAGCCCTACGAACACCTGATTCCCAAGCAGGCCATCGACGAGATGAATCCTCCCTTGCAGGCGCTCGACGGCCGCCGCCTGCTGGCCGCGCGGCAGTCCCTGGCCATGAATTTCTCCGAACCCGACCGGGCTCCGGCGGAAACCCTGAACCGCATCCTGTGGTGGGACGCCAAGGGGTACGATACTCCGTACCCGAAGAGGAAATAGGGAGATGGCGAGCGCCGCCACCTACGCTGCAGAGCGGCGATTTTCCTTTTGGATCTCGTCGAGCATGCTGGTAACGTGCAAGCTCGACCGGTCGAAACCGTATGCGTCCAACGCGCCGCGGACGTCCTCCAGCCGGTCGGCATAAGCCGGGAACTCGACCAAAGTAGCGGCGGCATCGTGATGGATTTCGGGATTAATGGGGAAAGGAAGCTGCGCAAGCGCTTCCAACAGGGACTCCAGGTAACGGGGGGCTACCTCGATCGAAATGGAAACTAAGGCGCCTTCGCTACCCGAAAGCGAAGGACTTGCCGGCTCCAACTTGGGCCAGACGCTCATCGATTCCTCCAGCATCCGGCGATCGGACCGCCCAAAACGAAAAAACCCCGGAGCCCAAAGGCGCCAGGGTCTAAATGTTCCAGAACAGACCGACTCACCTTTAGCACTTTTTAGCGTGGTTGCAATTAGTCAGGCCGAAGGCCTTAAATCAATCCACGTTCACCTTAACTATACCACTCCAGGCGGTGGGAATCAACCGAATTCGGAGACGGCGTAACGTGCTATCCTCACCAGCGGAATGGCCGGCAAACGGGTTGCGGCGCGGCGATGGTTCATACGGGGGCGGGTGCAGGGCGTGGGCTACCGTTACTTTGCGCAACGGGCGGCCCTGGCGTTGGGGCTGGCCGGGTACGCCCGCAACCTGGACGACGGGCGCGTGGAAGTCTACGCCGCCGGGCCCGAGGCCAAGCTCTCCAAGATGGCCGGCATGCTGCGCAACGGACCGCGCTGGGCGGATGTCCATGGCGTCGAGGAACGGGAAGCGGAAGTCGAGACACACACCAGCTTCGAGATCCGCTGACCGTTCCTCTGGGACTATTTGGCTAACGCGTCGGCCAGCACTTTGACTGGCCGGAACGCGGCCACAAGCACATCCGCCGACGGGTTCTGCGGTCCGCCACGGCCGCCGCCACCCTGCGGCGCCGCGGCGGGCGCGGGGGCTCCAGCGGGACGGGGGGCGCCCGGAACCGCGGGCGGCGTGGCGCGAACCCCGTTGCGGCGTCCAGCCGGCTGTGCCAGGCGCGCCAGTTCGGCGTTCTCTTCGGTCAGCCAGTCCGCCGGCGCGGGCTGATGGGCGGTCAGATAATCGAGCATTCTCAAGCCCGCCACGCCCAGTGCGGAAAGATCTTTCGAAACCGGCTTGACCTCATTCAGCAGAGCTATGTCGTCGGCCAACGCCAGGAATTTCGCATCGTTGGCGGCCCAAGTCTCGAACTGCACCCGAAGTAGCGCAGCATCGTCCTTGTCGCTGGCGGGGTTCGCCACGAACCTCTTGGCAGCGAACTCCATGGACCGGACCAGTTCGCTCTCCGGCGGTACCGCGTCCACAAAGCGGTTGAGCGGCGTCCATACCGAGGGGCGTCCCGTGCGCCCCGTGCCCAGTCCGAGGGCCTCAACGGCATCCGCCACGACCTTGACCGGTCCGGCGGGCTGATTTCCGGCGAGCCGGTCCAGCATGGGCTGGTAGTTAGCGCGATGCAGTATGCCGGTAAATTCCAGGTTCCGGCTCACCACCGCCATGCGCGCATACATCGAGTCCACATCGGTGACTTCCTTGGGCGACCAAAGCCTTTCCGCAATCGCCGCGGTGGTCGGCCAGACGCGCGAATCCACGCTGGGCGGACCCACCAGCTCGGACCACATGCAGGCCTCGCCGCCCATGATCCGCGCAGCCTGCTCCGGCGTGAGCTTCTCGGAGCCCGGGCCGCCTAGAGGGTCATTGCCGTAATAGAAGCTGGCCGGGCTGAGGTGGTCCAGATAGTATCCCCAGGACATAATGCCGCGGTAGCCTTGGGCGGCCGCGTCGAACAGCGACTGGTGATTGCGCCAGGCATGGATGATGGCGTCTTTCGGGAGCCCGGGGAACAGAATCTCGTCCCATCCCAGCATGGTCCTGTGGTACTTCTGAACGATCTTGAGCAGCCGCTGATTGAAATAGGTCTGGAGAGCGGGCGCGTTCGCGAAGTTGTGCGCCTTCATGTAGGCCACGATGGCTTCGTTCGAGGTCCACGCCCGGGCGCTCACTTCGTCGCCGCCCACGTGCCAGTACGGATCGGGGAAGAGCGTTACCATCTCGCCGATAAACCCGTCGAGAAAGGCGTAGGTGGTCTCCTTGGTCGGGTCCATGGCCGATGCGCCGCCGCCCCTGCCCCCGAGCACGAACGGACCGGGAGCGGAAGCCAGCGCCGGGTAACCGGCGAACCATGCCCCGGTGTGGCCCGGAACGTCAAACTCCGGAACCACCCGGATGCCGCGGTCGCG
>OBLW0100002268.1_pt1 | contig 15585 bp, 16 predicted proteins | sample 1520161 | NCBI WGS metagenome assembly OBLW01 (sample SAMEA3539309, study PRJEB22396) | soil metagenome | biome: tundra; feature: field; material: soil | place: USA | collected 2010-05 | depth 0.15 m
GAATACACTGCTGTCGCGAAAGCGGTACGCAGTGCTCCATCTGAGGGAACGGCTGCACAGCGTTTACGACGAACTGATGAAACTTGAGTTTTCGAGATACGAGTTTTAGGGAATGACGAGTTTGCGAGTTACAGAGAACATGAGGAGCTGAATATGAGAAAAAAATGGTTTCTTATCGCACCGGCAGCGATCGCGGCGATGGTGCTGTTTACGTTCATCGGCGGGGAGTTGGTGATGCGCCTGTGGAACTGGCTGCTGCCATCGCTCTTTAGCCTGCGGCAAATCACTTTTTGGGAGGCAGTCGGAATTATGGCTCTGAGCCGGATATTGTTTGGCCGCTTGGGTGGTCGCGGCTTCCATCGCTCGCGTTTTCGCGGACGGATGGCGGAGCGTTGGGGACAGATGAGTCCAGAGGAGCGGGAAAAATTTCGTCACGGTATGCGGGGACGTTGCGGCGTGGGCGCTCCGGCAACAGAGACTGGCGGCAAGGAATAGCGCGCGAACAGGGAACTTAATCAGCCCTTCTTGAGCAGCAGGCAGGTCATGTCATCGTGCTGCGGCGTGTTGCCTACGAAGCGGTCTAAATCCGTGAGCATTGCACGCAGCATCTCCGCGGGAGTGATGACGGCAGAACGGTCGATCAGCCGAATCAGTTCGGGCTCGCCGTATTCGTCATAGTTCGAATTTTCGGCCTCGACGATTCCGTCGGTGAAAATCACGAGCCAGTCTCCATCTTCGAGCTTGGTGGTGCCGACCTGATACGGGGATTGCGGAAAAATACCGATGGGAATGCCGCCCGCTTCGAGACGTTCGACCAATCCCGAGCGCTTGCGCAGGATGGGAACGTTGTGTCCGGCGTTGACGTAGTTAATTTCTCCGGTAGCGGGATTGAGTTCGGCAAAAAAGGCGGTGGTGAAGCGGACTCCGCCCTGACTGTTGGAGCAGGAGTAATGATTGACGCCAGAGACCATCTCCGAAAGCGAAATGCCGCTGGTCGATAACGTGCGAAGACTGGCTTGGAATGTGGCCATCACCATCGCGGCCGGAATGCTCTTGCCGGCGACGTCGGCGACAACGAAAAGAATGCGAGTGGCGGAGGGTTCGGCTCCGGGACGAAGGATGACGTCGTAGTAGTCGCCCGCGACCGTGTTTGCGGGGCGCGTTGCGTAGGCGATCTGGTAGCCGGGGATTTGGAGCGGCGCTCCGGGGAGCATCCAGGCCTGAATGTCTTTTGCGATTTCGAGGTCGCGCTTCATGACGACGCGATCGGCGAGTTCGAGCAGCAGGACCAGCAGAAGCAGCAGGCCTCCCCAAACGTGTAAATCGAACTCGTGGATTTCGTAGTGATTCCTGCCGGTGTCGTAAGACGTCTGGCCAGCAGGTAAAAAAAGAAGAATGAGACCGATCAGAACCATCACGCGGCGAGCCGGAGTCAACTTCTCCATGATGGCCCAGAACAAGGCCTTGGCCGTCTGCCAGAAACGGCGCATTCTTGACGGCTCGGTCTGCAGATGTTCGAGTCCTGCGGAATAGAGGCGGTAGCTGGACCGCGCGTCTTTGGCGAACTGCGACCAGAGTTGGTTCAGCGCCAGGCCTTCGGAAACACGCAGCCAAAAACGGCGCACGCTGCTCTTAACCTTCGGTTGCGGCGGTTGCGGAGGGATTGCTTGCGGGGAGGACGCCATGGAATGAATAGACATTATAGGCTGGCGCGAGCTTTTGGGAGGGAAGTCAGATAGTGGATCAGAAGAACATCCCGAAGCGGCTTAAAGCCAGATTATTGTTGAGGTGGCTGGGTTGGGGCGGGCTGCGGGGGCTGAGGATTTTGATTCTGGCCGCCTCCGAAACCTGAGCCGGAGCCGCTTTGGCCGAAGCCTGATCCAGATGATCCGAAGCCGCTTGCTCCTGAATTCATTTGTTGAGGAGTGAGGCCACCCAAGTTTCCGGCTTGAAGATTTGGATTGAACGGGCCCTTTAGGAGTCCGCCGCGATCGGCCGACTGCATATAAATGAAAAGCCAGTCGTTGTAATGATTCTTGTCGGCGAAGACGCGAATCGACTTCTTTTTGCTCATGCTGGCGACGCCGAGGATGGGACCTCCGCCAAACGTCTGTGAATTGGAGCTTGAGCCGGAACTTGAGCTAGAGCTTGAATGAGAGGTTGGAGAGGAGGAATTTGGATCGCCGGCATCGGAATTTGCGGTCGGCCCAGCGGCGGAGCCTTCTTTCGATTCCTCGCCATCAACCGGTGTTCCGTTCAGATTTGTGGCTCCCTGCAAGCCGCCGGTTTGCCCGCCAAGAGCGCCGCCAGCAGCTGCAGCCATTGTGTTTCCGACTTGACCAACGAGCTGTGATATTTGATTTGCGTTCATCGCGCCCCCGGTACCCGCGCCCGGTATCTGTCCGGGAATTTGCCCACCCATTTGACCCATCAAAGCCATAACACTCAGCGGGATATCCTGCTGATGGAGGAACTTGAAGTCGCGTTCTTTGTGAGTGTTGGGATCGATATTCATTGGATCGGTGTAGCGCTTGCGCAGGAACTTGAGGTTGTTGGTATTTTCCAGTTCTTCGATGCGGGTGGGATAGCGACCGAACTTCGTGTAGAAGGCTTTGATGGCGCGCATGTAGGAGGTGCCGCGATGCCGCATTTCTTCTTCGCGGTCGCGTTGCACCTGGTGTTGAAAGGCGGGCAGGGCAGTGAGCAAGGCAATGGTAATCAGCGCCAGGGCCAGCATCAGCATAATCATGATGTAGCCGGACTGGGGATTTTGTAATTTTGCAATCTTGTAATTTTGCAATCTTAGACCATGCCGCATAAGTTTTTGCTCGCCTTCAATTGCGCCTAACGAATCTCAATCTACCCAACTGAACTTTTTATCCCGGAGGACCCTGGACCAGGGGCAGGCTCTGGCGATTGTTGTTGATCACGTCTTCCACGTCGACCGTAGTTGGTGAGATGCGCAGCACGCGGTAACGGCGGTCGACGATGTCGCCTTCGGCGGCGATAAAGATGTCTTCGTTCTGAGATAAGAAGACTTTCTTCGTTTCACCGGGACGGTTAGCAAATCCAAAAAACTTGAGTGTGATCGGCGGCGGTGGAGGCACGGCGGGAAGCTGGCGGGCAGAGGCGGATTGTTCGCCCATTGCGCCGCCGTTTCTCTTTGGTTTTTCGATCTTGATTACGGCGACCGAGCCGGCGACGAAAATGTTGCGGCCATTGCCCGAGTACTTAATGCCTTCCGTCTGGCTGAGACGGTTGAGATCGAGCGTGGGATCGAGGCGCGGCTCTAGGACGGGGACTAGCTTGCCCGAGGAGGTGCGCCGCATTTGAGGTTTCGCTGGACCGGAACTGGAATGGGTGGCGACCGGCGCGACAGCGGGAGTCGAAGGCCAGAAATTGTAGCCTAGCGTAAGCACGGCGATTCCGCCGAGTACGGCGAGCGCGATCAGCTGCTTCCGATTTTCTGTCCCTAATTTCACTCAAACACCCGGGGTCTCACCTAAATACCTGACCGCAAATAACTATGAATCGTAATTTGGAGCTTGACCGGTCCAGCGGCCTCGCCCGCGAGTTCGACGCCATCGACTTCGAAGAACATCTTCGATCGCTCAAGGGCGTTGATGAAGCGCACGAGCTGGAGGTAGTCTCCAGAAAAACTTCCCTGAATTTCAACCGGGACGATACCGGCGGTTTCCGGATCTTCCTGCTTATATCGGGCCTGCTGCATGCGGACGCCGTTGGCGGGAGCGATTTTTCCGATTTCATCGAGCAAGTCGGAATCCTTGGCGGCAAAGCGGTCTTGATAGAAGCTTCCAATTTCTTTTTTCGCCAGCACGATCTTCTGGTCCATGCCGCGCAAAGGTTCGACAGCCCGGTTTTTCTTGGTTAATTCGGCGCGCAGTTCATTGATTTGAAGCCGGCGCGAGTCGGCCGAGCCGACAAGCGGAGAGAACAAAATGGCTGCGGCCACGATGTCCGCGGCGAGCATGGCTGCGATCGCGATTTTTAATTTGCGCCGCGAATTCCCGAGATCGGGCATTACTTAGCGCTCCTTGTCGTGAGGTCAGGAGCGATGTCGGGAACATAGACTGCGACGATCAAAGCGGCGATCATGGATCCCGTGTCGCCAGACTGATTTTCCTGCAGCAGCTGAGCGCTCTGGAAATGCTTGGAGCCTTCCATGCGATGAACGAGTTCAACAGCGGCGGAGCGATTATCGCCAGCGACTTTCATCTCAAGTTGCATCTGATTCTGTTCGTTTAATTCGGGCCGCAGCGAGACGACGTGAAGGTTCGAGGGCATGACCTGCTCGAGATCTTCGAAAACGCGGGTCCAGGAAAAAGACTTTCGTTGAATGAGTCCATTAAGGAATTGCGATTGGTCACGCGTACTGCGATTGGAGGACTTGTCGAGTTCGGCCTGATAGACGGCGCGTTCCTTTTCGCGTTCGGCAATCTGCCCCTGCAGCCGGACGATGTCGTGTCGATCTCGGCCAGCCTTGATCCAGCCAGTGACGGTGACACCGAGCAAGCCGACGGTGATAACAGCGAGCACTCCGACTCCTAAACCCCAGCGTGACCAGAACTCGCGGGCATCTTCGTAGGGGCGGGTTGCGAGATTGATGTCGAGACGCATAGTTGTTTGAAAACGGCTCTTAGCTCTTTAGCTCTTGGCTTTTTGCTCTTAGCTAACAGCCAAGAGCTAAAGCGCTTTATGAAATTAATGCTCCTACCACTCCCGCCATGCGCCAGCGCGGTACGGTTCCGGTGGAGGAGCCAATCTGTGTTGACGCTACCAATTCCTCGACGACGGCACCGGATTGATTTTTGAGAGCGGGTGCTGCGCTGCCTGCTTCGGGCAAGCCCGCTACGTAGACGCGCTCAATGTTCAAGTTATAAGTGTCTTGAAAAAATACTACCGAGGGATAGACCTCCTCGGCCAGTTGATCTCCGGTGATGGTAACGCCGCGGAGGTTTTCAAGGGTGCGGGCCAGAAGCAACTGCTCCTGATCGAGGATCGCAATGCTGATGGTTCGCGCATCGACTTTGACGACCAGGGTTGGACGCTCGGCGTCGGCTGCGCCAAGGGCCGCAAGCATCGAGGGCATTACCATTCCCGGGATGTAGCCGGCGTCGCGAAAGGCGGATTCATATTCCTCCAACACCGAATTGAGTACAACGGCGGCGACGGCGCGGACTCCCTTGCCCGCGGGTTGAGCATGGTAGGAGACATGGGCATTGGCAGGATCGAAGGGAAGCGATTTCTTAAGGCGGAAACGGACGACGGCTTCGGCCTCCTCGCGTTTCGAGGGCAGTGTTTCGAAGTCGAGCAACACGACGCGGACTGAGGTATCGGGGAGAATCGCGATTACGTCGCGCGAGCGTCCGCCAAGACTGCCGAGCGCACTCTCAATCGCCTGACGGACGGCGGCGCCATCACGCAGATTGGGCTCCATTAAGTCGGGAACCACGGTGCCCGGGGCGAGTTCTCGCGCGGAGGCCACTTCGACCAACCGTCCAGTATCGGCGCCGCGGCCGGCGAGGACGCGATCGGCGGCGATCTCACAGGCGAGTGATGGGCGGCGCGCGTTTTTGGAGGAGCTCGACATTTTTCCTGCGTTCTATGTGTTCTAGTTAGTGCGTCTCAGTTGCTGCCTGTCACTACGCTACTGAAATCACTTCCGCCTCGGCACTAGGTTCGGGAATAGGCAGACAGTCTTCTTTCAATCCATCCAGGTGGAACTCGATCGCTTCTTTTATCAGCGATCGGACCTCGGCCTTGTTTTGACCAGTCGTCACAACGCCGGGGAGGTCTGGTACATAGGCCGCCCAGCCCGTGTCGGATTTTTCATAAACAACAACGTAATTCACGGCTTTAATCCTGCTTGTTTGAGAACGCTGTTCAAGGTGCCGGGGGGAAGATCGTCGTTCGGATGTCCTGGCAGTGTGACACGTCCTGTTTTTACTCGGTGTTTGTATTGACGGTGACTCCCACGCGTTTGTTTCAGAAACCAGCCATCCTGCTCCAACAACTTAATGATATCCCGTACCTTCATGGCGAGAATAGTTACCTCAGAAGATGCAGGCGCCAAAGCTTGCCATCCCTGAGGTACCCAGCCTCAGCGCATGGTCTCGATAAATGTGACCTTGTTGATCTCTTTTAGAGTGGTAAAACCACCGCGCACCTTATCGAGCGCCGATTCGCGGAGGAAGCGCATGCCCTCTTCGCGAGCGGCCTTGCGAATCTCCGACGTCGATTTGCGATCGAGAATCATCTCGCGGATACGGTCAGTCAAATCGAGAAGCTCGTGAATGGCGGTTCGTCCGCGGAAGCCGGTGCCTGCGCACTCTATACAACCCTGGCCCTCGTACAAAGGAACCTGCGACCACTGCGCCGGATCGAGTCCGCTGGCTTCGAGCACGTCGTTTGGATAATGCACCGCGGTGCGGCAGGATTCGCAGATGATTCTAACCAGGCGTTGCGCCAGAATGCAGTTCAGGGCGGAGACAAAGTTGTAAGGTTCGACGCCCATGTTCAGGAAACGTCCGAGCACGTCGACGACGTTATTGGCGTGGACGGTCGTGAAAACCAAGTGACCAGTCAACGCCGATTGGATGGCGATCTGAGCGGTTTCGTTATCGCGGATTTCGCCGACCATGATCTTGTCGGGATCGTGCCGCAAGATGGAACGTAAGCCGCGAGCAAAGGTCAATCCCTTTTTCTCGTTGACCGGAATCTGGGTGATGCCGCGCAATTGGTATTCGACCGGATCTTCGATGGTGATGATTTTGTCTTCGTCGGTCTTGATTTCGTTGATGGCGGCGTAGAGCGTGGTCGTTTTGCCGCTGCCAGTCGGTCCGGTGACGAGCACCATGCCGTAGGGCTCTTTGATATAGCGGCGGAAGCGGCGCAGATCGTCTTCGGCGAATCCTACGACTTCGAGCGTGAGCTTTTTAAACTTCTCACTCATCGACTCTTTGTCGAGTACGCGGAGCACGGCGTCTTCGCCATGGATCGACGGCATGATGGAAACACGGAAGTCGATGGCGCGCCCGTTGTACTTAACGCGGAAGCGGCCGTCCTGCGGCACGCGGCGCTCGGAGATATCGAGCTCACTCATGACCTTGATACGGGAAATGATGGTCGAGTGATGCTCTTTGCCGATCGGCGGCATGGCGTTCGTGAGCACGCCGTCAATACGAAACTTGATGTACACCGAATCGTCGCGGGTCTCGATGTGAATGTCGCTTGCCCGCCGCTGTAATGCGGTAAAGATTGTGGTGTCGACGAGCCGGATGATCGGGCTCATGTCGGTGCCCGCGGTCGCCGTCAGTTTGTCGATGGAGATGGTTTCGTCGTTGCCGGTATCGTCCTCGCGAATGACGTCGAGGGTGAAGCCTTCGCTGGCGTCTTCGAGCACGCGCTTGGACTGCTCGGTCTTCTGCAGAATGTCGGAGATTTGTTTGTCGGTCGCGACCTTGGTCAGGATCCTCTTGCCGAGCAGCAGGCTGATCTCGTCGATCATCATCAACTGACTGGGATCGGCGATTGCGACTGCCAGTCGCCCGTCGGTCATTTCTTCCAAGGGGACGAACTTATAGCGGAACATCAAGTGCACCGGAATCTTCTCGAAAAGATCGTGGTGCAATTGGAAGTCGCTTAGATCGATGAATTCGCAACGATAGCGCCGAGCGATGTCGCGGGCGCGTTCGAGTTCGTCAGGAATTGACGCCGGGTCCGGAATCAATTTCCCACCATTTCCGCCTACCAGTACTGTTTTTTTATCCGCCATTGCCATTCCAGTTTACAGCCCTTCTAAAAAAGCTTTTCGTGCACCACATTCGCGGGAAGCGGGGCTGAACCCCGCCACCACACGAGCATCGCTAATGAACGTTTGCTCCCAGCGTAAAGATCGGCATATATAACGAGATCAGGATGCCGCCTACAAATACTGCCATGACGATCAGAATCAGTGGTTCAATGAGCGCCATGGCCGCGCTGAGCGCGGTCTGAACGTCTTCTTCGTAGAACTCGGCCACCGACGACAGCATCGCCGGAAGGGCGCCGGTCGATTCGCCGACCTCCAACATTTCGACGGCCAGGTCGGGAAACAATTTTTGTGTTTCGAGCGCGTGTGCCAGGCTTTGACCTTCTTTGACGCGCTCCGATGCGGCGTTGACGCCCATCAGCATTTGACGGCTACTCAAGGATTCGGCGGCGGTTTCCATCGCGGGCACCAGCGGCAGACCGCCTTGCAGCAAAGTGCCGAGAATGCGGGAGAAATTCGCGACCTGGTACTTCAGGCGAATCTCGCCGATCAGCGGCAACGAGAGAAGGAATCGGTCGATGCTCTCCGCACCGCGATCGCTCTGCTTCCAGCGCCAACCCAGGATGCCCGCGGCGACTAAAACCAGCGCGACCATCCATCCATATTTTTGGGCGTTCAGTCCGAGCGAGAGCATGAACACGGTAATCGCGGGCAGATCGGCGCCGAGGTTGTTGAACAGGTCGGCAAATTTTGGCACAACGTAGGTGATGAGGAAGACCAGCATCACGGTGACAACCGAGACGAGCAGCGCGGGATAGACCAGCGAAACCGCCAGTTTTTTGCGGAAGGTCTGCACCATCCGCTGATAGGTGATGTAGCGGCCGAGCACCTCTTCCATGTTGCCGCTCTTCTCACCGGCCAGCAGGGTGGTGGTATACATCTTCGGGAAAACCTGCTGCGCGGCAAACGCGTCCGAGAGCAACTCGCCGCCCTTAACACGCTCGCGCACGTTTTCGAGCAACTGTAAAAGCGATTTGTCACGCTGGCGCTTGATCAAAAGATCGAGCGAGGTGAGGATCGGGAGTCCGGCTTTGATCAGCGTTAGAAATTGCTGGTTGAAGATAAGAAATGTGGATTGGCGGAGTTTGCCGCGTCCGCCGCTGCCGCCCCGGGTAAGAAGGGTGCGAGGCTTAACCCAATAGACGAGGTAACCTTGTGCTACGAAGCGGTCGTGAACTTCGGCCTCGGAATAGCCATGCTCTACCTGCTGGCGGAGGTTACCCTGCTCATCGGCGACTTTAATGAGGAATTGCGCCATGGACTAGTGCCGGCTTCCGAGTTTCTGTTTTGGCCCCATATTGACTGGTTTAAACCAAGTGTAACATTCTGTTGTCAAAGCTCTTACCTAACCTAATCCGTTCGCTTAGTACGCAAGTAACCTCAACGTGAGCGTCTCGGAGTTCGTATCTGGGGACCGGGCGGGGGTGCCTGGCGCTCCAGTTATCAGTTTGCAAATCCTTTGCAAACTCAACGATCACGGGCCCAGTTCACCTTCCACGGTTTCGACGCCTCGGGGAGGGGTGAACTGAAACTGTGCATCGCTTAACTCAGCATTTTCTTTCCAGCCGGCGAAGCGAAATTCGGTTGTCGCGCTATCGGCTCCCGTCAAGACGATGCGCACAATCTGATTCGCGGGAGTGATCTCAAGTTGCACTTCGTTCACCGAGCCTGCCATCGCCTTTGGAACACCGCGAAGGAGTACGTTGCCCGCTTCTGTCGGCGATTGATCTACAACTTTCGAAAGTCCTCGTAACTCGTTCTCAATCTTGGTCTTACCTAACAGAAAGGCGATAGGAGACCGGAGGTCATCGAGCTTCCGAAGGGTTGTCTTTCGAAGCTGCCGTTCAGCGGGCAAATAAAACCACACAAGATCGCCGTCGCTGACAAACAGCTTCTCACTCGGAGAACGATATTCCCAGCGCATCTTGCGTGGCTTTTTCAGCCAAAGGGTGCCGGATTCGATGCGGTCGGGACCGTCGCCGCGGTAAATTTCGGTGAAGTCCGATTGCAGGCTGCGCAAGTGGTTGTAGTGATTGTCGACGGCGCGGGCAAGTTGATGGACATCGGTGTTCTGCGCGCATGCCGGAAGGGCGCCGCTTGCGAAAAAAAGGCTACAAGCGATTAACCAACAACAGAAGCGGGGTCGAGTCAAGGTTTCCTCTGATTGATTTTACTGCGTTGTCCTTCGGGGAGAGATCACAAGATCAGTGTTTAGCTCAATATTATTGCTTGAGTATGCCCCGAAGACATGGCAGACTTTCGAGTCGTTTTTTAGGGCAATTTCTCGACCCTACGATTTTGCGAATTCCTATGATGCAGACGGATGACTCAAGAGGTTACACATGGCGAATCGGGCTTAAGGTGATCGCGATACTTCTCCTGGGCTTGGTCAGTGGCGCGCAGGAGACTGCGGCGAAAGGTGGGGTGCAAGAGGGGCAACCTGCCGCGGCATCGTCAACCGCTGCTTCGTCGGCATCTTTGCAGCCGCCGGCGGTTCCAGTTCAAACTGAGCTCGGCGAAGCGATGGAGCTGGAGCGCAAGGGCAAGTTCGACCCAGCCTTGCAGAAATATCAGTTGGTTCTTCAGACGAAGCCGAAGTCGCCAGACGCGTGGGCTGGTATCTCGCGTTGCTATTTGAAGAAGGGCGATGTCGTACACGCCAATGAGACGGCAACGAAGGGACTGGAGATCAATGATTCCTGGCCGACTAGAGTGGCGTTGGGCGAAGTGTATTTTCGGCGAGGGAAAATTTCTGAGGCAGAGAAGGAGTGGCTGGATGTGATTCGCGCTGGGCATCCGGCAGCGCGCGCTTATCTTGGACTGGCGCGGGTGCGCTGGGCGATCGAAATGAACAAGACGGCAAAGACGATGATTGATAAGGCGCACGAACTGGATGCGAGCGACCCTGATATTCAGCGGTACTGGACGGCAACTCTTCCTCGTGGGGAGCAGATTAAACAATATGAAAGCTCGCTGGCCGATCCTAACAATTTGAGTGCGGATGAACGCGCCGATTTGCAGAGCTATTTGGCGTACTTGAAGGATCGAGAGAAGCATAATATGTCGTGCCGCCTGGTGAGCCAAGTAAGGCAAACCGAAACTCCGCTGGTGCGCTTGCTGTTGGACCCGACCCATTTGCGGGCATACGGTTTGACGGTGGAGTTGAATGGCACGCGCGCCAACCTGTTGCTCGACACCGGTGCGAGCGGAATTGTGGTGAAGCAACGTCTTGCCGAGCGGGCAGGAATCGAGAAGGTGACGGAGCAGAAAATGAGCGGAGTTGGAGACAAAGGTCCGAAGAACGGTTATCGGGGTACAGCGAAGTCAATACGGATCGGGAAAATGGAGTTTCAGGACTGTTCAGTCGATGTAATCGAGGGCCGTTCGGTCGTAGGGGAAGATGGATTGATTGGAGCCGATGTCTTCGAAAGCTTTTTGGTGGACATCGATTTTCCCAAGGAACTATTGAGGCTAAGTGAGCTTCCCAAGCGACCGGGCGAAACGGATCATCCCATCACTTTGGTGGACACTGGCGGTGGCGCGGGCGGTGCGACTACGAGCGTTGCGGATGAAGCGGCTGCAGACGAGCGTCCGGCGACGCCACAGGATCGGTATATTGCTCCCGAGATGCAATCCTACACGCGCGTGCTTCGCTTCGGCCACGATCTGCTGGTGCCAACCAAGATTGGAGATGTGGCCGGGAAACTCTTCTTGCTCGACACCGGCGCATTCAACAATTCGATTTCGCCGGCTGCGGCGCGAGAGGTCACGAAGGTCCACAACGATCCGGACACCATTGTGAAAGGCATCAGTGGATCGGTGAAAAACGTTTACACCGCGAACAAGGCGGTACTTCAATTCGGGCACTTGCGCCAGGAAAATCAGGAGTTGACGGCCTTTGATACAGTTCGATTTAGCGAAGACGATGGGATCGAAGTTTCAGGTTTCCTAGGTTTCGTGATGCTACATTTACTCGATATAAAAATTGATTATCGCGACGCGCTGGTGGACTTCACCTACGGTGCGGGTCCTTTTGGACGCTAACTTCCTGCTCGACTCGTATAAACGCAGAACTGCGTTGTCGCGTGCGTTTTCTTGAACTCTTCGGTTCCTTCCAGCACGCGATCTAATAATGGATTGTGATAAATAAGCCAGACTGGGCGCGGATTTTCGTGCAATGAACGCTTGAGCCGCGCTAAAACCTTCGTGAGTGCGTCCTCTGGCAGAGGATTGAAAAGGTAGAGAACTAAGGGAGCGTTGGGGAAGTCAAAGTCGCGTGCGTCCGCCAGGATCGATTCGATTCTTGAGCACTGCTGGGTTTCGGATTGGTAGAGGCGGATGTTTTCTTCCGCGGCGTTGTGCAATTCGGCGATAAGTTCGACTCCGATGATTTGGCGGAACGGATACTCGGAGGCCATCAGAAGGGTGCGTCCCTTGCCCGATCCAATATCGATGAAGGTGAAAGTATGAAAGTCGATGGGCAGGCTGGCCATCATTTCGGCAAAGAGGGAGGGCTCAGTTGGCTGATATGGGGAGTGAAAAAGTCCTAGCAAACGCGCGCGCCAACCGACGGTGCCGCTCGTGGTGTTGACGCGGTGCTCCCAGTCGTAATCCATGTCGCCATAGCGCTGACGGCGATACGCAGGAGTTGACTCGCGGGCAAAGGTCCAAAGGGTAAGGAGAAATTGGATGGTGCCGTGTTCTCGCCACCATTGAAAAAGTGAGCGAGGTTTCGGCGGAGAGGGCACGGTTGGATGCTAACAAACGGGACGTGGTGATCGTCTAATTCGATATGTGGGATGGCTCGGGTGGAAGGGCTCCCGGGGGCAATCCCTTGGTGATGAAGAAAAATTGTTTGGGGTCTTGCACTTCGATGCGGCCATCCGGCATGAGTTTGTAAGGATGGCCGTTGGGGTCGGCTGGTGTTCCGCGAATGAAGCCGGCGCGATCGAGATCGGCAATGCTGGCGGGCAGCCTGCCGGTCTGTTGACGGTAGTTATCGACAACGCGTTCTAGATGCGAGACCTCTTGATCCACTTGCAGAGCTAGCAGATGGTCGACCGCGTTCTGGCGGATCTTCGGTTCTTTGGTGCTTTCGTAGGTAGTCAGCCACAGCATGCGCGCGGTATCGAATTCACCGGCGTGCTGCGCCATACGAGCCGCCAGGATGGGCATGAATTCGTTGGTGACGGGCAGCGCTGCTCCCTCGCGGAAAGCTTCTGCCGCTTTGGCGTAATCCTTGAATTCGGTGTAGTAGAGAAATCCCAGGTTGTAATAAAGACGCCACTGGTCGGGATTGTGCTCGACTCCGTATTTCATGAGTGAGAGCGCTGCTCCTGGAAGACCAGCTCCGCTCGGCGGCTTGGGAGCGAGAAAGTTAGCTCCGAACTGATATGCGGGCAAGAGCTTGGGATCGAGTTCGGTGGTGACTTCGAGCAGCGGCGCGAGTAAGCGAAAATCGCCGGACTCGCGGTGATGTTGTTCTCCGAAATACTGGACGGCTCGGGTCCAATAGATATCCGCAAGCAATCCCGTGTAACCGAGACTCATGCGGCGAAGAACCTTCGAAGAACGGATGTAAAGATCTCCCTGCGCGACCGCCTGATAGCGTTGGTGGTCGACGGCGTAGAGGGTCGCCATGGCGCCCGCCATCGAAGCGAGGAGCACAATGGTGGCGACGAGATTCACGCGCGCAGTTGCGGTCGTTTTCATTTCATAATCCCAAAAAACCGGACCTAAGCGCAAAGATCATCATTTCAGATTCCGGCGCTGAAATATCAGCACTGCCCCAGAGATGGCCATGGTGGAATAGAGCAGGGCGTAAACGGTGTTGTAGAGAATGAGGCGTCCGGGAACGGGATCGCCGTGTGCTACCTGGCTGATGACATTAAGCGCGGAAAAATTAGGTACGAGGTAGGCGAGTCCAGTTATCAACCAGCCAGCAATGCCGTGTGTAAGTTTGGCGAAGCCGCGCAGATCTTCCGAAAGACTGCCGATGACGAAAAGCGCGAAGCTGAAGACCGCGGACATCAGCGGCGTTGAAAAAGAGGAAAAAAACAACGCCAACGCGCAAACGATGAAAAACTGCAGGACGATGAAGTACAGTGCGGCGAGGACCCAGACGTCCATCTTCTCAAATTTGTGGGCGATGTACAGGAGCGCCAGAAAGACACCGAGCGCCATGAAGAACGTATTGACCACGAGCGTGCCGGTGAGCCCGAAAAATTTTCCGACTATGAACTCCCAGCGGCGTACCGGGCGCGAGAGCACGGTATACAAAGTGCGTTTGTCGATTTCTTTTGAAACCAGGCCGATGCCGATGAAGATCGCGATGACAACTCCGAAAAGGGAAACGGCAGTGAGGCCGAGATTCACTACTACAAGACGCTCGATATCGATGGAAATTTCGCCCACCAGAATTGCAGAACCGCAAAGCAGCAGCGCAAACGCGATGAGGTTATAAAGAACGCGGTCGCGTACCGCTTCGCGAAAGGTGTTGAAGGCGATGTAACCGACCCTGGAGTTCATAATCCCACCCCCTTGCGGTTCGCCTCTTCGCGGACTGGTTCGATCGACTCTTGGTGGGGCCGCAGTTTCTGAATGTAGTATTCCTCGAGTGAATAGCGAACCGGTATGAGAGAAATCAACTTTAGGTTCTCGCGACGGAGAATTTCCAGAGCAGCATCCTGCTGTTCTTCGGGTATCACGGCATTAACCATGTCACCGCTGATTCGGGCTTCGGCGCCGAGGCCGATCAAGGCCTGAGGAACTTTCTGCGCGTAGAAAATGATTTCGATCTTGCCTTGGGCCTGCGACAACAATTCGGCGACCGCGCCCACGCCACGAAGCTCCCCCTGATGGATAACACCGACGCGATCGCATAGCGCCTCGGCGTCCGACAAAATGTGAGTGGAGAAGAAAACGGTCTTGCCCTCCGCGCGCAATTGCTGGATCAGATCGCGCACCTCGCGGCGGCCCATGGGATCGAGCCCAGACATTGGTTCGTCCAGAAATACGAGCTTGGGATCATGAAGGATGGCCTGTGCCAAACCAACGCGCTGCAACATGCCCTTCGAAAACTTACGCAACTGTGTTCCGGCGGCATCGCTCAGGCCTACGCGCGCCAGCATCTTCTCCACGCGGGCGGAGCGGCCTTTTGCAGGCACTCCCGAAAGTTGGCCATAGTAGTTTAGAAGTTCGCGAGCGGTGAGGTGGTCGTAGAAATATGGCTGCTCGGGAAGAAATCCAATCTGCGATTTCACATTTGGATCATCCATTGGCATGCCTAGCAGTCGCGCGCCGCCGCCGGTAGGGAGTACCAAGCCCATGAGAAGTTTGAGAGTCGTAGTTTTGCCGGCGCCATTCGGACCGAGGAAGCCGAAAACCTCCCCTTCTTCGATAGTCAGACGCAGTGGCCGAAGGGCGACTTTAGGACGCTTGCGCCAGAAACCGACTAGATAACTTTTCTCCAAGTCGAGAATTTCGATGGCTGCCATAGCTGTATGCGCATTACTAAGCGCGCCTTGACTCAACCTCAGGCGTGGATTTTGCAAGGAATTTGATGAAATGATTATAAGCAATGGTTGCGTGCGAAGCGGTGGATGGGGAGTACGAGAGGGTTACGAAGGTAAACCGCTTAGCGGGATGACGATCTGGGAATTCTTGTACCGCCGGGTCTTAATCGTTAATGGCTGGTCGTCATGCGGCTGGCCGCATTTTATTGGGGAGAGACAGAGTTATTACAGGTAGCGATC
>OBLW0100002269.1_pt1 | contig 15580 bp, 13 predicted proteins | sample 1520161 | NCBI WGS metagenome assembly OBLW01 (sample SAMEA3539309, study PRJEB22396) | soil metagenome | biome: tundra; feature: field; material: soil | place: USA | collected 2010-05 | depth 0.15 m
GCTGCCGCACCCGGCCAGCACCGAGGTGTGGTACGAGCATGACTTCTCAATCTGAGGAATGACCGGCTCGCTAGCCGGGATCCCGCCCGGCCATCACCGCCTGACGTGTCACAGCCCGAGCGCGCCCAGCCGTGCCAGGCCATAGGTGGCCACCTTCCGGCCGAGATCGACGCCCAGGGCGTCAGAGAACCGGAAATGGATTCCCTCCCAGACGCGTCCGTCGATGTTCTCCTGAGTGATCGCCGGCCACGAATGGTCCGGTCACCCAGCGACGGCGTGTGAATCGTCACAATCTCGATCATTGCTTCCCCCTTGCCGCAGCCGGGAAGGCGGAAATCCCTGCCGCAGCGACGATGGCGTCGTCCTGCGGCGTGTGCACCCGGGCGCACAGCACGTCCCTGTAGTGCCGCTCTAGCGGGTTTTTCCTGGTCAAGGCGTTGTTGCCGATGAGCGCGACCGCCTGCTCCACCGCTCCGATGGCAGCCCGGGTACCAGTGAGCTTGGCGATCCCGGCGTGCTCGGCGGCGGCCGAATCGCCCGCATCCACCCGTGCCGCCAGGCCGTCGACCAGGTCATCCGCCGCGATGAGCGCGGCGTGGATCTCCCCGACCGCGCTCTGGAACCGGGGCAGCGTGGCCAGCGGCCGTCCCAGGGCGGCCGGGGTCCGCTCAGTCAGGAAGCCGGTCAGCCAGTCCCGGGCCACGCTGGCCACGCCGAGATACATCGCGGTAAGGCCGAGCGAGTTCCAGGCCATCAGGATGGGGTCGGGCGCCCGGCCCGGTCCCGGCCCGGCCAGGTCGATGACCGCATCACCGCGGACTGCCGTGCCGTCGAAAATAACGTCGTCACTCCTGCTGGCCCGCAGGCCCAGGTGGTCCCAGGTCCGCTCGATGATGATTCCCGGGGACCCGGACCGGACCAGGAAGCCGCCGACCCGGGGTGGCGATTCGTCGGTGCGTGCCCAGACAACCATCCAGCGCAGGCCCTCGGCGCCGGTCGAATAGATCTTCCGCCCGGTCAGCGACCAGCCCCCGGGCGTCCTGCTGGCGGTGGTCGCGGGCAGGCCGCCGCGCGCCGGCGTGCCAAGTTCCGGCTCCACCCGGAGGGCGTTGATGAGCACAGGCCGCTGTGCGGACTCCTCGAGTATCCCGGCGTACGCCGCAGCCGGCCACGTTCCCTCCCGGGCCTGCGCGGCATGCGTGATCAGCGTCATCGCGCTGATCAGGGCCACGGACGGGTCCCCGCGGCCCAGTGCCCGCAGGATGGCGACGGTCTGGGCAAGCCCCGCACCGGGCCCGCCGTAACGCCGGGCCACGGTCGCTGTCAGCAGCCCGGCGGAATGCACCGCGGCGATCCCGTCGGCGGGGAAGGAACCGGCCCGGTCGTGCTCAGCGGCGCGCGCCGCAAGCGCGGCAGTGATCTCGGGCAGGCGCTCGGCGGCGAGGCGGGGCCCTGGCCAGGTGGGCGGCTCTTGCGCGGCCGGCGGGTTGCCGGGGTTCCTCGTCTGCCGCGTAGGCATCAGGCCCTCTTTGCCGTCGTGTTCCGCGCGGCGCCCGGGCGGCCCGCGCCGGTCATGCCGAGAGGGCCTCCGGGCCCGCACCCAGCGGCGTGCGCGCCGCCTGCTCACGCAGCAACGGCACCAGTTCCCGGCCCCAGTCCACGACATCGTTCAGGGGGTCGAAGCCACGGATGAGAACGGTATCCACGCCCACCCGGCGGTAGGCCATCAGGGCATCGGCCACCTGCCGGGGGGTGCCGACCAGCGCGGTGGAGTTCCCGCCGGGCCCGGTCAGCTTCGTCACGCCGTACCACAGCCGCTCGTCGTGGACGTCGCGCTCCGCAGCCTGCCGCTGCAGCCGCTCCGACCCCACTGACGAGGATTCCCGGAAACCAAACATCCGGCCGCGGACCACGGCGTCGCCCCGGCCGGACAGCTGGGCGGCCTGAACCTGGGGGGAGCCCGTCTCGAGCACCCGCTTCTCAGTGGCCGACCTGATCTCCTCGGCCCGGTGCCACGCCGCGTCCTCGGTGTCAGCCACGATCGGCCGGACAGACAGGCTGAACCTGACCGTCCGGCCGTGATGGCCGGCTCTGGCTCGGATCTGGGCGATCCGCTCAGCGACCTGGGCCACCGGCTCCCCCCAGAGCATGTACACGTCCGCGTGCTCGGCACCGACGCCGACCGCCGCGGCCGAGGCGCCGCCGAAGAACAGCGGGATCCCGTCCGCAGGCGGCCGGACCGAGCTGTAAGCCCCGCGCACCTGGTAGAACTCGCCGTCGTCATCGAATGGCGCGGCTTCGGTCAGTTCGCGCCGGAGCAGGGCCATGAACTCCGCGGTGCGTGCGTACCGCCGGTCGTGGTCGGCGAAGTCGCCGTCCCGCTTCTGGTCCAGCTCGTCACCGCCGGTGATGTGATGGATGGCGACCCGGCCGCCCCCAGTCAGCTGGTCCAGCGTGGCGAGCTTGCGCGCCACCAGCGTGGGTGCCACGAACCCGGGCCGGTGGGCGATGAGCACCTTGAGGGTGGACGTGGCGTAGAGCACGTGCGCGGCGACCGCGAACCCGTCCGGGCCGGTGGCGCCATAGCCGATGAGCACCCGGTCAAAGCCCGCCGCCTCGTGAGCCTGCGCGAAGCGCGCCAGGTAGCCGGGATCGATGAGCGGCCCGTCGAAGGAACCGCGCGATTCGGAGACCTCCTTGGTTCCCACCATGCCGATGATCTCAATAGCCACTGAAAACCCTCCTGCCTGGCCGGTGGTGGCCGAGGGTGATATGCGCGCCTGTCCTACCGCCGACGAGCGGTGCTGCATGCCTTGCATGCAAGCACCTTGACGGTAAATTTGTCAATTAACTCGATCGAATTAATAGGATTCTGCTTATGACACGACCGTCATTGGAACAGGGCACCCCAGCCGTGGTCCCCGCGACCGTCTGCCGTGCCCTGCGGGACAAGACTGAGATCGCGCTTCTCGACGTGCGCCCGGAAGGCCGCTTCGCCGAAGGGCATCTCTTGTTCGCGGCCTCGTTCCCGCTCGGCCGACTGGAAGCCGAGGTCTTCGATCGGCTCCCCCGGCGCTCCGTGCCCATCGTGGTCTACGGGGACGGCCCTGACGACGCCGACGTGGCAATCCGGAGGCTCCAGCGCCTGGGCTACGGCGACATATCGGTGCTGGCCGGCGGCGTGGCCGGGTGGGCAGCCACGGGCGGTGAGTTGTTCCGGGACGTCAACGCGCCCAGCAAGGCGTTCGGCGAGCTTGTCGCGGCCACGGCGGGGACCCCGGCCGTGGACGCCGGCGAACTCCGCGCCCTGCTCCGCGGTAACGCCGACGTAGTCGTGGTCGACGCCCGGCGGTTCGACGAGTACCACACGATGAGCATCCCGACCGCCACTAGCGTGCCCGGGGCCGAACTGGTCCTGCGGGTTGGCGCTCTCGCCCCTGACCCGGCCACCGTGGTCGTCGTGAACTGCGCCGGCCGGACCCGGAGCATAATCGGAACGCAGTCGCTGATCAACGCCGGGTCGCCCAACAGGGTCGTGGCACTGCGCAACGGGACCATCGGCTGGACGCTGGCCGGGCTGACGCTGGATCACGGCCAGGAGAGCAGGGCCCCCGAAGTTCCGGCCGGGATGGCCCGGCGGGCCAAGGCGGCAGCCCGGGCAGTGGCCAGGAAGGCGGGGGTGCGCGACATCCGCAGTGCCGGGCTGCGATCGCTGGTGGACGGCGGACAGCGGACCGTCTACCGCTTCGACGTGCGCTCTCCCGAGGAGTACGCCACCGGCCATCTCGCCGGGTTCCGGTCGGCCCCGGGTGGGCAACTGGTGCAGGAGACCGACTGGTTCGCCCCGGTTCGCGGCGCGGTCGTGATTCTTGCCGACGACGACGGCGGCCAAGCGGCCATGACGGCGTCGTGGCTGGCCCAGATGGGCTGGGAGGTCGCGGTTCTGCACGGGGACCCGGCGGCGGGGCCCATCGAGCCGGGACCGTGGGCGCCAGCGCTCCCGGCACTGCCGGAGGTCTCGCTGGCCAGCCCGGCCCAGGTGGACGAGTGGCTGCGGGCCGACCAGGCGCTCGTCATCGACCTCGACACCAGCCGCCTGTTCCTGGCTGGCCACGTGCCCGGTGCGGCCTGGGCACTGCGCGCCGACCTGTCCAGCGGCACGGTGCTCGACCATCTCGGCTGGCCGCCCCGGCTGGTCCTGACCAGCGCGGACGGTATCCTGGCCGCCTTCGCCGCCGCCGAGATACCCGAACGTCCCGGGACCGAAGTGATGGTGCTGGCAGGTGGGACCGCCGGGTGGGCTCGGTCGGGACGACCGCTGCAGGCCGGCCAGGGCGTGATGTTGTCGCCGCTCATCGACTTTTACCGCCGGCCATACGAGGGGACCGGCGTAGACGCCGCTTCCATGCAGGCTTACCTGGACTGGGAGCACGGGCTCGTGGCGCAACTGGAGCGGGACGGCACCCACGGCTTCACCGTGCTGACCTGATCGGCCTTCCTCAGCCGCGAGAGCGCCGTAGCCCTTGATCTGAGCCGCCGCAGTGTCAATACTCTATCTTGTTGATGGAAATACTAGACAATAAGCCTCACAGCCGGGAGCAGGGGACATCCATGACCGACAGGCCCGCGCCCTCCGTCCGCCAGCTGCTCGCCGACCTGCACGCCTACCGGCTGCGGACCATGGCGAAGGCAGACCTTCAGGTCAACATCGACCAGCGGCAGCTGCTGGAGGACACGGCCGACCGCGCCGCGTTCGTGAAGGCGGGCGACGTCGTCGAGCCCTTCTCGCTGCCGGAGGTACACGGCGGCACCATCGAGCTGGCGCGCCTGCTGGCCGGCGGGCCGGTGGTCCTCCTCTTCTTCCGCTACGAAGGCTGCCCGGCCTGCAACATCGCGCTGCGCCATTACCAGCTGGAGCTCTACCCGGCGCTCGCCGACCTAGGGGTCACACTGGTCGCGGTCAGCCCGCAGGTCCCGGACAAGCTGGTCGCGATCAAGAACCGCTTCGGCTTCGGCTTCCCGGTGGTGTCGGACACCGGCAACGGCCTGGCCCGCCGCTTCGGCATCACCTTCACCGCCAGCGCGGCGTCCCAGGCCCATGCCCGGTCCAAGGGCAGCGATCTCGGGGAGGCGCTCGGCACCGGCCGGTGGGAACTGCCCATGCCCACCGTCGTCGTGATCGACCGCAACCGGGTGGTCCGGTTCGCTGACGTCCACCCCGACTGGCTGATCCGGACCGAGGCGAACGCGGTCATCGACGCCGTGCGCCCGCTGGTTCCGGTACCGGCCTGACCGCAAGGTCATCTGGCCGCCAATGGCCCAGCCAAATTGGCCAGGGACCCACGCTGATGGGCACGGCCGTGGTGACCCTCCCGCTGGAAGACCCGCTCCGGGTGGCCGAGGACGCGGCGGTGCGCCCCCGCCCTCGATGAGGCGATAGCCGGCCTGGAGCTGATGGCTACCCAGGTGGCGCCGGCCTTGGGCTGGCAACCTGACACCCGTTGACATAAGGCTTAACGATTTCTAAACTATATCTTGTCGATCGGTTTTATAGACTTTAGGAAGGACCCGCAATGGCCGCAGTCATCGAGTCAGACGTACAGCAGAGCGACGCCGTCACCGTCCGCCCGCTACAGCCCACGATCGGCGCCGAGATCGGAGGCGTGGATCTCCGGTACCCGCTGAGCGACGCCGTGCGGGACCAGATCAAGGCGGCCATCCTGGAGTACAAGGTCGTCTTCTTCCGCGACCAGGACCTGGACCGCGACCAGCACGCGGCGTTCGCGGGGCAATTCGGCCCGCTGTACACCCACCCCAGCGTGAACAAGCCCTACTCCGAGAAGGTGCCGGCCATCCACCAGATCGCGGCGGCCGATGCCAAGAAGTACGAGAAACTCGCTGAGCTCCAGAAGGCCGAGGGCTGGGACCCGTACCACAGCGACACCAGCTGGCGGCTGGTCCCGACCTGGGGTGCGGTCCTGCGGGCCGTGACGCTCCCCGAAGTCGGCGGAGACACGATCTGGGTCGACGCAGGCCTGGCCTACGATGGGCTGCCCGATGACGCCAAGGAGCGCCTGGACGGCCTGCATGTGACCCACGACTACCGGGCCGCCCTCAACAACTCGGGGCTGGACTATCCGATCGTGGCGCATCCAATCGTTAAGCTGCATCGTGAGACTGGCAAGCGGATCCTCTGGGTGAACTTCACCCAGCACCCGTGGATCGTCGGGCTCGACCAGGCGGAGAGCAGGGAACTGCTCTCGATCGTGCACGACCAGTACCGTAAGCCGGAGCACCAGGTGCGCTTCAGCTGGCGGCCCGGCTCGATCGCGTTCTGGGACAACCGGGCGGCGGTGCATTACGCGGTGCGCAACTATGACGACTTTCCCCGGCTGCTGGAGCGGATCCTGATCGCCGACGAATCGCAGTACGCCGACCTCTGACCCCGACCGGCATGGATCTGGAGCTGGCCGGGACGCCATCGCCGCCGGCGGCGGCGCGATCGGCGCCATCCACTATTGAGCCACCGGCGGCGTGGGAGGAGCCGCTGGCGGGCCCGGCCGCTCACGCCGTCGGAATCAGCTCCTGGCTGCCGGTGGCGGCTCGCTCCCGGCGGGCGCGGGTGTACCGGTTCTCCGGCACCGGGATGCCGAGGTTGCCGCGCAGCGTGGCCGACTCGTACTCGGCGCGCACCAGGCCGCGGTCGCGCAGGATGGGCACGACATCCTCGGTGAACCTGCGGAACTGAGCCGGGTGCCCGATGTGGATGTTGTACCCGTCCAGGGCGCGCTCCTCGAACCATTGCTGGAGCACGTTCGCAACGGTCTCCGGCGAGCCGGCGAACGGGGTCCGCTTCGGCCCGGACAGCTGCTGCACGGTCTGCCGGAGCGTGTAGTTGTTGTCCCGGGCCAGCTTCACGATCTTCTCCGCGTGCGTCCGGAAGCCCCGCTCCGCCACATGCAGGACGTCGGGGAACGGCGCGTCGAGGTCGTACTGCCGGAAGTCATGCCAGGCGAACGGACGGCCGAACTCGGCGAGTGACCGCTCGAAGTCCTGGTCGGCCAGTTGCAGCTGATGCTCGATCTCGCGTCCCTCGGCGTCGGTGTCACCGACGAACACCTTCACCCCCGGCATCACCACGATGTGGTCGGGGTTGCGGCCCTTCGCCGCCGCCCGGGACTTGATGTCGTTATAGAAGGCCTGGCCCGCCTCGATCGACGCCGCGTGGGTGAAGATGCCCTCGCCGATGGTGGCCCCCAGGTCGCGGCCCTGCTCGGAGTCGCCGGCCTGGAAGATGACCGGCTGTCCCTGCGGGGAACGGGAGATGTTCAGGGGACCAGCCACCTGGAAGTGGGTGCCCTTGTGGTCGAGCGCGTGCTGGCGGGCCGGGTCCAGGAAGGTCCTGCTCTGGCGGTCCCGCGGGAACGCGTCCGCCTCGTAGGAGTCCCACAGTCCTTGCGCCACCTGCACGAACTCCAGGCCGCGGCCGTAGCGCGTGTCGTAGTCGTAGTGCTCCTCGCGGCTGAAGTTGGCCGCCGCGCCCGCGTCGCCGCTGGTCACCACGTTCCATCCGGCCCGGCCGCCGCTGATGAGTTCCAGCGACGCCAGCCGCCGCGCGACGTTGAAGGGATCGTTGTAGGACGTTGTCATGGTCGCGACGAGGCCAATGCCCTGTGTCGTGACCGCGAGTGAGGACAGCAGCGTCATCGGCTCCAGGCGGTTGAGGTAGTGCGGCGGGGAGTCGGGGGTAATGAACTGGCTGTCGACGATGAAGATCAGATCGAATTTGGCCGCCTCGGCCAGCCGGGCCTGCTCGATGTACCAGTTGACGTTCACGCTGGCATCGCCGGGGATCTCGGGGTCTAGCCACTGGTAATGCTGGCCTGGCCCGCCCACGCCCATGGTGACGGCGCCAAGCTTGATCTGTCGGCTGCTCATGATGGCTGTCCTTCCGCTGTTGTCCTTCGGGCTACGTCTGGCTGGCTCCGGCGCCCGTCGGCACCGCAGCGACCGGCTCCTGCCGCTCGCGGCGGGCGGCCTCCTCGCGCACCAGCGGCAGCAGGTGGCGGCCGTAGTCAATGGCGTCGTCGTACGGGTCGTAGCCACGGATGAGCAGGGTGGTCACGCCGATGTCCACGTAATCGAGCAGCGCCTGGGCCACGGTTTCCGGTGTCCCGACCAGGGCGGTGGAGTTGCCGGCCGCGCCGGTGGCACTGGCCAGCGGTGTCCACAGGGCCCGGTCGTGGAGTTCGCCCTTGGCCGCCGCCGCCAGCAGCCGCTGCGAGCCCCGGTTCTGCGGCTCGTTACCACCTAGTCCCCAGCGCCACTGGCCCTTGAAGGACTCCAGGTTCGCCTGGGTCGTCTCGAGGATCCGGTGCGCCCGTTCCCAGGCGAGGTCCTCGGTCGGCCCGAGGATGGGACGGAACGACACGCTGATCCGCAGCGGCTCGGTCCGGCCAGCGGCAGCTGCGGCGGCCCGGACCGAGGCGATCTGCTCGGCGGTTTCCGCCAGCGGCTCACCCCACAGGGCGTAGACGTCGGCCTGCTTGCCGCCGACCCGGTACGCCGCCTCCGACGAGCCGCCGAAGTACAGCGGGATCCGTGGCTGCTGGGGGGAGCGGACACTCGTGTGGAAGTCCTCGATCTGGTAGTAGCGGCCGTGGTAGCCGAACGGCGCTTCCGACGTCCAGGCCTGCTTCAGGATGTCGAGGTACTCGTCGGTGCGGTCGTAACGCTCGTCCTTGGACAGGTGGTCGCCGTCGCGGCGCTGCTCCCTGTCGTTACCCCCGGTGATGATGTGCACGGCGATCCGCCCGCCGGTGAACTGGTCCAGGGTGGCGAAGGTGCGGGCGGCCAGGGTGGGCGCCACGAACCCGGGACGGTGGGCGACCAGGAAGCTCAGGCGGTCGGTGTGCGCCGCGGCGTAGGCAGCTACCTGGGTGCCGTCGGGTTCGGAAGAGGCGTAGCCGATGAGCACCCGGTCGAACCCGGCGTCCTCGTGGGCCCGGGCGAAACGCCGGACGTAGTCCCGGTCGACGACCGGCCCGGTGGAGCGCCGGATCTCGGACTGGTCCCGGGTGCTGATCATGCCAATGAACTCGACGGGCATGGGCTGGTCCTTCCTGTGCGGTTAACCACGGTCCCGGGCGAGGGCGAGGGTTCCCCACTCGCCGCGGCGATGGCAGGCAACGCTCCACCGGTCGTCGACCGTCTCAAGCGGCGGCTGCTCCGCGCAGGCGTCGGCGGCGAACGGGCAGCGGGCGGCGAACACGCAGGCGTCCGGGCCCGCGGGCGGCACCGGGTCAGCGCCGGTGCGCCGCAGTTGGCGGGCGGAGAACGGCCGGTCGTGCCGGACGCTGGGCGCGGACGCCATCAGCAGCGCCGTGTAGGGGTGCCGCGGCGCGGCGAACACCTGCTCGACGGGACCGTCCTCGACGATCCGGCCCCCGTAGAGCACCACCACGCGGTCGGCGATACCCGCCAGCGAGCTCAGGTCGTGGGAGATGACGACGATCGACAGCCCGAGGGAGCTCCGCAACTGGTCGAGGAGGCGCAGGACGTAGTTGCGAGTGCTGGCGTCCAGGGCGCTCACCGGCTCGTCGCAGATCAGCAGCCCGGGCTCGACGGCCAGCGCCCGGGCGATCGAGACGCGCTGGCGCTGACCGCCAGAGATCTGGCCAGGCGTGCGGTGCAGCATGGCGGCGTCGAGGCCGACCTTCTCCAGGGCGCCAAGGACGCGCCGGCCAACCTCGCCTGAGTCAGTCCCGCCGCGGATCTTGAGCCCCTCGCCGACGATCTCCTCGACGGTCAGGTCCGGGTCGAGCGAGCGGAGGGGGTCCTGGAAGATCAGCTGCACGTGCCCGCTGCGCCGCTGCGCCCGCCGGGCGCTCCCGCGCAGGGTGGAGATCGGCAGGCCGTCGAAAACGACCCGGCCGTGCTTCGGATCCACGAGCCCGACCACGGTGCGCGCCAGGGTCGTCTTGCCCGAGCCGGTCTCGCCGACCAGGCCGACGATCTCGCCGGGCCAGATCGCCAGGTTGACGCCGCGAAGGACCGTCGCCGCCCGCCATCCGCGGCCGAGGACCACGTCGACCGACTCCACCGCCAGCAGCGGCGGCGCGCCGACCGGCGCCAGCGGCGTGGCGGCGTCAGGGATGGCGGTCATTGGGCCACGAGCTCGCCGACGGTGCCGGCGTCCCTGGCGCGCACGCACCGCACGTGGTGGTCGTAGCCGATCGTTATGGGATGGACGGCGCCGGCGCTGCAGGCGGGGATGGCCAGCGGGCAGCGCTCGGCGAAGCGGCATCCCACGATGTCCGCGCCCACCTGCGGCGGCTGCCCGGCGATGACCTCCAGCTCGCGGCGGCGGAAGTCGCCGACCGAGGCCACCCGCAGCAGCGCCTGGGTGTAGGGGTGCCTGGGCCGTTCGATGATCTCCTGCGCCGGCCCGGTCTCCACGACCTCTCCGGCGTAGAACACCACGATGCGGTCGCACAGCTCCGCGATCACGGCGAGGTCGTGGGACACGAAGAGCACGGCCAGCCCGCGCTGGTCGCGCAGCTGCAGCAGCAGCTCGAGGACCTCAGCCTGGATGGTGACGTCCAGCGCGGTGGTGGGCTCGTCGGCCACGAGCAGCTGCGGGTCGCACGAGATGGCGATGGCGATCATCACCCGCTGCAGCATGCCGCCGGACAGCTCGGCCGGGATCTGGTGGAAGACGCGTTCGGGCTGGCGCAGGCCCACCGCCTCGAACAGCTCCATCGCGCGCCGGCGCGCCGCGCGGCGGTGCAGGCCCAGCTTCACCCGCAGCACCTCGGTCAGCTGGCTGCCGACGGTGATCGACGGGTTCAGGTAGGACGTAGGGTCCTGGAACACCGCGCCCATATGGCTGCCGTGCACGCGCTCCCAGTCTCGCCGCGACAAGGCGGTCGCGTCGTGGCCGGCGAACGACACTGTCCCCCGCTCGATGGAGCAGCCGTGGGGGAGGACGCCGAGCGCGGCCCGGCAGGTCAGCGTCTTGCCGCTGCCGGACTCCCCTACCAGTCCGACAATCTCGCCGGCCCGCACCTGCAGGTGGACGCCGCGCACTGCCGTGGCCGCCCCGTCGTGCACGCTGACGTCCAGGTCGTCGATGCTCAGCACCTCGTCGGCGGCCACCAGCCCTGAGCCCCGGCGGAGGCCGTCACGCGAGCTGGCAGCAGCGGTGTCAGGCAACGGATTGCGATTGTCGATCACCATCGGCGCGCTCCTGGGTCGGGTCGGTGTGGATGATCGCGCGGGTGACCGGGTCGATCATGACCAGGGTTCCCGCGCTGCTCCGGTCGCGGAAGGCGTCGGCCAGCGCGTTCAGCGCGCCGACGGTGATGGCGATGAGCAGCCCGGGGATGAAGGGCGCCCACGGTGCCTGGGAGAGGTAGTCGAGGTCCGACGACAGGATGCCGCCCCAGGTCGGGGCAGGCGGCTGCACGCCGATGCCGAGGAAGGTGAGGAACGACACCGCCAGCAGCGCGGCGGCGGTCATCATGGCCGTCGTCACCGCGATGTTCGGCAGCACCTTGCGCAGTACGTGCATCCGGATGACACGCAGTTTCGAGGCACCCAGTAGCTCGGCGGCCTCCACGTACTGGGTGCGGGCGTACTCCAGGGTGGCCGCCCTCGTGAGGCGGAAGAAGTATGGGGCGAGCAGGATCCCGACGGGGATCATGGCGTGCGGGAGGCTGTTGCCGAGGGCGGCCGTGACGGCGACCGCGAAGAAGACGTACGGCAGGGTCATCAGCGCGTCGGAGACGCGGTTAGCGGCGAAGTCGAACCACCGGCCGAGGAACACGGTGGCGATGCCCGGGCCCGTGCCGAGCACGAGCCCGATCCCCACCGCTTCGAGGGCGGTGAGCACGGACAGCCTGCTGCCGGCCATCAGCCGGCTCAGCACGTCCCGGCCGAGGTAGTCCGTGCCGAGCAGATGGTGCAGGCTCGGCCCCTGGAACAGGGCGCCGGCGTTGATGACCAGCGGGTTCTGCGGCGCCAGCATGGAGCCGAACGCGGCCAGGAACGCCACGCCAGCGAGGATGGCGATGGCGATCCGCACCGACGGCAGCCGCAACAGCGACCGCGGCCTGGCCCCGGACCGTCGGCTGTGCTTCTTATGCGCCTCCGGGGCGCCTTTGACGCGCCCCTTTGGCGCGTTCATGTGCCGATCCCGTCGCTCGTCCGGTACAGCCAGTTGAGCGTGGTGTTCACCACGAGGTTGACCACGATGACGAAGGCGCTGATCACCAGCAGCAGGCCCTGCACCACCGGAATGTCGCGGGTCTCTGCGCTCTCCAGGAGCAGCTGGCCGAGCCCCGGCAGGGAGAACACCACCTCGGCCGCCACCGCGCCGGCCAGCATCTGCGGGAAGTCGTTGCCCAGGATGGTGAGCGCCGGGCCGGCCGCGTTTCGCAGGGCGTGGCGGACCAGGATGCGGCGGTAGGGCAGGCCCCGGACCTTGGCGCCGACGATGTAGTTCTGGTTGAGCACCTCGACCAGGGAGGTGCGCAGCTGCCGGGCAATGTCAGCCGAGACCTGCAGGCTGAGGGCCAGGCTCGGCAGGATGATGAACTTCAGCCACTGGGGGATGCTGGTGGCCGGACCGACGTAGCCGTTGGCGGGCAGCAGGTGCACCGTCACCGCGAACAGGACCACCAGGATGATGCCGACGACGAAGGCCGGCAGCGTCGATGCCACGGAGCACGCCACGGTGACCCCGCGGTCGAACCATCCGCCGCGGCGGATGGCGGCGACCGTCCCGGCCGTTCCGCCGATGAGGACAGACAGCACGACGGCCAGCAGCGCGATCGACAGGTCGACCGGCAGGCGCTGGCTGATGCTCTGGGAAACCGGGATCTGGGTGAACCACGACCGGCCGAGGCTGCCCTGGACAGCCTGGGTCAGCCAGTGCCAGTACTGCACCACGAGCGGGTGGTCCAGGCCCAGGGTGCGGTCGAGGCGCGCCACCGTGGCCGGCGTGGCCGCATCCTGTCCCAGGATCGTGGCCGCGGGGTTACTGTTCGACAGCGCCCCCAGGCCGTAGGTGATGAACGTGCTGATGAAGACGATCGGCACGAGTACGGCGACGCCGCCGCCAAGCCGGGCCGCGGCGATGCGGCCCCGGTGCCGCGGGGGCGGGGTGGCCCCAGCGGCACCAATCGTGTCGGCGCGGTTCAGGTTGACCACGGACATTCGCTCACCTGGGGGTCTCGTGGGCGGGCGGGGTAAGGGGGGGCGGCGGCCCGGGGGCCCGGGTCAGCTCGCCACCCGGGCGCCTTCCCAGCGCTGCTGGACCAGGTCGAAGGGGATGCCGGCGACCTTCGGGCTGTAGGCGAAGATGCGCGGATTGGTATAGAGCCAGATGTGGATGGGGTCGTCCTGCACGGCGGTGGCGATGGTCTTCTGCAGGATGCTCGGGTAGCTGGACGACGTGAGGGGGACGGTGAGGGCCTGCTGAAGCGCCTGGGTCACCGCGGGCGAGTCGGTCGCCGTCTTGCCGTCGACGTTCATCAGGCCCTGCTGGCTGTAGAGGACGTCGAGCATCTCCACCGGCGACGTGCGTCCCGCCGTGCCATCGATGGCCAGCGGGATGGTCTTGTCGAGGTAGAGGTACTGGGTCTCGGTGTCCGAGGGAATGTTCTTGATGGTGGCCGTGATGCCGGCCTGCTTCAGCTGGCTCTGGAGCTGCTCGGCTAGCGAGTCGTCCGTGCTGATACTGGTCAGGGTGATGTTCAGGCCGCGCGGATATCCCGCCTGGGCCAGCAGCTGCTTGGCCTTGGCTGGGTCGTAGGGGTAGAGGTTGGCCAGTGCCGGGTTGTAGCCGACGAACCCCTTCGGGAACGGCTGATAGGAGATCGACCCGTAGCCGGACGCCTGGACCTGGAGGATCGCCTGCCGGTTGATGGCGTAGTTGATCGCCTTCACCACGTCCGGGTTGTTGAACGGCTTCGTCGTCGTCTGGATGTCGAGCTCGTTCACGACCTCCGACGGGATCACGTCGATCTTGAACCCGGCGGCCTTGGCCGCCGGGACCTGGTTGCCAGCGATGTAGGCCACATTGACCTGCCCCGACTGCAAAGCGGCCAGGATCTGCTCGGGCTCAGTGATGTCCTGCACCGTGGCGTTGGCGATGTGGATCTGGCTGGCGTCCCAGTAGCCGGGGTTGCGCACCAGGTCGGCGTGGGAGTCCGGGACGTAGCTGGTCAGCTTGAACGGGCCCGCCCCGACCGGCTGGGTGGGCACGCTGCCAGCGTCCTTCTGGAAGGCCGCTGGGCTCACCATCATGCCGTCCTTGCCGCCCAGCAGGTCGGGCACCTGATAGTCGACCTGTGTCAGGTCGAACGTGAAGCTCGTCGGGCTGTTCACGACCACCTTGGAGATGACGGCCAGCTCGGAGGCGATGGTGGAGTTCGCCTGGGTCTGAGCGCGGTCGATGTTCTCCTTCACCGCCTCCGCGTTGAGCGGTGTCCCGTCGCTGAATTTGAGGTCCGGCCGTAGCGTGAACGTCACGCTCTTGCCGTTCGGGGCATAGGCCCATGACGTCGCCAGGCCGGGCCCGGCGTTGCCGGCCGGATCGAGGGTGGTGATCGAGGCGTACACGAGCCCGAGGACGTTCACGTCCCACCCCGCGCTCGACGTGACCGGGTCCCATGACGTCGGGAGCGCCCACTCCCAGTTCAGGGTCCCGCTCGCGCCGGCTCCCGCGGCCGACTCCGAGGCGGCCGAATTGCTGGCGGTGCTGCCGCAGGCAGCCGCGAGCATCGAGATGGCGATAGCGGCAGCAATGGCCATGCTGCGGCGGACCGCGCGCGGACGAAGTGGCATCAACCTGCTCCTGTCGGGGGTATGGAGCACCGCCACGCCCTCGTGGACCGGGTGCGAGCAACCGTGTCAAACCTAATTCATATAAAACCGATTGGTCAAGTAGGCTTTAGGACTGGCAGGCCTGCCCTGGCGGGCTCCCCCTCCGGCCCTGGCGGGCTCCCCCTCCGGCCCTGGCGGGCTCCCCCTCCGGCCTTGGCGGGCTCACCTCCCTCCGGCCTAGGCGGGCTCACCTCCTGGCCAGAGGCTCTCCAGGTTGACCACGACGCCCTCTTGGCTGCTGCGGGCGATGATCACGACGGCCTCCTGGTCGCCGGGATTCTCCTCCCGGTGCGGGACGTAGGGCGGCACGAAGATGTAGTCGCCCGGCTCAGTGTCCAGCCTGATCTCCTGGCTGCCGTGGGCGAAGACGAACGCGGGGGTCCCGGACAGGACGTAGATCGCTGTCTCCGTCTCGCCGTGGTGATGGTCGCCGGACCGGGTGCCGGGCGCCACGTGCGTCTCGCCCATCCAGACCTTTTCCGATCCGGTGTTCTTGCCCGAGATGGCCTCGCGCCGGATCATCCCGGGGGTCTGGCGGGTGTCATCGCGGAGCTCCCGGCCGCGGACATGGGTCAGCGGCCGGTGCCAGAGATCATCAGTCATTGCGTGCCTCCTGCCGTCCGTGCGCCTGGAACGGGCCGGCGCATCGCTCATCAGTCCCCGTGCGGGCGGGACCGGGGCCGCACGGCGG
>OBLW0100002271.1_pt1 | contig 15571 bp, 15 predicted proteins | sample 1520161 | NCBI WGS metagenome assembly OBLW01 (sample SAMEA3539309, study PRJEB22396) | soil metagenome | biome: tundra; feature: field; material: soil | place: USA | collected 2010-05 | depth 0.15 m
CACGGCACCCTGCAACGCGCCCTGGATCGGCGCGGAACACTGCCCGCCGAATTACTCCGCCATAGCCGTCTACCTCCCGCGATACCGGAGATGCCAATCGGCAGCGCAGTGAAAGTTCCAGCGATGCCCGTCCACCAATAAGCAAACAGACCGATATCCATGAGGACGTGCCCGAGCATGCCAGGGATGAGCGATCGGGAAGAGTAGGCAAGAAGCCAAGCAACACGCCTGCCCCGAACACAATCGGCAGCATGCCCGCCATGGCCCAGCTCTTGGTGAGGTGCACTGCCGTAAAGAACAGCGAGGAGATGAGGATGGCCACTGCCGGTCCATGGCGTTGCTCGATGGGGCGCTGCATGTAGCCGCGGAACCCGGTTTCTTCGCAAACCCCCGCCGAAATCGCAGAGAGAACAACGGCGATCCATTGGAGAGAGATGGAGGGAATGAAGGAGAAGTCGTAGCCGCCCCGGAAGTCGGCGATGGGAAAAGGCACAAGGCGAAACAGCAGGACAATCGAGGCATGCACGGTGACACAGCGAAGAAAACAGCCGCGAGCAGGCTCCAACACCACTGTTGAGGGGAAAGCGAACCGCGGCGAAACGACTGGGCGCGTGCAGGCTGGGTCCTCGCCGGCGGGCCCAGGCCGCATGCCCAAGCCACATAGATTGCCAGAAACGCCAACTCGGCAAGCGAAGCCAGCGGAACACCAAGGTTCAACAGCAGGAGCGGCCAAACATTCGCGGCAACCATCGCGATGAGAAGGCCGGACACGATGGCGCGGAGTACAACAGGAATTCTGGCCCAAGAACTGCGGCCACTTTCTTGCGTTGGCACGGCAGGATTCCTCGGATGCGTACATCCTGCTCCAACCCGCGCTATGTTTCAACAAGAGAGATGGCTCAGTTTCATCAAAGGAGGGGATGCGGAGATCCAGTGAGTGCGATCTCCGCAGCGTTTAGGTAGGTGAGACTACGTGGCGAAAGAGGTGGGAAGCCTGGTGGGGTCTAGGTTGCGGCCTATGGATCTCGGTGACCCCTGGCGCGGTGCGAACTGGCCTCGGCACTCCCGGCGGCGGGCAGAGAGCGGCCAGCAGCGCGGGACGCCCGAATCTATTCGAGCGGGGAAGGGTCACATGCACATAGTGATTTTTAGGCACGCAGCGTTTCGCAGATCGCGCGCAAATATTCGAATGGGGAAGATTTGTGAGCTCCCTGTCTTTGGGACCTGGGAAAGCATAGACCTTCATCAACCGTTGTCATCCTGGGCGAAGCGTAGCGAAGTCGAAGGACCTGCTGTTATCCCTGGTCTTCCGCCCGCGTTCCGTAGTACACTCCGTATATACAAATGCGCTACGAGTGGGACGGGCGCAAGAACCTCGTCAACCAGCGCAAACACGACGGCATCAGCTTCGAGGTTGCAGCCCAGGTCTTTGACGATCCCGATTGCCTGATTTTGCCGGACCGCGTGGACCAGACGGGGGAGCAGCGATGGCACGCACTGGGCGCGGTGTTGGTTGAACCCCGAGCCGCGCGGCCTGATCGTCGCGCAGGTGTACAGGGAGAATTGCGATGGGGAAGAGAGTATCCGTATCCTCTCGGCGCGAAGAGCTGGTAAGGATCACGTCCGAAGATATAAGGAACAGGCGCTGGACTGAGGCCGAGAAAGAGGCGCTCCGCCGGGCCGCTGCAAAACAGGCGGCCGGCGATGACTCGGACATCGACTATAGCGACATCCCCAAGCTGACGCCGGAACAGCTCGCCAGCATGACGCGCCTGCGCGGCCCCCGCCGCAAAGTCGCCGTCAGCGTCCGCCTCGACCCGCAGGTGCTCGACTGGCTGCGCTCCAAAGGTGAAGGCCACCTCACCCGCATCAACGACATTCTGACCAACCTGATGGAAGCCGAACGCCGCACAGGGATTCGGAGAGGCTGAGTCTTGCGCTCCAGGGACCCTTCTAGCCTCGGACTGGGTGCCCCATCCTTGATGCGTAGTTTGCTTCAAGGGTGGGATTGAGGTCACAGTAAATTCGCCGCAGTGGGACTAGAGTGATCCATCTATGCCCGCAGGCTTAGTCCGGTTCCAGAAAGCCGGATGCTTTCACTTCATCACGTTCAGTTGTTACAAGCGGCTCCCGCTGCTCGCGTGCACCGGCGGGTACGACATCTTCGAGCACGAGTTGGAGAAGTTTCGCCGCCGGTATGAGTTTGTTGTCGCCGGATACGTTCTGATGCCGGAGCACGTCCACCTTCTCGTCAACGAGCCGAAGGTGTCTTCACTGTCGACGGTGCTGCAGGTGTTGAAGCAGGAGACATCGAAGCGCCTCAAGCAGCCCTGCGAGGTTCAGTTCTGGCAGAGGCGCTATTACGACTTCAACGTTCATGGGAAGACAGCGGAGAAACTGCGGTACACGCACCGCAATCCGGTCAAGCGGGGATTGGTGGCGCGACCAGAGGACTGGCCGTGGTCCAGCTTTCGACACTACGCGACCGGCGTCGAGGACACGGTCGAGATCGAGTCGGATTGGACCGCGCGACGGCGGGAACTGGGGGGGGCGTGCCTTCCCACCCTTGAAGCAAACTGCGCTTCAAGGATGGGGCACCCGGCAATCATCTTTCAAGGCCTCTTTCAGCATCCGCATTAAATCCAGTTTTCAAGCCCAAGTCCCCAATCCCGGGTCACTCTGAACTAAGAACTACGAACTCAGAACTAGCCCACCTGACCCCTGATCCCTGACACCTGAAACCTGTCCTATGTTTCAATAGAAAAGATGGCCATTCCCCCCATCCCAAAACGCTCGACGCTGCGCGGACGCCGCATTGCGGCCACGCGCAAGGCGCGCGAATACGCCATGGTGGCGCGCGCCCTGGCCTCCACCGGCCATCCGGTGCTGGCGCAAATCGTCCCCGCGCGCTTTTGCAATCTCTCCTGCGCCTACTGCAACGAGTACGACAAAGTCTCTGAACCCGTGCCTTTAGCCGAGATGGTCCGGCGCATCGACCATCTGGGCCGCCTGGGCACGGCCATGATCGGCATCTCCGGCGGCGAGCCGCTGACCCACCCGCACCTCGACGACATCATCCGCCGCATGAGGAGCACGGGCGCCATCGCCGGCATGATCACCAACGGCTACCTGCTCAACCAGGAACGCATCGAGCGCCTCAACAAGGCCGGCCTCGACCACCTGCAAATCTCGATCGACAACCTCATTCCTGACGACGTCTCGAAGAAGAGCCTGAAGGTTTTAGACAAGAAATTGGAGATGCTGGCCGAGTACGCCGAGTTCCACGTCAACATTAACTCCGTAGTAGGCGGCGGCTTCAAAGATCCCAACGACGCGCTGGTGATTGGGAAGCGGGCGCTGCAACTGGGCTTTGAATCGACCATCGGGATTATCCACGACGGCAGCGGGCAGTTGAAGCCGCTGAAAGAGGACGAAGCCAAGGTCTACTTCGCGATGACCAACCGGAAGAAGACCAACTACGCGCAGTTCGACAAGTTTCAGGAAGCCATTGCAAAAGGCCAGCCCAACGACTGGCGCTGCCGCGCCGGTTCGCGCTATCTCTACATCTGTGAAGACGGGCTGGTGCACTATTGCAGCCAGCAGCGTGGATACCCCGGCGTGCCGATTGCCGACTACACCACCGCCGATGTGAAGCGCGAATTTCTAACCGCCAAAAGCTGCGCCCCCAATTGCACCATCGGCTGCGTGCACCGGATCAGCCACATCGACCACTGGCGCGCCCCGCAAACCAGCACTATTTCTCCAGGTGAACCGGGAACTCTCGGTAAACATGAAGCCGAGTCTCCCGTGCTGGTCAACATCCAGACCGCCGACTAAGCGTCCAGCTGTTTACTTTTTCATGCACAAATTGATTCGTTCCCCTGCGCAACGCGATTGCGCAGGGGAACGAACGGTCAACGCAGCTCGGGCTCACACTGCGCGAGGGCATGGTGCAAAACCATTTTGCTTCACCGTTCGCAGAGTTGCTTCAAACCCGCGGCTTCCTTGGTGAGGTAATCCCAATTCAGATTTTTGAGTCGCCATGCCATCAGCGGACCCAGCAGGCCCGCGTAATCAAGCACGAGCGTCACTTGCGTGCCCTCGCGGGTCGGGCTCGGCTCGATGCGGTGGGTCGCCGTCACCTCAATCCCCGGCCTCGCCGTGACCCAGGTGAACACGCCGGCGATTTCATCCAGGGCGATGACACGCCATATCGCAGCCGTCAGTTTCGGCTGCCAGATTTTTGTGCGGCTTCCGATCGCCAGCGGTCCATCCTCCATCCGCTGCACGCGCGTCACGGTCGGGGTCCACTCCGGCCAGCGCTCTACATCCACAAGCGCTGCCCACACACGCTCGGGCAGAGCGAAGACCTCGGCGGTGTAACGGAAAATTCCCATTGGGTTGGGGGACCTGACAAATGTTGATGGCTAGCTACTTATGTGAGATGCGCGTCGCGGCTCCCTTGGTGTCTTCAAGCGCCTGGTCGATCAATTGGAATAACTTGCTGCGGTCGACGACCTCGACAAAGGGCGCGCCTTTACTGTTCGCCGTGACCACCCAGATGGTGGGCGTGTGTTCGATGCCGATACGCTGGCCCAGCGCGTAGTCAGCTTTCACCTCGGCCAGCAGCTTCCCCATGGGATCCATCGCGAAAGGCAACGCGACACCGTGGCTCTGCGCGAATTTTTCGGTGAATTGGCGCAGCCCATTCAGGTCGACGATGGAAGGCTGATTGTCGAACACCGCGTCGCGGTACTCATCGCCGAGCTTCTTGCTCTTGGTGTCGAACCAGCGCGCATTCACGGCTGCCTGCATGCTCCACGCGTGGAAAGGCAGCGGAAAATCGTGGCGCGCCCAGGGGATGTTGTACTTGGCCGCGGCCTCTTTCAGCAGCGGGTTGGCGTGCGCGCAGTCGGGGCACTCCAGGTCTTCAAATTCGACAATCGCCACGCGCGCACCCGCCGGAGGCTTCAGTGCCGAAGGGTCATGCACCTGCGTTCCCGGGTGCGGCGGAGCAAACTGCGCGTGTGCGCCTGCGGCGGCGGCCAGCAGCAAGGCGGCGGCGGCCAGGCTCGCTGGCAGGCCGGCGCGGTTCAGTCGAACATTTGAGCGAATCGATTGAAAAAAGTGCATGCAGATTGGACGGCTCCCTGTACCTCATTGTAACGGCAGGCTTCACGGAATTTCCGGGCCCCCGCGGCCGCGTGCGCTTATTCCCGGTCGCGCCGCCGCTCGCGCACCCACTTCCGCCATTTGTAATCGGCAACGAACGAGCCGACGACCAACACGATGACAACGATGGCGAGAGCGAGCTTCATGCGGTTAGTTCATCGTTTCGAGTTCTTAGTTCTGAGTTCTTAGTTCTGAGTTCTTAGTTCTTAGTTCTTAGTTCTGAGTTCTGAGTTCTGACTTTCAAGTTCGCAGCTCTTCGACTCGGTCGCCGCTCCAGGGATCCAGGGACTTCACCGTCCTACGACGATCACGGTGAAGGTTCCCGGAATCATCGGCGGACGTGGCCGCGGATTCTCCGGTGTCGCCGCTGGTCGCGGACCAAACTCTGCGGTCACCAGGTATACGCGGTCGGTCGCCGGATCATAGGCCATGGTCCTCGCGCCACGCGCCGTGGGGAGGGTCTCGATGGTCGGATAGTCGGACTTCGACGCATCGACGACGGAGAGAACGCCTTCACCGCAAGAGGCAAATGCAAGCTTGTATTGTGCGCTCCAGCCGGCAGCATCGGGCCCATCGCCAATGGCGGCTGTGGCGAGAGTCTTGCCGGTGTTGGAATCGACGATGCCCATTTTCTTGCCGTCGCACACCGGGAAGAGCCGACGTCCCGGCACATCGAAAGCCAGCCCGCTGGGCGATTCGCAGCCGGTCAGGGGCCACTCGGCCGTCAGCTTTTTCGCGTGCGCGTCCAGTCTCACGATCTCGCTCTTGTCCTCAATGTTGTCGTAGATCGTGCCCGTGCCGTCTACTTGCGGAAACTCCGGTTTTCCCGGCAGTGCAATCGTCGCAACCACCTTCTCCGTTGCCGCATCGATCACCGATACATCCTTGCTGCGCCCGTTGAAAGCCCAGACAGTATGCGTGGCGGGCTCAAAGATGATTCCATCCGGATTGGTGCCCGCGGGAATCGTCGCCACCGTAGCCAGCGTCTCGCGGTCAAACGCCACCACAGCATTGCCGCCCCCGTCCGAGACCCAGCCAATCTTGCCATCGGAATCCAGTGCAATTCCATGCGTGCCATGCAGGCCGCCAATCGTCCCCACCTGCTTGCCTGTTTGCGCGTCCAGCACGTCGACATGGTCCCCGCGCGTGATGTAGATGCGATGTGCCGGCGAGTCGACCAGCAGGTAATCCCATCCGCCCGCATCGGGCAGCTTCCAGCGGTCAAGAATGCGATAGGGCTGTTGCGCCGCGGCGGGAATTGCGGCGACTAATCCGCAGAAAAGGGCTGCCACAATGAGGGCGCGGATCATCTTGCTCTGGAAATGCATGGAGTCCCCCTTTTTGAACCGCATAGAAGTATCCAATTTACCTGCGCAAGCATTGTCCCACGCAAGAATGAAGGAATCCTTAAGGCGAGGACCTTTTTCCGGAGCGGCGAGTGAAACAGACGGCGCGATTGGCCCACTTGTATCTATTGCTTCGTGTCCAACGGGTGTTGCGACTCCTGATAGAACTGGTTCTGCAGCTTGAGGCTCGCGTCGTCTGCCTTGATGGCCTTGAGCGCTTCGGCTATTTGACGCGACCACTCCTTCTGATCAAACTCGCCCAGTTCCTTCGTAGCCGCAGCGCCATCGCCCGCGTAATGATTGGGGAAGCGCGCGTACCACCAGATGCCCGTGTACACCGACTCGGGCAAAGGATCGCGCTTCTGGTCGGCGCCGGATTGTTGCGAAGCTCGATCCTGATGCACAAGGTTGGGGCGCGCGATCATCATGTTTGAAGTCTCAACCTCACCGGCGTGCATGTCCATCGGGCTCTTGAGCGCCGGACGACCCGGCACATTCTCGTTGGGCAAACCGAACACGTAGACGACATAGTCGCGCGGAGTGGCGAGCTGAGCCTGGGCAAAAAGCGGGAGCAGATACTCATTGCCGCCGTGGCCATTGACGATGACTACTTTCTTGCAGCCGTTGCGCGCCATCTCGCTCACTGTCTCCTGCAACAACGTGAGTTGCGTGGCGAGACTGTAGGCGAGGGTGCCCGGCTGATGCCTGGCCTCGAAGATTTGGCCAAAGTAGTATTCCGGAAAGACGACGGCATATTCCTGCTTGACTGCATTCAGGGCTGCGAAACGTACGTCGAGCAAGTCGGTGCCGAGTGGAAGATGTGGCCCATGCTTTTCAACAATGCCGAAAGGCAGCACACAGACCCCCTGCGACTGATGAATCGCCGCAACGAAATCGGGAGCGGTCAATTCCTCCCATTTCGGCGAGAGTCCAGCCTGAGCTCTACTGACAGCGGATCCAAGAGAAACGGCGATCAGAGCGAGTGCGAAACGAAATTTCAGTTTCATTGAACCAGTCCCATGCGGCATTGAAGAAAGGGCGATGATATCACTCTCGGAAGACATTCTTGTTGGGGCGTGAGGATGCCCCGATCAGTTACTCTTGTCGTTGCAACCCGACCACGGTTCACGGACCCCTGTGTGCGCATCGTCCTCTCGAACATTGGCACCTTCGGCGACATCAACCCGCTCATCGCCCTCGCGCTTGAACTGAAGCGCCGCGGCCACGTGCCTGTGATGGCGCTGCCCAATGTTTATAGGCCTAAGATCGAGCCACTCGGTCTCACCTTTCACGCTGTCCGCCCTGACATCGATCCCACCGACAGCGCGCTCATCGCCATGGTCTATGACGTGAAAAAGGGAACCGAAACGGGCCTGCGCGAATTTCTCTTTCCTGCCCTGCGCCAGACTTACGACGACCTGCTCGACGCGGCGACCCTGCCGGTGCGCGCCGACCTACTGCTGCTTGGCGAGCTCAACTACGCTGGCCCGCTCGTCGCCGAAGTTACTGGCATTCCCTGGGCAAGTTACGTGCTCGCGCCGCTGTCGTTCTTCTCGGCCTTCGATCCACCCGTATTGCCACCCTACCCAAGGCTCGCCCGCGCAGATAAGGTCACGGGCTTCGGTCGCGTCATCAAGCGCCTTGCCCGCTTCACTACACGCAAGTGGCCTGAACCCATCTACGAACTGCGCCGCGAGCTCGGCCTCCCGCGTGGACCAAATCCAATTTTCAATGCGAAGCACTCACCGAACCTGGTTCTTGCACTCTTCTCGCGGGTTCTCGGTGTCGAGCAAAAGGACTGGCCGCCCAACACGCTGATCGCAGGATTTTGTTTTTACGATTCCGATGCGGGCAACGCAGCGCTACCGCCGCATCTCGAAGAATTTATCTCCGCAGGCGCGCCGCCTGTCGTGTTTACACTCGGCTCCGCGGCGGTTCTTGCCGCCGGCGATTTCTACGAAGTTTCCGCGCGCGCAGCCATCAAATTGGGGATACGTGCTGTATTGCTCATCGGAGCAGATCCGCGCAACCGGCCGCACCTGGCGCTGCCCAGTTCGATTTGCGTCGCAGAATACGCGCCCTACTCCGCGCTCTTCTCGCGTTCGGCTCTTGTTGTCCACCAGGGCGGAGTCGGGACAACGGCGCAGTGTTTGCGCGCCGGCAAGCCGATGCTCATCATGCCTTACTCGCACGACCAGCCCGACAACGCCCGCCGCATGCGCCGTCTTAAAGTTTCGCGCACCGTCCAGAAGTCCAGCTACATGCCCGCCCGCGTCGCGCGCAAGCTCCGGGCCATGTTGGACGAGCCCAGATTTGCCCTTCGCGCCCAAAGCGTCGCGCAGCAAATCTCCGCTGAAGACGGTGTGAAAGCGGCCTGCGACGCACTCGAAGCGCTCAATGCGCGCAGCAATCAGAATTTACCGCAATCGTAACAAGACACGCGGAGAATCCATTGGCGAATCTCGAGGTGCTCCGAGCTACAGAAGAGGAACGGCCGATCCTCGAGAATTTGCTGGAGCTGTATATCCACGACTTCAGTGAGTTCCACGCGGTCGACCTCGGACCAGACGGAAAATTCGGCTATCCGGATCTTCCGCTGTATTGGCTTGAGCCGGGACGTCATCCCTTTCTCGCGCGGATCGACGGAGATCTTGCGGGCTTCGCGCTGGTGAGAAAAGTCCCATCGATCCGACGCTACGAGGCTGTCTGGGATATGGCGGAATTCTTTGTCCTTCGCGGAATGCGCAGGCGCGGGATTGGAACGGAATTGGCGCAAGAAGTATGGGCGATGTTTCCGGGCGCCTGGCAGGTGCGCGTGATGCAGGCCAATCAGCGGGCCCAGCAGTTCTGGGCAAACGCCATCGCAAGACACGCAGGAGCACCGATACAGCCGGTCCCCTTCGAGAAAGACGGCGAGCCTTGGAATGTTTTCTCGTTTGAATCGCAAATCGAATGAAGCAACGCAATCTTCTTCGATTCGGTAAAGGAACGTAAATTATGAAATCACTCCACTTGCAAATTCTTCGCACTTGAGGCGAGCACCCACCCGGGCTATCAAAGGCAACTCCCTTCACCGCGCCCCGCATCGGTTCATTGGATAAGGTACCTGCCTGCGCGAATGCCAGACAGGGCACACACGACGTGGGAGGAACCCGATGAAGACATCGCACATCTCAAGAACGCGCAGCACAGGCAGGATTTTTCTTTGCTCCGCAACGCTGCTGCTCACCAGCGCAGCAGCACCCGCGCAAAGCCCCGGCGGGGCGCCACAGCAACCCAACATGCCGAGCCTGCAGCCGCAGGCAAGCCCCAGCATGGGATCGCCCGAAAGCTCTCCGGGAACCGCGCCCACCGGACAGAACTTCAGTGACCAGGCGTTTGTCGCAAAAGCGCTCGCAAGTGGAGACGCCGAAGTGCAGCTAGGTCAGCTCGCTGAAGAGAAATCGCAGAGCGACGACGTAAAGCAATTCGCGCAGAAGATGGTGTCCGATCACACCCAGATGGGCGACAAGTGGTTCGAGCCCGTGGCCAAACAGCTCGGCGTTTCAGAGCCAAAAGGGCCTGACAAGAAGGAGAAAAAACTCACCGCCAAACTGGAAACCCTCTCCGGCCCGCAGTTTGACACCGAGTACATCCAGGCAATGGTCAAGGACCACAAGGAGGACTTGAAGAATTTCACCGAGGAAGCGCAGGCGACGCAGGACCCGAATGTGAAGCAGGTTGCTCAACAGGGCGCGAACATCATCCAGCAGCACCTGCAACTGATTGAACAAGTAGCCAAGAATCACAACGTAGACGTAGATGGCAAATCGAAGGAAGTCTCCAGCACAAAATAGCTGGATTCTGAGTGGGGAGTAGCGGATGCTGCCCGCCCGCTACACCCACTCGCCCTGTCGCATCAGCGGCTCGATAGTGCCCGTTGCTGTTTCGCCGTCGATGTCGAGCTTGCCCGATCCAATCATCCAGTCCACGTGAATCAGGCTGTCGTTCGCGCCGCGCCCCGCAAGCTCCTCCGGCGTCAGCTTATCCCCATCTCGCAGGCACGATGAATAAGACTGACCCAGCGCGATGTGCGATGCAGCATTTTCATCAAATAATGTGTTGAAGAAAAGCATGCCGCTGCTCGCGATTGGCGACGAATGCGGCACCAGCGCCACCTCACCCAACCGCCGCGCACCATCGTCCGTGTCGATGAGCTTTTGCAGAACTTCCTGGCCGCGCGAAGCATGCGCCTCCACAATGCGTCCCTTTTCGAAGCGCACCCGGATCCCTTCAATCATCGTCCCCTGGTGCGAGAGCGGTTTGGTCGCGGTCACGGTTCCATCGGCGCGATCCTTGTGAGGCGTCGTGAACACTTCTTCCGTAGGCATGTTGGGAATGCAGTAATTGCCGTTGCCCGCCGTCGTTCCGCCGCCCAGCCAGAGATGCCCATCGGAGAGGCCCAGCCGAAAATCCGTCCCCGGCCCGCGATAGTGCAACGCCGCATAGCGTTTCTCGTTCAGCCGCGCGGCGCGCTTATGCAACTCGGCGTCATGCTGCTTCCACACGCTTACCGGATCGTCCACGTTGATGCGCGTCGTATTGAAAATCGCTTCCCACAACTTCTCTATCGCCACATCGGGCGCGTCATTGGGAAACATCGCCGCGGCCCATGCTGGTGTAGCGCTTGCCACGATGGTCCAATTAATCTCGTGGCGCGTGATCAACTCGAGCGCCGGCCGATACGCCTTCGAGACCGCGCGATTCGCCCGGCCCACTTTGTCAGGATCTTCATTCGACAACAGCGACGGATTCGCGCCTGTGATAGCCAGTCGCGCCGCGCCGCTTTTGAATGCCGCGCCCATGCCGTCATACAGCCATTTCGCCGCATGATCGAAGCTCGCATCCGGCGCAAAACGATACCGCATCAATGCCGCTTCGTCGTCGGTGTAAAGCGTCGTCACCAGCGAAGCGCCCGCGCGATACGCATGCTCCGTGATGCGGCGTGCCAGCGCCACCGAGTCGAGCGACGCCGTCATCAGCAGTTCCTGCCCCGCCTTCAGCCCCAGCCCCACCTTCACCGCGACCTCGGCAAGCTGGTCCAATTTCTGTGCGTGCGTCTGCTCGGTTGCCACCGTTGCTGTCTTCGTCATCGCGCCGCATACTCCTTTGTTTGTCCAGTGCGCGAATTCATCACGCTGAAGCTTCCATCCGCATTGGCCACCACTTTAAAGTACGCGCCATCGGCGCCACCCTTCAAATTCGCGATCAGCGGATCAGGACTGTTGTGCGCAGCATCTGAATCCTCTGCCGTGTGCACCATATACAAATCCTCGAGTCCCGGGCTCTCGTGCACCGTCTGCCACGCTTCAGGACTGCCCGCCTTGTGAGCACCGTTATCCATGATGGCCACGCGGGGGTGAATCGCGCCGACAAAGGCCTTCGAGTTCGACAAATTGAATCCGTGATGATTCACGAGATAGAGATCGACGTGTCCGATCAAGTTGTCGGGACACACCAGCGGTATCTCTTTCGCCTTGGTCAAATCGCCGAGGTCGAGAAAACGAAATTTGCCAAAGCCCACCAGCACGCCCGCCGACCGCGGATTCTCCGTCGTATCCAGGTCCCAATGCGGCTCCGTCGCGCAATAAGGATTCGGCTCCGGCTTCACGCCCGGCACCGCAGCAATGTGTTCACCGTCGGCCGTGAGCACAATCGCGGTCAGCCCCGGAATATCGATCGTGTCGCCGGGATGCACAATGCGGCGCGGCGTGTTGCCGATGGCCTTGATATAAGCCGCATAATCGCTCCGCGTGATGTCCGCGTCTTCTCGATTGGGGCCATGATCAAGAAACTCACCGACCTGGACCCGCGCCACAAGGTTTGGCACGCCGCCCACGTGATCGGTGTGGTGATGGGTGATCAGCACATGATCGAGCTTGGTGATGCCCGCATCCCTCATCGCCGCCTTGATCCGTTCGGCGTCGCGGCCGTTGTTGCCACCCCAGCCAGTATCGACCAGCAGCGATGCCTTAGCCGGCGATACCAGCAGCGTCGCTTGCCCACCTTCCACGTCAATCGTGTAGATGACCAGATGACCGGCAGGCGCCTGCGTGTGCCCCGAAGTAACCGTGCACACAAGGAACAGCGCCAGCGTATCGAAAGCAAGCAAGAGCTTTGGCAAATGCCGCAGGAATCGCAAGGAGAATCTGCGGCGGGCGGGAGGCAGGCAGTGAAGTTCGTCGTTTCTCATGTCCGCAAAAGTGTACCGCGCGGAGCGCGCCCCGCGAAACTCCACACCTCGCCGCTGAAGCGAACAACTGCTAAAATAGAGTTAGCCGCGCTGCGCGGCCATGCATCGCATCTTTATCCCCCAACCGCACGGCCTGCGCGGCCGAATCAAAGTAAAGGAAACCCAGCTTTCGTGACCCAGACGATACGCAATATCGCCATCATCGCCCATGTCGACCACGGCAAGACCACCCTGGTTGACGCCATGCTCCGGCAGGCCGGCACCTTCCGCGCCAACGAGCAGGTGGCCGAACGCGTGATGGATTCGAACGAGCTGGAGCGCGAGCGCGGCATCACCATTCTCGCCAAGAACACGGCCATCGTTTTTGAAGGCGGCAAGATCAACATCGTCGATACGCCGGGCCACGCGGACTTTGGCGGCGAAGTGGAACGCGCCCTCAAGATGGTAGATGGCGTCATGCTGCTGGTCGACGCGGCCGAGGGCCCACTGCCGCAGACGCGCTACGTGCTGGCCAAGGCACTCGAAGCCAAATTGAAGCCAATCGTTGTCATCAACAAAATCGACCGCCCTGATGCGCGCCCTCAGGAAGTGCTCGATGAAATTTACGACCTTTTCATCGATCTCGATGCGGAGGAGTCGCAACTTGATTTCCCGGTGCTCTATGCGGTAGCCAAGGCAGGCACGGCGACCACCGATATGGCCGCGCCAGGCACAGATTTGCAGCCGCTCTTCGAGTCCATCGTTTCGACCATTCCGGCGGCCACCGGCGACGCAGATGCCTCCCTGCAAATCCTCGTCACCAATCTGGACTACTCCGACTACTTTGGCCGCATCGCTATCTGCCGCGTCTTTCAGGGCACGCTGCACGCGGGCGACGATGTCAATATCTCCAAGCGCGATGGCTCGCTTTACAAAACGCGCATCACCAAGCTCTTCACTTTCTCGGGACTCAAGCGCACCGAGACCACGGAAACAACAATGGGCGATATCGTGGCCGTCGCCGGTGTCGAAGGCATCACCATCGGCGAAACCATCACGTCGCTCGAAAACCCCGCACCCCTGCCGCTCATCATCATCGACGAGCCAACCATCGCCATCCAGTTCAGCGTGAACAATGGGCCCTTCGCTGGCCGTGAAGGACAGTACGTCACCAGCCGCAATTTGCGCGAACGCCTCGAAAAGGAATTACTCACTAACGTATCGATTCGCGTGGAAGAGACCGGCTCGCCTGACAGCTTCAAGGTGCTGGGCCGCGGTGAATTGCAGCTTGCGATTTTGATTGAGATGATGCGCCGTGAGGGTTACGAACTGATGGCGGGCCGACCCGAAATCGTCACCAAGGTCGTCGACGGCATACGCATGGAGCCCGTCGAGCACCTCACCATCGACGTACCTGAAATACATACCGGAGTCGTAATTGAAAAGCTTGGCCCGCGCAAGGGCGAGATGACCAAGATGCACAATCATGGGTCAGGCCGTGTGCGCATGGAGTTTCGTGTGCCCAGCCGCGGCATCATCGGCCTGCGCAGCGAAATGCTTACCGAGACGCGCGGCACCATCGTGATGAACGCGCTCTTCGATGGCTACATCCCCTACCAGGGCGAAATCCCGCAGCGCCCCACCGGCGCGCTTATCTCGGATCGCCAGGGACAGACCACGACGTATTCGTTGAATGGCTTGCAGGAACGCGGGATTCTCTTTGTTGGTGCGGGCGTCGAGGTCTACGAGGGGATGGTCGTGGGCGAACACTCGCGCGACAATGACCTCGACGTAAATGTGGTGCGCGAAAAGAAGATGACCAACATGCGCGCGTCCACTGCGGACGAAGCCATCCGCCTCGTGCCATATAAGACGCTGAATCTGGAGCAGGCCATCGAATTCATTGCCGACGACGAGTTAGCCGAAGTCACGCCCAAGTCGCTCCGCCTGCGCAAAAAAATCCTGCAGGCCAATCGCCGTCCCAGGCGCTCGGAAAAGGTGCTCGGCTAGAGCGGTTCCACAATCGCTATACCCCGATGAAGATGCAACTTCGCAGAGTGCCTCCGGTCTGCAGCAATTCCACGCTTTAGTACTACAGTTGTAGATTGATGATAAGCTGGATTTACTCTGGTCTGTGGTTCTCCGGCCTACGCCATGGAGAAGCGACTATCTGGATGGAAGCGTGAGTTGTTGCGTGCGCATGATCTGATCGCGGGTTTATTTGCGCGTTCGGAGACTCGTGTGCGGAGCCTTGCGTATTTGCAGGGGTTGCTGAGCAGCTGTGAACGCAAGAACGGCTGGCAATTGGCCGAGTGGATTGGCGAAGCATCTCCTTATGCGGTCCAGCACCTGTTGGACCGGGCGCGGTGGGATGCCGATCAGGTGCGGGACCGGCTACGCAGTTATGCGCTGGAAGAGTTGCACAGCGCCGACGCGGTGCTGATCGTCGATGAGACGGGTTTCCTGAAGAAGGGCAGCCACTCGGCGGGCGTGAAGCGTCAGTACAGCGGTACGGCCGGACGCATCGAAAACAGCCAGGTGGGCGTGTTTCTCTGCTATGGCAGTGAGCAGGGCGCGGCGCTGGTGGACCGTGAACTCTACATTCCGAAGGAGTGGGCCGCAGATCGAAATCGTCGCCGTGCGGCCGGGATTCCGGACACTGTCGAGTTTGCCACCAAGCCGGAGTTGGCAGGGCGCATGATCGGGCGTGCACTGGATTCTGGCGCCACGGCGGCCTGGGTTGCAGCCGACGAGGTTTACGGCCACGATAGCAAGTTGCGCCGGTTCCTGGAAGGGCGGCAGATGGCCTATGTGCTGGCCGTGGCCTCGGACCAGCGATTGT
>OBLW0100002272.1_pt1 | contig 15567 bp, 9 predicted proteins | sample 1520161 | NCBI WGS metagenome assembly OBLW01 (sample SAMEA3539309, study PRJEB22396) | soil metagenome | biome: tundra; feature: field; material: soil | place: USA | collected 2010-05 | depth 0.15 m
GGATGCCCGGCAGAGGGCGAAGCAGTTCCAGGCTTCTCACTAAGATCGCTGCAGAGGCCCGCTGCGGACGTCCGCTGCGCGGCCCCTTCGAAGAGTTTGCGGCATTGCTAAAGCGATGCCCTGATACGAAACCTGAGTTTTCCAGCAACCTGCAGGGACAGCCCGCCCTATTGCAGTTTCTCAATCGCCTGATCGATTCTTGCCAGCGTAGCTTCCCGCCCCAGAACCTGGAGTGTTTCAAACAAAGGCGGGGCATTTTTGCGGCCGCAAACGGCTACCCGAATCGGTTGGAACATCTGTCCGGCTTTGAGTCCGAGTTCATGGGCGGCGGCGCGGAGGGCTTGGTCTAGCGGGTCATGCTGGAACTCCGTTTGCGCCAGGACTTCTCGCGCGCGGGTCAAGACTTTCAGCGCCATGGCGGCATCGCCCTTCTGGGGGTTGAGCTCGGCTGGGTCATACCTCGGCAGCTGATCTAAAAAGAAGAAGTCGGCAGCAGTGAGGACATCGCGGAGAAGCTTGATACGTTCGCGAATGAGTGGGGTGATGGCGTGCATCTTCTCCGGCGTGATCGGGAATTCGGCGGCATGCACAACCGGGAGCAGGCGCGCGCTGAGGTCGTCGATCGAAAGCCCGCGTATATGTTCTGCGTTCAGCCAGATGGCTTTGGGGTCGAAGGTTTCTTCCGGAGTTGCGGCGGGCTCCTTGAAATTAATGACCGCGTTGGCGCGGTTGATCCCCTCGAGGGAGAAGGCGCTGATTAGTTCCTGGCGGGTCATATTTTCGCGATCGTCTTTGGGCGACCAGCCGAGCAGGCATAAAAAGTTGATGAAGGCTTCGGGAAGAAATCCCGCGTCGCGGTAAGTGGTGACGCTGACCACAGGCCCGTGGCGGCGCTTGGAGAGCTTGGATCCATCGGGCGCGACCAGCAGGGGAAGATGCGCGAACTGCGGCGGTTTGGCGCCGGCGCCTTCAAAAATCAGCACGTGCTTGTAGGTGTTCGAGAGATGGTCCTGGCCGCGGATGACGTGGCTGATACGCAGGTCGATGTCGTCGGCACACGAGGCGAGATGGTAGGTGGGCATGCCGTCGGAGCGGAGCAAAGCGAAGTCTTCAATGTCGTCGGCAGATTTGATCTGCACGCCATAGACTGCGTCATTGAAGTTTACTTTTTCGAGCGTGCCGCGTGGTACACGGAAGCGGAGGGCGAACGACTCTCCGGCGGCGGCTCGGCGGTCGCTCTCGGCGCGGGAAAGTTCGCGCATGCCGGGATTGAAGAGCCAGGTTTGATTGGCCCCGGATTTCTCGACGTCTCCAGTGTGGGCCGGGGTGAAGTCACGGTAAGCAAGCCCCTTCTGAAAGATGGCGTCGGCGATCTGGCGATGCAGAGCCAACCGCTCAGATTGCTTGTATTCCTCGTCCCATCCGAGATCCAGCCAGCGCAGACCTTCGAAGATCGAGTTTACGGAGGCGTCGGTGTTACGCTCAACGTCGGTGTCATCGAGCCGCAGCACCATTGTCCCGCCGTTGTGACGGGCGTAGAGCCAGTTGAAAATGAAGGTGCGGGCACTGCCCACGTGCAGAAAACCAGTGGGAGACGGCGCGAAGCGAACGCGAAGCATAACTTCGGAGTATAGCGGGATTAAGTTTTCGGCTCTAGCCGTTCCAGTTCCGTAGAGGCCGGTTTGGCCCCCCGTCTCCGGGAGCCAGGCACTGCTTAGACGCGGCAAGCCGCGTCTCTACGGGAAATCGGACTGGTTACGGCCGGGTTACGAAGGTAACTCTCCATCAGAAAAACCGCTGTAGCAGCCTCGCATCTGATAAGAAGATACTGTTGAAAACGCCGTGTCCAGGACGGAACTTGACCGAAGACACCTGTTGTTTTGATCTGTCTGGTGTGACAGGATTAGGCCGATCCGAGTTCCATCCGGGCCACAATTACTCGTGAAAAGGGAAGCGCCAATCCATGTATAGCGTTGCCACAGGTCTGGTATTGATTCCCGGGGCCGTGGCCCTGCTCGTCTTCCTGGTCTTTACCTACCTGCACGAGCAGAACCGTCATAGTTATTTTCGCGCGTGGCAACTGGCTTGGGCGGCATACACGCTGTACTTCGCATTGAAGGCCGGGGAATACTTCCACGGCCCCTCCGCGCTGATGTTTGTTCTAAGTTCGTCGATGCTGGTGGGGATGGCCATTTGCATCCTGGTCTCGACCCGGCTGATGAAAGAGCCCTTCCGGTTGAAGTGGTATGACGTCGCCCTGACGATTACCGGACTCCTGATGGTGTATGTGAGCCTGCGTTCGCACATCGCAGGCGGCGTTTTCAACGAGGCTGCAGCTACGGTGCCGATCTATCTTCGGCTGGAAGTAGGGTTGGCGGCGACGCTGCTCTTCTGCTCGTTCCATTTCTACCGATACGCTTTTCGCAGGAGTTCGGTGGCCTTCTGGACCCTGGCATTTGCGCTGGCACTCTGGGCGGCGCTCATGGGAGTCGGGCAGGTCCGCCAACCGTTCCTCGATGTGGGGGGGCATCTGGGAGGTTTCCTCGGACCCATCCCGCAGATGCTGTTGGCCATCGCGATGGTGATGGTGCTGTTTGAAAACGAGCGCAACGCGATTCAGGAAAACGCGCTGGAGTTCTCGACTCTGGGCGTGGATCCGCGCCGGTTGTTCTCGGCCGCGGACCTGATACCGCGCTTGCAGGCATTTGTGGATCGGTTGGTGGCGCCCCTGCCTTCGCGTCGCGCCGTTTTTTTTGTTTCACAGCAGTGGCGCGCTGCCGTGCCCTCGGTACAAAAGGGCTTTTCGGCGGAGTTTCTGGAGAAGTTGCAAAAAACGGAGGCCGGGGATTACATCGCCGAGCTCGCCTACCGGCGGGGCGGAGTGGTCACCTTCAGAAGTCTCGCGGACCTGGAGGAGCCTTTGCCGGCTCTTTCCGGAGGGAAGTTCGAGATTTGCAAGCAGACTCTGCTGGCCGAGGGAATCACCGACCTGATGGCCGTAAGCCTGCAGACACGGGAGCACAACTTCGGGGTCCTCATTTTTCCTCACGCGGAACGCCGGATGTTCGGCTCTTCCAACCTGCGTTTGTTGATCGGCCTCGCGCTGCAGATCGCGCTTACCCTGGAAAACTACGTCGTAATGCACGAAGCGCAGCGGCGAACCAAGGAATATGAGTTGCTCACCGAGATTGGGCAGGCCATCAGTTCTCATCTCGACAAGGACGAAGTGCTGCGCACGGTGCAGGTCGAGCTAGGCCAGATCTTCGACACCAGCAATTTTTATATCGCGTTTCAGGAAGAAGATGAGATTCACTTCGAGTTGGAGATCGAAGGCGGCGTGGTTCTTCGCAAGCGCTCGCGCAAAGTCAGCAATGGATTCACCGAGCACATCATCAGGACGGGGGAGCCGCTCCTGATCGAGTCCGATCTGGAAAAGATGCGGGCACAACTGGGGGTCGATTTTGTACCTCCGCAGCCGGCCCGGTCGTTCTGCGGTGTGCCGATCTTTCTGGGCGGAAAACCTGCGGGAGTGATGGCGGCACTGAGTACGGAGCGGGAATCGCAGTTCCTGGCCAGGGACCTCGAGGTTATGCAGACCGCTGCCGGACAACTGGGCGTCGCCATCGAGAATGCACGCCTGTTTACCGAGGAGCAGCGCCGCGCCCGCCATCTCGCCTTTCTGAATAACATTTCGAAAATGGCGATCTCGAGCGAAGATGCAGAGCAGATGATGGCCGACATCGTGCGCGAGATCCAGAAGAACTTCCATTACGATCACATAGGCATCGGTCTGATGGACTACGCCACCAAGGATATCGAGATCAAAGCCGAGGCGGGAACGACCTCGCAAACGCTCGGCCGCCGCATCGCGGTGGGCAGCGGAGTTCTAGGAAAGGTCGCGCGCACCGGAGTCAGCGCACTGGTGCAAAACGCCGGTCCGGGCCAACTCGCCGGCGTGCTGCCGGAATCGCGGGCCGTGCTCTGCCTGCCGATCAGTTATGGCGAGACGCTGCTCGGCGTGCTCAATGTGGAGAGCAGGGATGAGAATGCGTTCGCGCCGCAGGATGTTCTGATCCTGAATACGCTTGCCGATCTGCTGGCGACGGCGTTGCACAACTCGTTCGTCTTCCAGAAACTGCAACAGCAATCGATCACGGATGGCTTGACCGGCATTAAGACGAGGCGTTTTTTCTGGGAGGCGCTGAGTTCGGAGTGGAAGCGCGCGTCCCGTTCTGGCCGCCCCTTCTCGGTGGTGCTGATTGATTTAGACAAGTTCAAAGAGGTCAACGATTCGCTGGGCCATCTGGAAGGGGATCTGGTGCTGGCTCGCGTAGGCCGGTTGCTCGAACAGAAGTGCCGCCAGTCGAACGTGGTGGCCCGCTACGGCGGAGACGAATTCATCATCCTGATGCCCGAAACTGGGATCGAGCAGGCGCAGGTGTTGGCGGAAAGATTACGGCTCTGGCTGGCCACCGACCCGACCCTCGAAGAGCACCATATCACGGGCAGTTTCGGTGTCGCCAGTTTTCCCGTGCATGGGTTCTCCATGGAGGACCTGATTCGCGTGGCCGATGCGGGGATGTATGTCGCCAAGCATGCGGGAGGGAACCAGGTTTCCACCTCGAATGCCTTCGGCGAGGGTTCCGCTGTGCAGCGGCAACTGGTCTCCGGTTACATCGAAGGATTCCTTCAGCGCGAGCATAACGGGCCCGAGCACCTTGAAGAACTGGTCGCCACGCTGCGCAAGCTGTGCGGCGGCGAGGATGACACGAGTTTTCGGGCGATCAAGGAGGCGGTAGAAGCCTTATCACGCGCCGCCGAGCTCAGGGAGCACAACGCCGCGGGACATGGCGAGCAGTGCGGACACTATGCCGGGATCATCGCGCGCGGACTGAACCTCGCAACGCAGGAAGTGGACGACATCACCTTCGCGGGGCGAGTGCATGACGTGGGCAAGCTCTTCATCTCCGAGCGAATCCTGAACAAACCAGGCGCGCTCACGGAAGAGGAATTCGCCGTGATCAAGACCCACGCGCTAGCGGGAGCTGAGGTGCTGCGAGCGATTCCAGAAATCGAGCGCGTGGCGCTCGCGGTCGAATCTCATCACGAGGCCTTCGACGGGAGCGGCTATCCTCGCGGACTGAAGGGCGAGAACATACCGCTGTATGGCCGCATTGTCGCGGTGGCGGATGCTTACGTGAACATGACCGCTGATCGGTCGTTCGCTCCTCCCAAGACCGATGAGCAAGCGCTCGTGGAACTCGGAAAAATGAGTGGCACCCGCTTCGATGGCATGATCGTCCGTTTATTTGTCCGCCTGCTCAAGATGGAAAGAGCCTCCAGCCTCGGCGGTGCGAACTAGAAGCCGTGCGAGACGCCTTCGGAGGTTATCGTCAATACTCTCAATAGAATTGTCATCCCGAGCGAAGCGAGGGATCTGCAGTCCGCCGCAAGATGCAGATCCCTCGCTTCGCTCGGGATGACAAAATTGATGGATGGTGGTTGAGAGCAGAACCTTGCCTTCAGGCGCCCAACCCGCTCAACGTCAACACCAGCTTCGCGTCTTTAGGCAGGTAGCTCTTGCGGCGAAACCAGTCTTCCATCGCATCCCGCAATTGATCGATCGGGACATGGGTTCCAATTTCCAGGCAGCCATCCGTCACCGGCAACGTGTCGTCAAAAACCGACGCGTTGGTGAAGTTGCGCATACTGAAATTGTCGAGCCATTTCAATGGACAGGGTTGAAGCTGCCCTTCGTGTTGATATTCCACGCGGACTTTCCGGGCGAACATAACTTGATTGGGACGTTAAAACATTGAGACATTGAATCATTGAAAGACTGAGACATTCATTCGATATCAATGATTCAATGTCTCAATGTGCGAATGATTCAATGATTTCCGATCTACTTTTTGGCTTTCCAGAGCCGGTCTTCCAGTTCGGTGATTTCCTGTTGCAAGGCCCGGGGAAGACGATTGCCGAAGCGGGCGAAGTACTCCCGGATCAGAGGTATTTCGTCATGCCAGCCATCGAGGTCAACGCGAAGCAACTCGGCGATCGCTGAAGCAGGAAGGTCAAGCCCCTTGGTATCGAGATCCGCGGGCTCGGGAAGCCTTCCGATGGGCGTATCGACAGCATGCACTTTGCCATCGCAGCGCTCGAAAATCCATTTCAACACGCGGCTGTTCTCACCGTATCCAGGCCAAAGGAATTTGCCCTTATCGTCTGTACGAAACCAGTTCACATAGAAAATCTTGGGCAGCTTTGCCCCCGGCCTCTTGCCCATTTTGAGGAAGTGGGCAAAGTAATCGCCCATGTTGTAGCCGCAGAAGGGGAGCATGGCCATCGGATCACGGCGAAGCTCGCCGACTTTTCCGGCAGCGGCTGCAGTTGTTTCGCTGCTGACGATCGCGCCCATAAACGTCCCGTGCTGCCAGTTGAACGCCTCGGTCACCAGCGGGACAACACCAGCTCGACGGCCCCCAAAAAGAATGGCGTCGATCGGCACGCCTTTCGGGTCCTCCCACTCCGGGGCAATCACCGGACACTGGCTTGCCGGAACGGTAAAGCGAGAGTTAGGATGAGCCGCTTTGCGAGCAGAAGAGGGATTCCACGGCCGCCGCAACCAGTCGATCAATTCGGGGGGCTTTTCCGCAGTCATCTGCTCCCACCAAATGTCGCCGTCGGGGGTCATCGCGCAATTGGTGAAGATGGAGTTCCTGGTCGCGGTGAGCATGGCGTTCGGATTCGACTTCATGCTCGTTCCGGGTGCCACGCCGAAGAAACCGTACTCAGGATTGATGGCATAGAGCCGGCCGTCGGCCCCGAACTTCATCCAGGCGATGTCATCGCCGATGGCTTCGACCTTCCATCCCGGGATGGTCGGAATCAACATCGCCAGGTTGGTCTTGCCGCAAGCCGATGGGAACGCGCCGGTTAAGTATTTGACCTGACCTTTGGGATTGGTCATCTTGAGGATGAGCATGTGCTCGGCCATCCAGCCCTCGTCGCGGGCTTGCACTGAAGCAATGCGAAGCGCGTGACACTTCTTGCCCAGCAGCGCGTTGCCCCCGTAGCCAGAGCCGAAGGACCATACTTCCCGCGTCTCTGGAAAATGGCAGATGTATTTTTCCTCTGCATTGTTAGGCCAGGTGGAATCCGCCTGATTCGCAGCCAGCGGAGCGCCGACCGAGTGCAGGCCGCGCACAAAGTGGCCCTCGTTTCCCAGGGCTTCGAGCACGCGAGAGCCAACTCGCGCCATGATGTGCATGCTGGCCACAACGTAGGGCGAGTCCGTAAGTTCGACCCCTATATTTGCAATCGGCGACCCAATCGGTCCCATGCTGTAGGGGATGACATACATGGTCCGGCCGGACATGGCGCCCGTGAACAATCCATGCAGCTTCTGCTTCATCTTCGCGGGGTCTGACCAATTATTGGTAGGGCCTGCATCCTCCTGCGTCACTGAACAAATAAAAGTCCGGTCTTCAACGCGAGCCACGTCGCCCGTACTTGATCGCACCAGGATGCTATTGGGCCGCTTGTCCTCGGCCAGCCGGATGGCGGTGCCCGTGAGCACCATCAGTTGCAGCATCGCCTGATATTCCTCAGGCGAACCATCACACCAGTGCACTCGATCCGGAGTGCAAAGATGAGCAGCTTCCTTCACCCACGTGTTCAGCCGCTTATGCTCGGTCTCGGTCTTCTTGTCAGTGAGGGTTTCCATATCGGAGGTTAGGCTGGACATACGAATGCTCTCCTCAAAAGCAGACCGCACAATTCGGATTCCGCGCCGTGGATACAGCATTTGCGGGCAAAAAGGCGAGGCAATGCTGAAGATTCTGTCCGCCCCAAAAGGACTGGGCTAATCATTGTCCCTCATTTCGAGGCTTCTTTCCAGCTAAGGGCGGCGGCTAGCGGACGGCAGCAGCCGGGAGTTCAACCGGCGCCACTACGCCTTCCAGGTGCGCGAGGGTCTCATCGACGGTCAGGGAATACATCTCACGACCCAGACCTTCACCGGATTCCAGCGCCGTTTTCAGAAAATGGCCGGCGATTTCCTTCGCCAGAGAGTCCGTGATCATTTTCCCGGAGCGCTTCTTGTATTCCACCCATGCCGGATGTGGAAGCGCAACCCAGACCGGACGCCCGTCCACCAGGAATTTGATGTCGACCGCATCGGCGTGCCGGGTGGCGATGGCCACGATCAGGGCCTGGTAAAGACAGTGCACAGGCTTCTTGCTCCAGCGGTCGTTCGCAGTAAAGTCGGTGAACATAAGGAAATCAAGACAGAAGTACTCCTAAATATATCGCCGCCCGCGCCCGGTAGCAAACCGGAAGTGCCGCTGCCAGAGGCTTAGACAGCTAACGACACCGAGGGGAGACCGTTAAGCTCGGATCACCAAACCGTCCAGATTGCGTCTGCGCGACACCGGAGTCGCTCCAACGCTAGCCGTCACAGCGCCCGACATCACTTTCTGCCACGCGGTCTGGAACTGCTCCATCTCGGGTGCGGTGCCAATCGTGACGCGGGTGTAGGTCGGCATTGCCGGCCAGATGCGTCCGATATACACATTCTGCATGGCCATGGCATCGATCGCAGGTTTCGCCGGACGTTTCGTGTCCAGCATGAAGAAGTTCGATTCGGATGGAATGTAGGAGTATCCATTACGGTCAAGCCAGGCAAACACTTCGCTGCGGATGCGGGCATTGATGCGCTTGCGCTCGGGCACCAACTGCGCGTCCTTCAGGCTGGCGTTGGCGGCGACCAGCGCGGTGATCGGCATGGCGTTCCAGCCACCATAGTTGTCAATCTTCTCCAGCAGGTCGGGACGGGCGAAGGCAGCTCCGCAACGCAGTCCGGCCATTCCGTAAATCTTGGAGAAAGTGCGCAGCAGGATCACCTCCTTGCCCGCTTTCACCAGATCCATGGCCGACGGCGCATCGCAAAAATGAATGTAGGCTTCGTCGATCATCACGACTGAATCCTTCGGCTTGTTCTCGACTAGATATTCGATGTCGGAATGACTGGTGAGCGTGCCGGTGGGATTGTTCGGAGTGCAGACATAGAACAAGCCTGCATCCGGAGCGTTGGCCAGCATCGCCTTCACATCGTGGGCGTAGCTTTTCGTCAGCGGGACTTTCACCACCTTCGCGTCAATGGCGTGGGCGGCGAACATTCCAGCTTCGTAGCCGGGATCGGCGGTGACGTAACTGCGTTGCGAGGAGGCGAATGCGGCGACCGCGTGATGCAGAGGTTCGCTCGATCCGGGATAGACGCGAACCTGCTCCGGCTTCAAGCCCGCCATTTCCGACAACGTCTTCACCAGATCGTCGGTCAGCCAGTCGGAATAACGGCCGCCCTGCGGGAGGATGGCGGCTGCCGCTTCGCGCGCCGAAGCGCCCGGCCCTAAGGGATTTTCGTTGGCGTCGATGCGGATTGCGTCCTTCGGAACATTGTGGACGCGCGCGTGCGCCAGCATTGGTTCGGTGATGATGCGCATCGCCAGCGCGGCTGATGCTGCGGCAGAAAGACTTAGAAACGAACGGCGCGATGTCGAAGAAGTGCTCAAATCGTTGTCTTTTTCTGGAGAAGCCATCCATCACCTCGTGCGGGCAATCTTACCGCAGTTTCGGGTTTCGGATCGACAGGACTAGTTGGCCAACAGCCGCTTTACTGCCGCGATATCGTCGTTGAGATCTGGAACCATGCGGCCGGCTTGGGATTGGGCTGCGCGGGCCGCCTCTGCCCTTCCGGCCAACTCAAGCGCCTGGGCGAGAAGCAGATAGCCGACGGGCGAGGGCTGAAGCTCGACGGAGTGGTCGTAATTCTTAATCGCGCCATCGATGTCGCCCGATCGCTGCGCCAACAGGCCAAGTCCACGATAGGCGGGCGAATTTTCCGGCTGCAGGTTCAGACCAGCTTCGAAGTCCCGCTGGGCGAGGTCAAACTGCTTGAGTGAATAATGCGCATAGCCGCTATTGACTCGGGCTGTCGCCCTCAAAGACGGCAGATTGGTGAAGCGGGGGACCTTCGCGTAACCATCAAGGGCGGCCGGATAGTCGCCGCGCATCTGCGCGTACGTGGCGAGATTGAGCGTGGCAATCACGTCGTCGGGCCGCAGCAAACGGGCCCGCTGAAAGTGCGGCACGGCTTCCTCTACTCTGCCTTCAGCCAGCAGTGCGGTGCCAACACTGTCTTCAGCGGTGTAATTCCCCTGCGTGATTTCAAGAGTGTGGGTCCACAGGGTGAGATTGTCGTCCCAGAAACCCACCTGCCGATGTAGCGCAAATCCCAGCGCCAGCAGCACCGCTAAAGCGACGCACGCCGGTACCGCGGCCGGAACATGCCAACTCTCCAGCAGATCGGCCACACCCCAGCAGACAATTACGAAGACTCCGAGCAGCGGGATATAGGCATACCGGTCGGCCATGGAATGAATGCTGATCTGTACCAAACCGATCATGGGTACCAGCGTTCCCAGGAACCAGAACCAGCCCACAAAGTAAGGGCGGCGGCGCCGAAAGACCACGGCCAGGGCGGTCAGCGCGAGGATTGCGATGGCAGATAACAGGGCCTCCGGAATGCTGATCCCAAGCTGCGGATGCGGATACACCAGCGCCAGATTGACCGGCCAGAAGGCCTTTCCCAGATAACGGACGTAGGAGATCGCCGCGTTCCCGAAGTGTATCCAGAGCGGGAGTTTAGCCTGAGTTGCAGCCGCCTCGACCTTCATCGTGATGACCGCGCTCACGGCCGAAAGCGCAAACCATGGCGCCTTCTCCCAAACCAGCTTCCAAAAGGTGTGAGTGCGGGCAGGCTCGCCGGCCGGTTCCGCTCCAAGTGGATGGGACGCCATAGGTGGTCCCAGACGATACAAAGGCCAATAGTCCAGCAGCAGGAGGGCAAATGGGAAGGTAATCACCTGCGCCTTGGTCATCAGCCCCAAGGCATAAGCAAAGGTGACGGCCAGGTATCGTCCGACACTGGGCCGGCGGACATACCAGCCGTAGGCGGCCAAAGCGACGAGGAAGAAGAACATGCTGAGCACGTCCTTGCGCTCGGAGATCCACGCCACCGACTCGACATTGATGGGGTGCAGAGCGAAGAATGCGGCTACGATCAGACTGCGCCAGAGCAATCCCGTCGCGCTCGCGAGAATCAAAAACAGCAGCACCACGTTGGCCACATGGAGAAAAATGTTGATGGTATGGTGGCCCGCCGGGTTCAACCCAAACAGTTGGCAATCGAGAGCATGGGACATCCATGTGATGGGGTGCCAATCTGCGGCCTCCGAGGTGCGAAAAGCCCAGACTACGGTGTTCCAGGTGAGTCCGGAACGAACATGAAGGTTGTCGGTGACATGTGTGGCGTCGTCGTAATTGAGGAAAGGAGCGCGGGTGACTGGGTTATAGAGGGCAAGCGTGATCAGAATAAGCAGCAGGCAGCAAATCAGTTTCCGATGGCGAAATTGAATGACGGCGGACGCCGGCGGGCGCTGGTCGTTCGCCGGATCGCCGGTTCGCTCGGTCGAGTCCGTCAATTTCATGGGATCTTAGCGGGCGGCGGTCGGTTCCGCCGCAGAGGAGGCATGTTCCTTATGGCCGGTTCGGTGTTCGCGCCGGATGGCCAGCAGATCTTTCTGAAGCAGATCGAGAACGTTGGAAGGAATCTCGGAACCCCATTCGTCAATTTCTTTTTCGTCCCAATGGCCGTTGAGGCGGAGGGCGGAGTCGGTCAGGTCCTCGGGAAACGCCTGCCGGTAACTTCCTTCCCGTAGCAGCACATCGCCGAACTGACGGCCGGTGTGCATTTCGTAGATGCGCCGCGTCGAACTGCCCTCACTATTGGTAAATACCAGAAGCACTTCGCCTTCCTCGGGGTAATCCGGACGGTAGAACCACGCCTGGGGCGCGTCTGCCTTGGGGCGCGCACGTTTCCTTCCGGTAACGGTCACGACTTCCTGCTCCGGCTTTACTTCGTTCGCAGGATTGAAGTAATAAATTCTGGAGCAAGACTCGCAGACCATCACCTTCTCGCCATTTCGCACTTCGTTATAGGTCTGCGGCCGCAGCATCACCTGGCAGCCCATGCACTTGTGGTCGCGGACTTCCGCCAGGCCGCTGCCGCGGAACTTCGCTACCCGCTCATACTGCCGCAAAACATCTTCGGAAATCTCATGGCGCAGTGCGTCTCTCTTGGCGTTCCACTCGGAGAGCTTTTTCTCATCTTCGGCGGTAACTTTTCGCGCTTCTTCTTTTTCCTTTTCGATCTCCGCTGTTTCGGCCTTGAGCTCAGCCTCCGCCGCTTTGACTTCTTTTTCACGCGCGTCGACGTTAACCATCACCTCCAGGATGCGGTCCTCGTTGAGGCGGACCTCCTGCTCGGCAAACTGGATCTCGTGCAGCAGCGCTTTATATTGTTCGTTGGTCTTGACGTCGAGAGACTGGTCGCGATACTTGGAAATCTTGCCTTGCAGATCTTTGATATTGGCTTCGAACTTCTTGCGGTTGGCCTCGTCGCTCTTGGCGGCGACTCGCACCTTCTCCAGGTGCGCCCTGGTGCCCGCCAGCTTTTGCTCGATCACCGCCACGCGTTTGGGGAGCGCAGCGACTTCATCCTGCAGCTTGCGGATTTCCTTGTCCGCGATCTGCAGTTCCAACAATTTGTCGATGTCAGGAAGCATCGGTTCGGAGCGTCACCCTACGATTCTAGCACGTGTGGTGACGCGGCTCAGCCCGACCGGCGGGCAGAGCCCCGCCACCACGCAACCTTCACCCGGGTTTGTGGTAGCCTGCGGACGTTTGGGTACGCTGCGCCAGGAAACTGATGGAGGTTATTTTTGAAGCTTCGCAATTTCAAGTCCTGCCTTTTAACTCTGCTCATGGCGTTCGCCGTCGCTACTCTGGGGTTCAGCCAGCAAAATAAAGCCGGCGATTTCCTCGTCGAGCGCGTCGGTGACACTGCATTCATTCAACTGCGCGCACCGAGTTTCACGACACTTACGCCGCGGCAGCAGGCCTTGGCCTACTGGCTGGTGCAGGCTTCGATTGCCATCGATCCCATCTCTTACGATCAGTTCTCCGCCTACGGTCTGCAGGAGAAACGTCTGCTGGAAGAAATCATGGCGAATCCCAAGGGAATCGATCCGGCGGCGCTGGCGAAGATCGCCGAATTTGCCAAGCTTTTCTGGGCTAACCGCGGCAATCACAACGATCTGACGTCGCAGAAATTTCTGCCGTCTTTCACGTTTGAGCAATTGGGAAAAGCCGCACTCACGGCGCAGCACAATGGAGCCTTCCGGGCCAAGTATGCCGATCTCCCCCCGCTTAAGACTTCATCCGATGTGACACGGGAGGTGGAATGGTTGCGGGCTGCGCTTTTTGATCCCGTGTTTGAGCCGATGCTTACCGCCAAGAGCCCGGTCGGCGGCAAAGACACGATCGAAGCGAGTTCGAATACTTTCTATAAAGGCTTGAGCCTGGCCGACCTGAAGGGTTTCCAGGAAAAGCATCCGCTGAATTCGCGAGTGGTCAAAGGCGCCGACGGGAAACTTGCAGAACTCGTTTACCGAGCCGGCACGCCCGACGGCAAGATTGCGCCTGGACTCTACGCGACTTTTTTGAAGAAGGCAAACAGCTGCTTCGAGAAAGCACGCGGCTATGCCGAGCCCGCGCAGGCCGATGCGATTGACCATCTCATACGCTACTACCAGACCGGCGACTACGCGGAGTGGGTTGCGTTTGGCACCGCCTGGGTTCAGAACGATGCCACCGTGGATTTTGACAACGGCTTTATCGAGGTCTATCGCGATGCCCGCGGCGCGAAGGGAAGCTCGCAGAGTTTTGTCACCATCACGGACAAGACTCTCACCACCGCCATGAAAAAACTGGCGGAAAATGCCAGCTATTTTGAAGGGAAGGCTCCCTGGGATGCGAAGTACAAGCTTACGTCGTTCAAGCCTCCGGTGGTAAAAGCGGTGGAAACCCTGATCGAAACAGGCGATTTTAGCGTAACCACGATCGGCGATAATCTGCCGAATGAAAACGCAATCCACGAGAAGTACGGCTCGAAGAATTTTCTCTTTACCGGAAGCAGCCGCGCCCTGCAGGAAGTTACCGGGAAGACGGCGTTCGCGGAGTTTGCCGCCGGTCCCGCCGAGATCGAGCGCAATGCAAAATTCGGCACGGAAGCGAGTAACCTCCTGGTCAGCTTGCACGAAGTCATTGGGCACGGCTCGGGCAAGTTGAGCGAGCGGGTTAGCGGCGGAGCACAATCTTTCCTGAAGGAGTACTTCTCCACGCTGGAGGAAGGTCGCGCCGACCTGATGGCGCTGTGGAACGTCTGGGACCCCAAACTGAAAGAACTTGGCCTGATCTCAAACCAGGAAGAGGTGGCCAAGGCCATGTACGACTCCGCGGCTCTGGTGGCGTTGACCCAACTCCAGCGCATTCCGCATGGCGATACGATTGAAGAAGATCACGAGCGCGACCGGCAGTTGATTGCTCACTACATTGCAGACAGGGTCCCCGGCTCGATCGAACAATTCACGCGTGACGGAAAAACCTACGCTCGTGTCGCGGATTATCAAAAGATGCGCCTGGGCGTAGGCATGTTGCTGACGGAACTCATGCGCATCAAGGCGGAGGGCGACTACGATGCCATCAAGGTACTGGTCGATAAGTACGGCGTACACTTCGATCCGGCCCTGCGCGACCAGGTGCTGGCGCGATATAAGAAGCTCAATCTGCCCACATATTTTGCCGGGGTGAATGCTCGCTTGACCGCCAGCTCTGACAAGAGTGGGGAAATTCCGAAAGTGGACATCAGCTATTACGACGATCCCGCCGAGCAGTATCTGGACTACGGCGCAATGTACGACACAGAACTCCGTCCGCCGCGACGCCATTAGAACCGTGACGGCATGATGATTACCGTCGTGGAAAACGAGTAGCGCCGGCATCCTTCGACTTCGCTCTGGACAGCCGGCGGGACGGCGGCGCTACTCCCTGCGGTGAAACCGAAATAAATCAAGCGGTTTCACAGTAGAAGCTGAGAGTGGATAAGCATATCCCTCGCCCGCCACGCCCGACACGTGATACAACCTTTTACTTGGGCCTGCACACCGCAATCTTTCTCTTTTTTGCCGGCGCGCTTGGCGGCGCACTGAATGCCGTCGCCGGGGGTGGAAGTTTCATCGCCTTCCCGGCGCTGATGTTCAGCGGGGTCGCTCCCATCACCGCCAACGCGACCAATACCGTGGCGCTGTGGGTGGGAGTAACGGCCAGCACCGGCGCTTATCGCAAGCACCTCGACATTTCTCGCCGCGTCATGATTCCGCTTGCGGTCAGCAGCGTAATTGGAGCGATCGCCGGCGCCTACCTTTTGCTGCATACGCCCGAGCGGACCTTCCTGCACGCTCTGCCCTGGCTGATGCTGGGAGCCACGCTGCTCTTTATCTTCGGAAGACACCTGTCGCGGGGCCGGGTGGGCTCCATTGCCCAGGATGCTTCCACCTCGGCTCTGGCCATCGCGACCATCTTTGAGTTGGTGGTCGCGGTCTACGG
>OBLW0100002273.1_pt1 | contig 15563 bp, 10 predicted proteins | sample 1520161 | NCBI WGS metagenome assembly OBLW01 (sample SAMEA3539309, study PRJEB22396) | soil metagenome | biome: tundra; feature: field; material: soil | place: USA | collected 2010-05 | depth 0.15 m
AGATCAGGCAATCCAGGCACCTGTGCTTCAGGGGGCGCTCGTTCTTGACTGTGGTCAGGTTACTTGACCCACATTCTGGACAATGCTTGCTTATATCGGTCAACCACTTGCGGACATCCACTTGCGTCTGTTTGTTGGTTTGATCTTGTTCTTCCATCACAGCCTCCAGTCCGGCATCACTGCCTCCCGTAGAAACCCCAGATGATTCCGCCTCTGATCTTGGCCATCGAACCATCTTCCAGCGCCATAGACACCTGCTCCATCATGCCTACATACGGTCTTCCTTCGGGGAGAAGGAACGGAATGTCGCGTTCGCAGATGGCGGTCGCAGAGAAGCGGCAGGTTGTAAAGCTGACGTTCGACGCAGGCGCGAGGGTGGCGTTGGTGACACGTGCTCACGGGCGGGTTAACGCCTCCGCACACCCAGTGTCCATCATCTGCCTAACCACTGGAACTAGACTATCGACCAGATCGCTTCCGCTCTGCTCAATAGTGCTCGTTCGGGAAAAGGATTGTTCAAGGGTCGCCCGGAGAATAAGTACGGGACAACATCTGAGTACGCGGAAGGGTCAAGGGAACCCTCCCCGCAAGATTTAGGCTTCGCCGCCCTTGGGTGCATTCCCTCTGGTCTCAGGATTATCTTTCGCTGCCTTGGAACATCGCTTAATCAAGACCCACTCTTCCTAAGTCGCTTAGACACACTCATCAGGTGCCCACTTAAAAATAAGCGGACACCTGTTGGACACTCTCTTCCAGTCAAGATGGGAACTTCGGACGCTTACCCCGCACGGCTTGAAGAATCGCTGAACAGCAGCCCGGCAGGGGCCGCGGGCGGCGTGAAGGCGCGCTCCCGTTCGGGCAGAGCAGGCTCAATCGTCCGCGCTGCCCGAACCTGAACTCAGCCCTTGATAGTCTTAGTCGCCTCGTCCCACGTGGCCATATTGCGATGGAAGTGCGAGTAATTCGCCATGTGGCAGGCGATCGCGGTGTGGTTGCCGAAGACCTCGTCTTCCTTTACATGTTCCCGTGTCTCGATGGCGCGGAAGAAGTTGGCAATGTGGTCGGCGGTGTCGTCATAGCCGGGCGTCACCGTGTAGCTTTCCACTTCGGCCAGGCTTGACGCCGGAGCGGGATGCGCTGCGTGCCACTCGTCGAGATACTGCTTCTTTGCTGGTGCCGTCCAACCATTCAGCGAGTAGCCCTCCGGCTGCGGGCGCGTATCCTGCGGAGTGATGGTGAGCGTGTTGCCGTTGATCATCATGGTGGCTTCTTTGCCGTAGAAGATGGTTTGATCGCCCGCCGCGTTGTTCTGGTTGCAGTGCAGGCTCAGCGTTGCACCCGGATAGTCGTAGAGCGTCGCCAGCAGGTCTGGATAATCTCGCCCGTCTTTGAAGTGGGTGAGGCTGCCGATGGAACTGGCGCGGCTGGGAGCGGCGTTGATGCTGCTAACGCATTGAATGCCAGAGAGCAGGTGAACGTACAGGTCACCGGTCACGCCCTCGCCGTATTCCGCAAAGCAGCGCCACCGGAAAAACCGCACCGGGTCAAAGGGCCGCTTCTGCGCATCGTGCAAAAAGCTCTCCCAGTCGATGGTCTCCGGGCTCGCGTCCGGCGGAATGGGATAAACCCACGCGCCCGACGGCGAGTTCCGGTCCGTGTGTCCCTCAATGTAGCTCACCTCGCCCAGCCGTCCCGACGCAAAAATCTCCGCGGCCTTTTTGTATAGAATGTTGCTCACACGCTGGCTGCCCACCTGGAAGATCCGCTTGTTGGCGGCGACCGCATCTACCATCGCAAATCCATCCGCCACGTTGTGCGACATCGGCTTCTCGCAATACACATCCTTGCCCGCCGCAATGCAGTCCAGCACAATGCGACGGTGCAGATGGTCAGAGACGGCCACAATCACCGCGTCCACATCTTTGCGGTCGAGAAGCCTGCGATAGTCGCGGCTGGTGGGCACGTCGGCCCCGTAGGCCTCGAGACCCGCCTTCTGGTGCATGTCGTAAAGGTCCGCGGTCTCAACAAGGACTCCACTCTTTACATTCCGCGCCGAGCGCAACAGATCGCAGCCGCGAATTCCGGTCCCGATCGACGCAAAGCGAATCTTCCGCCCACTCGTCGCTGTCTGCGCTGCCAGCACCGCCGGCTCCAGTAATGTGGATTTCGCCGCCGCGCCAACCACCGCCGCGCCCGCACCCAGGCGCACAAAATCCCGTCTCGTCATTGAAGGTAGTTTCATGTGAAGTTTCCTCTTTCTGCACTGAACCCACAAATTGTACTTCTTCCCGGGGGTGTTCGAAGGCGAACGCTGTGTTTGCAGTCGAAAACCGTGTATTTCCAGGCTTTAACGCGCTAGATCGGGTAGGCCCGCGCACAATCCTCTTGCTCCACTCAACCAAAATCGGCGTATGCTGTTGGGCATGGTGAGGTCTCTCCCATGGCTATGGAATGGTTTCTCCCAGTAGTCGTCGGCTGTCTTGTTTGGGCGTACCTCGGTGTCACTTTCAATCGCCGGAACGTCGAGGAATTCAACCGGAAAGCACGGAAGGCTGGAAAGTTCAGTTCCCGTGTGCTGCATCCTCCGTTCAAGGGCTGAATGCGCCGACAAGCAAAGCCGCCCGTCGCCGGTCATAATCTAACCGCCTCAGGGGTTGTGTGACTCCAGAGGGTGCGAGTGGCCGGCCACCGTTCCTTTGTACCCTCCCGAGAATCAGGCTGTCGCCTTCCCGTGTGATTTGCGCACTTGATCTTGGCACTCTGGCAGTGATTAACTGCATGGTTCAATTCATACTGCGATTGAACCCTGAGACCCGTTTGGGCCGGCGCCCGCCAAGGCGCCTGAGCAGCCGCGGTCCCAGGGGCATCGCTAATAGAGGTATCATCCTTCGATGAATGAGATCGACACGAAGTCTCTTCCAGAAAACGCCTACCAGGCGCTGAAGCCCGGCGAATCCTACACGCCCATTGTGCCTGCAAACTCGGTAGAGCCGGAACTTACGCTGCGCTCCATCTTCTGGGGTGTGGTGTTTTGCATCATCTTTTCAGTTGCGTCGGCCTACTCGGCACTGAAGGTGGGCCAGGGGATGGAGGCTGCCATTCCCATTTCCATTCTGGCCATCGGCCTGGCGCGCGTGTACAAGCGGCGCACCAGTCTGCTGGAAAACGTGATCATCACCGGCATTGGCGCGGCCTCCGGCAGCGTGGTGGCCGGCGCCGTGTTCACCATTCCCGCGCTCTTTATCCTCCATCTCGATCCGCACCCCGTGCAGACCATCTTCATTTGCCTGGCGGGCGGCTGCCTGGGCGTGCTCTTCCTCATTCCGCTGCGCCGCTACTTTGTGCGCGAGATGCACGGCCAACTGCCCTTTCCCGAGGCGACGGCAATCACTGAAGTGCTGGTCACCGGCGAACAGGGCGGCTCGCAGGCCAAACTGCTTCTGCAGGCAACCGCCATCGCCGGCGTTTACGACTTCGTGGTCACTACGTTTCACGTATGGAAGGAGTATCTCGACTTTCAGTTCGTGCCGGTGATACGCACTCTTGCCGATAAGGGCCGAATGGTATTCAGCTTCGACGCCATCGGCTTCATCCTCGGCCTCGGCTATGTGATGGGCTTGCGCAGTGCGCTGGTCTTCTGCGCGGGTAGCGTTCTCACCAGTTTTGTACTGGTCCCCATGATCTGGTTCATCGGCGGCCACTCCGACTTTTCTCTCTATCCGGCCATGATTCCAATTTCCAAAATGACGGCGGTGGAGATCTATCGCAACTACGTGCGCTTCATCGGCGTGGGCGCCATCGCCACGGCCGGCATTATCGGCATCCTCAAATCGCTGCGCGTGGTGGCCGGATCGTTTGGCATCGCACTGCACGCCTTCCGTCATGGCGAGGCTCCGCAGACAGACCGCACCGACAGTGATATTCCGGTCGTTTCCCTGTTGCTGGGCGTCGTGCTCGGCGCTATTTGCGTGGCTATCTTTTTCGGACGCCTCCAGGTTTCCTGGACGGTGCTGGCATTGGGACTGGTGTTGACGCTGCTGTTCTCGTTCTTCTTTACTTCGGTGGCCGCCAACGCGATTGCAACCACGGCCAACAATCCGGCCTCCGGCATGACCATGCTCACCATCATCATCTCCGCAGTCGTGTTGTTGAGCTTTGGCCTGTCGGGGGATACGGGAATGTTCTTCGTGATGGCCATTGCGGGCATGGTGTGCACGGCTCTGTGCGTATCGGGCCAGTTCATCACCGATCTGAAAGCCGGCTATTGGCTTGGCTCGACGCCGGCCGCGCAGGAGAAGGTGAAGTTTATCGGCGTAATCGCCGCTGCCATCACCGCCGGCTTGACCATTATTCTGCTGGCCCACGTCTATCAGTTTGGAGAGGCCGCGCCGGGAGACACGCGACAGATTCTGGCGGCGCCGCAGGCATCCATCATGAAGGCGCTGGTGGTGGGATTCATGAACAACCAGCCGGTTGCCTATATTCTGTTTGGCATCGGCGCGATGGTCACAATTGTGGTGGAGATGCTGGGCAAATCCTCCATGGTTTTCGCGCTCGGAATTTATCTGCCGTTGGGGCTCACCTCGCCAGTGCTGGCTGGTGGAATCATGTCGCACCTGATCAACAAGCGTTCGGATAAAACCGGTGGCGAGCAGGGAGGCAGGATTCGCGAGCGCGGCGTCATTATTGCCTCCGGACTCATGGCGGGCGGTGCGCTGGGAGGCGTTCTGGGCGCGTCTCTGCGGCTCTTCCCCTGGTATCAGGAGGATCTGATTCGAACCCCGTTCTACATGAACAATCCAATCTCGCAATCGGTTTCAATATTGCTGTTTGCGGGCCTCTGTCTCTATGTCTGGTTCTATTCCGTGAAGAAGGATAAGGTGTAACTCATGGATCAAGCAGGAAAGTACGTTGCCGACGCAGTGCTCGGCATTGACACACTCTGGGGCGGCGACGTCATGTGTCCTTCGGGCACGGGGCGGTTCATTGCCGACTCATGGTTTTCCGATGAGCCGCTGCCCGCTGCCTATACGCATCCCTCGGCTGCGGGAGTGCGGGAAACCGGCGGCGTCGCGGGCAAGAGTATCGATCGTGCGGCGGTCGAAGAGTACCTGCGTCAGGTGGATCTTCCCAAGGCGATCGCCGGAGTTCGTGCTGAAGCAGGAAAGCTGCAGGGGCTGCGCAAGTCTTATCTGACCGGGCTCGCGGTTTCTCTTGAGACCATGTGGGACCTGGCGATGGAAGTTCTCGGCAAAGGCGACCCTGTGCCGTACGCCCGCTCAGTTGAGGCGTCTACGGCGAAGCCGCCTGAACCCTCCAGGCCGGAGAAGAAGCGGGAACGTGCGGCCGAACTGTTGGGACGTGCCGGTTACTCCACATCCAATGCGGGCGGGCTCCTGGAAGCAGTCGATGCCTGGCGCAAGGAGCGCGTGCTTCCCATGGCATCGGTACGAGCACTGGGCGCTGCGGTGATTGCCCATTTTGACAACCTTAGCGCGAAGAATCTGCTGCATTATCTTCCCAAGGAACTCGCGGGCGTGCCTCGCGCCAACATCGACTTCCTTCCGATCAAGGACGCCTGGTTTTCCGGTTCGATGAACTACATTGGGCGGGCACGGAACGCGGACGGCACTCCGCAATACGAAGCTTCATACGAGATCAATGCTTCGCTGCAGATTTCGTATCCGGAGTTTGAACAGCTCGTCAGCCACGAGGTTGTTCCTGGGCACGTAACCACATTTGCGTATCTGCAGGACTTGTACGTTCGCGGAAAGGTGGGCTTCGAAGCTTCGGTTCTCACCATGAACACGCGCGCGGCCACATTGTTTGAAGGAATCGCCAACAACGCGATTTTGATTGCCCATGGCGTTACCGAAGTTGAGCAGTTGCCGGACGAAGACCTGCAGATCGGCGTACTGCTCGCGCTGCTGCAGGACGATGCCAAGAACCAGTCGTCGTATCTGACCTGGGGCGAGGGTAAACCGCAGCCGGAAGTGGCAGCCACGCTTCGCCGTGATTTTCTAGTGACGGAAGAACGCGCCGATAAACTCTCCGGCGCCTGGGGACGGCACCCTCTGCTGGGCCGAATGTATCTCCCCGCATACCGCTCCGGCACAGAAAAGGTTGCTGAACTGCGGCGAGCCTATCCTGCAGAGCGCGTTCTTCCGGCGATCTACGGATGCGATGGATTGGTCGACATCGAGACCGTCGATCAGGTTCTGAAGAACTAGATGCCATTTACAGCATTTTCGAGTTGAGTGTTAACGCAACTTCGGGTGCCCCATCCTTTGTGCGTTCTTTGCGCAAAGGGTGGGAGACCACTGACATCCATCGCAACTCTAAACACCCCGACCGAAAGCGCTCTAGACGGTTGCAAATGCCGGTTATTCACGGCAGGAAAAGGCCCCATCTCAGCGGGCCTTTTCTGTTTCCGGCCACTGCTTTCCTCATTCGCTTCCCCCTGCCCATTTGCGCACAGACAACCGCATTGCGTACCATGACCCACGAATGCGAGGATCTATGAACCGCCGTGAATTTTCTGCTCTCCTGCCCATGTTGATGGCCGCTCCGGCCCTTGCGCCTACTGCCAAAGGTCAGGCCGCTACGCCACAATCAGCTCCGCCGCACACGCTGGAAACCCTGGCCTCAGGGCAATTTCCCCCCGGCCCACCAACAGCGCCACCGACGGCGACGCACATCTCTCACAACTATCTCCAAGGCATGCTGCCAGACAACATTCGCCTCGAATCGCATGCCTCCTGGCAGGCTCCGGGCGCGCCGCACGAGGCCATTGGGCATCACAAACACTCTGAGATTTGGTTTGTCCGTGAGGGCGAGGCGATCCTGATGACCGCTGGAGTTTCGCGCACGCTCAAGGCTGGGGACATTGGCCTGTGCATCGCCGGCGACGAGCACTACATTGCCAACGCCAGCAAGACCGACCCGGTAACGTACCTGGTGCTTACCGTCGGCCCACCGGAATAGCGAGAGACGCAGTGCTCTCGCTGCGCTCGTGAAGAGTGGGAGCTTTATTCCACGGGTGCGCCGCTCAGCGAAACCCAGTAGTACCGCCGCCAGCAGAACATGCAACGCACCGGGCGCAACCAGAAAAGAGCAAGCAGCCCATCGTAAGGCCGCAACTCCGCCGCTTTAAACTTCACCGAGGTGCAGGACGGGCATTTGCGCCGTATCAACGGCAACCACGGCGCCCAACTCGGCCGGAACCAGCTTGTTTCGTTCATGCTCTCGTTCCTTTCACCTACGCCATTCAGAAGCTCTAGCGAATGCTTATCTCTGAAGGACTCGTGTGCGAGTCCAGCCACGCCAGCATGCAGCGTATGCTCCCCGTGGCCATCGCTATGGAGGTGTCGGCTGCGCCGTAATAAAGGCGAACGGTGTCTCCATCCGCGTCGATGGTCTGCCCGCACGGAAACACTACGTCCTTTACATCTCCGCCGCGCTCGTATTGCTCCTCCGGCCCGAACATCCAGGAGTCTCCGCGTAGCAGGCAGATCTCCGGCCGTTCCAAGTCGAAGAGCGCGAGGCCCAGCCGATAGATGCTGCCCGAGGCCGTCTGCCTGACTCCGTGATAGATCGTCAGCCATCCTCGAGAGGTTTCGATCGCGGGAGAACACAAACCGATCTTGTTCGCATCCCACCATCCGCCCCGTCGCGCTTCAAGGATCACCTTGTGGCTTCCCCAGTGCCGCAAATCCGGCGAGTAGGAGATCCACATGTGCGCGCCCAACGTTGTCACAGGGCGATGAATCAGTGCCCAGCGGCCGCCGAACCTGCGCGGCAAGAGCGCCGCGTCCTTGTCCTCCGGCTGCATGATCACGCCGAACCGCTCAAAGGTCTTGAAGTCTTTCGTCAGCGCCAGCGAAACTCCGGGGCCGCCGCGCGCGAAAGACGTGTAAGCCACCGCATACTTCTCCAGTTCGGGCACGTACGTAATGCGCGGATCTTCAATGCCCCAGAGCTCTTCAGGGAACTCTTTCGGATTGGCCACCAAAGTTGGCTCTGGATCGACACGCCATCCGTTGATTCCATTCGCGGAGCGCGCCGCGCAAAGATGCGATATGCCGGTCCGGCTCTCCACCCGGCACAGCAGCAGCGTATCTCCGTCGGCCAACAGTACGGCTCCGGCATTGAAGACGCTGTTGATTGGATAGGGCCAGCTCTTGCGGCAGAGAATCGGATTGCCGGAGTAACGCGTGAACAGAGGTGCTTCGGCAGATGTCTTCAGCCTTTTTTCTTCCAGGGCGATGGACTCCGCCGATTCATTGACCAGGTTAATAGTACTCAATAGGTGACACTCATTTCCTCATTCTGTTCAACTGCGCTTGTCACACTGGCTGCCTGCATGTCGAGCAGTGCCATCAAAAAGGAGAGCGTCGATTCCGCTCCCTGATTCTCATTTACGCGATCGGGATGAAGTCCGTCCCTGCATCCGCCGGTGACAGGATCGTAAAGCGGAATCTGCAGGTCGTTCTTTCCCAGGAACCAGCGGAAGACACGATGCGCTTCCTCAAGCCAGCGTTCCTGGTGCGTGAGCCTGTAGGCTTCAAGACAAGCCGAGATGGTGGCGCAGGCCTCCACCGGCTGCTGATCGAAGCGCGCCTTCTCCTTGCCCTCGCCATAAAAACCGTCTGAGCCGACGGGCACAAAAACTTCACTGTCGCCGCAGTGTTGCGCCGCTACAAGCCACTCCAGCGACTCGATTCCCGCCGCGACCATCCGCTCGTTATTGCTGCGCCACCCGGCCAGGATGAGTGCCTGCGGCAACCGTGCATTCGAGTAGGAGAGACTCTTCTCAAACCAGTTCCAACCCTCCGAGCGGCTGCGTTCGTAAATATCCAGCAGCCGGTTGGCCAGTGCATTGCGAACGCCTTGAATCGCCCTGTCGCCAGGGAACCAGTCAAGGTACGCCTGCAAACCGAGTATGGTGAATGCCCATGAACGCGGACTGCTGAACTTTGCAACCGCGGGCACGGCCGCCTCAAACAGTCTTCCTGCCGCTCCGCGCAACCCGGCATCCTGCGAGTGGCCCAACACCGACCCAAGTGCCCACAACGCCCGGCCGTGACTGTCTTCAGAGCCGACATCTTCCAGCCACTTGCGGTCGTACCCAAGAAAATTTCTGAATTGCCCGGTATCGTGATGGAACGCAAGCCACAGAAAGGCGAGATACCGGCGCGAGAGGTTGGGATGCACGGTCTTGCTGTCGTACGCAGTATTTTCATCCAGCCGCATCGACACCACCAGCGCGCGCGCATTGTCGTCGGTCGTGTAGCCCTCGCGCGTGTTGGGTACCGAAAAGATTGCGTGCTGCAACATGCCGGTGTCGTCGGTCATGGTCAGCAAATGGCCCGTATTCAATGCCGGCAAATGATCCATCGGGTCAATGCTGTCCATTGTGGATTCATCCGGCTGCGCGGCCCGCGGCCGCAACGAGCGCTCGAATCGGGCGCGCTGAAAACTCGCCATGTAGGCCCGCGCCGTCTTGGGCCACGTCGTTCCACGGGAGTAGAGATAGGCCCGCTTCCGCATGGCATGGCGTTCTGCGTCATTCTCAAGCAACGCAATGACAGCTTGCGCAATTGCATCAGGACTGTCGAACGGAACTATCACGCCTCGTTTCTCCGCGAGCAGTTCCCTGGCGTGCCAGTACGGGGTGGAGACGATCGCTTTGCCCGCGCCCAACGCAATGGCCAGCGTGCCGGAGACGATTTGCGCCTCCTGCCGATACGGCGTGATGTAAATATCCGCGCCGCCCACGTGCTCCACAAGTTCTTCCGTGCTGACAAAGCGGTTGTTGAAAATCAATTGCGAAGAAACGCCAAGCTCCTCCGCCAGCGCCCGCAATCCTTCGCGGTAGCGCTCCCCTTCGCGCCGCCGGATATGCGGATGCGTTACGCCGGAGACGATATACACGACTTTGGGATTTTGCTCCAGAATCGCCGGCAACGCCCGAATCACGTTCTCAATTCCCTTGTTGGGCGAGAGCAGGCCGAACGTAAGCAGAACCGACTTGCCTTCTGTGCCGAACTTGTCTTTGAAGTAGTTCGGGTCCATGAACGGAAGATCCGGCACGCCATGCGGGATGACGTCGATCTTTCCGCACGGCACCGCATAAACCTCGCGCAGCATTTTCGCCGCCAACTCGCTCATCACAACCATGCGATCGGAGAGCCGCGCAATCTCTTCGAGCACCGCGCGCTGATCCGGGTCCGGATCACGCAAAACAGTGTGAAGCGTAGTCACCAGCGGCATCTTCAGCCGGCGCAGCAAGGCGAGAATGTGCCGGCCTGCGGTTCCGCCGTAAATGCCGTATTCATGTTGCAGGCACACCAGGTCGTTACCATTGAAGTTGAGAAAATCCGCGGCCCGCACGTACGATGCAATGTCTTCCTGCTCCAATTCCAACCGCACTTGTTTCGGATACTCGTAGCTCGAATCGGGGTCGTTGACGGGAATCGCAAACAGCCTGCCCTCCCCGTATTCTGTCCCCAGCGCGCTGCACAGGTCGGTGGTAAACGTAGCAATGCCGCACTCGCGCGGCAGATAATTTCCAACAAACGCAATGCGCGTGGGCAAAGGCAACGTGCACTCCTTCAACGCCGCGGAATGGCAAGCCGCGGAAGCGGGCCCGGTTGCCGGATAATCTGGATACATCGCCTCGGGGATCGCCATTGTGTCCTGCTTTCAATTGTTTCTGTGTTACGAGCAATCGGCCAGTTGCGCGAGACGTCCACGCCGTTATCGCCCTCCGGACTTCTCCCTCGAAGTCCGCTGCCGAATACGGCTGGCGCGCACCAATTCGAGCCCCAGGGTTCTACAGCGCCCCAGGACCTTCGATTACGCGCGGCTCGATGGGCTTTACCGGAACTGAATGCTCACCAAGGAAGTCTTTGGCAAAGCCCTTTTGCTTCACGGGAATAGAGTCCGGCGCCGGCCCTGAAAAACCGGTCGCATCGGGCTGGCTTGCGGAGATAAATGGATGTGTGCGTGCGTGCCGCCGTGCGGCAAAATGCTTCTTTACATCGCGCTTTTTGATGAGGGTCATGGCAATTCCAGTCAGTCGGTTGCGTGCTTGAGCGGTGCTCGTCTGAAGCGAAGCCTGGAATGCCGGAGGCGAGAGGGGGGAGACTTTAACTACTACCTTGAGCTTACGCGCTTTGCAGATTGCGTGCCTGCGCAGCCATAAGTCCCCCTATCGCACCCTAAATAATGTCTGGCGCGCCAATAACGAGCCGCCGCAAAAGAAAAGGCCGCTCCTCGAACCTACCCCGCGAGCGGCCCTTCCTACTGTTCAATATTGCTCTAAAACTGGAGCTTGGCTCCGAATTGAATCTGCCGCGACGTCGTGGAAGTAGCGGTCACCAAACCCGCCGTGGGCGAAATTCCCGAGGTCGCCGAGGTGTATACCACCTCATTTGGCGTGGAGAAGTTGGTGTGGTTGAGGATATTGAAGAACTCGGCCCGGAACTGCAACCCCAGCCGTTCAGTGAGATGCGCGCTTCTGGAGGCTGAGAAATCCAGCCCGAAGAGCCCGGGCCCGGTCAGCGAATCGCGCGAGACATTGCCGAATGTTCCCGTGGCGGGGGGCAAAAACGCCTGCGGGTTGAAGTACTGGCCTGGCGTGTGCGGATACAGATTGCCGCTGAACGCCGGATTCCAGTTGGGCCGTATCGGGTTGCGCGTGTCGCCATTGCCGGTGGGGTTGTAGCCGAGTTGCGGCGAAAACGGGAACCCTCTCTGCGCATTCACAATCGCACTCAACGTCCAGCCCTCGGCGATAAGATTCACCGGCGCCGACGCGTTTTTCAGGAACCGCTTCTGCGGCCCGAACGGCAGCTCGTAGCTCCCGTTCAGCGCAGCCGCATGGCGCACATCCGTTGCCGCCGGTCCCCAGTCCAGCTTGGGGTTCAATGGGAACGAAACAAACGCCGGCGTGTTGCCGCTGACGCTCGTATTCCACGCAGAACCGTCGTCAAGATTTTTTGCGTAGGTGTAGTTGCCGCGGAACTGCACGCCACTTCCAAAGTTCCGCCGCACATCCACTTCCAGCGCGCTGTAAAACGCCACGCCCTGCGATACCCAGGAAGTCGAGTTCGCCAGCGCCGGATTCACAAGTGCTTCCCCGCTGGTGTAATACGGCGCGCCCGTCGAGGTGTACAGCGGCACTGGCTCGTTCATGTCTTCAGAAAGAATCTGGTGATAGCTGTGCGAGCCCACGTAGCCGACCGTCAATGAAGTCCGCGGCGCGATCTGCTGCTCGACGCGCAGACTCCACTCGAGCACTGCGGGCGTGGCAATGTCGGGCTGTACATTGCTTGGCGATACCTTGGTTCCCGCCGGCGGCGGCGTGCCCGGCGTGATGCTCAGGTTCGAAACCGCAATCGACTTGATGGACTCCGAAGTATTGAACGGCGCGGTCTGGTCGAGCCGGTAATCCAGAGTGTCCAGCAGCCCGTGATAGAGTCCGAAGCCGCCGCGCACAGCAGTTTTCCCGTTGCCCCACACGTCCCACGCAAAGCCCACGCGCGGCGAAGGCAGAAATCTTGCGCGATTGTTGGTCAACGCTGAGTTGCCCACCACTGGCTGCGTCTGCAATACGCCGTTCACGATTGTGTAATTCGCAGCGCGCCCCTGCGCTTCGTTCCATCCATCGGTCGACTCCGAGCGAAACCCTGCCCGCAGCTCCAGCCTTGGTGTCAGCTTGATTGTGTCTTCGATGAATCCCGCTCCCTCCAGCGACCGCCAGCCAAGCTCGGTGGGCGAAGGCACCACGGTAAACGTAGCCACAGTTCCCTGCAGGAACGTCTGCAAGGTGCTGAACGATGCCTGCCCGAACTGGTTCTGCGCCAGCAGGTCGTTGGACTGCAAGCGCTGCAGCCACCCACCCGCCTCAATCTGTTGCCGCCCGTGCGACCAGTAGATGTGATCGTCCACAGTGAAGAGATTGCGCGACGTTATGTTGTTGCTGCCTACGTTGGTGCCCGCTCCGCTGATCGTCGACGCCCCATTCGAGGCTGTGCTGCCACTGATGACGATTGCGCCAATCTGCTTGCCCGTGACCCAGCCCGGAACCGGCACTGGCGTGTATCCGGTAAAGAAGTAGCTAGCACGCGAGAATCCCAGCCGCGCCGTATTCAGGAACGAAGGCGAAAAAACATGCTGCTCCTGCACACTGGCCACCTGTTCGCGCATACTCTCGTTCACCAGGCTCAACGGATTCGCCGACGGCGTGTTGGCCGCGCTGTCATCTACCGTGTACACGGCAAACAGCAGGTCCTTGCTGCCCAGGTTGTCATCGAAGCGCGTGGTGCCGAAGTCCTCGCGAATATGTTGCGGCGGATGGCTGAATGCTTCCGCAATGCCGCTGAGCTGGCCGTTCGCAAGCAGCTCCGGCCCATTCTGCACCGGCCACAACGCCAGCAGCGGCGCCACCGCGGAGTTCACGCCAACGTACTGCTCCACACCCGCGGAGTTCGGCAGATAGCCCTGCCGCGCCTGGTTATCCGGGACCAGCGTAACTGCGCTCAGGCCCCAGTTCTGCCGGAAGCCCTCGTAGCTGCCGAAGAGAAACAGTTTGTCAGAGCGGATGGGGCCGCCCACCGAGCCGCCAAACTGGTTGCGCTGGAATTCCGGAATTGATCCAGCATCAAAATAATTCCGCGCATCCAGGACGCTGTTGCGCAGAAACTCAAATGCCGAACCATGCAGCTTGTTCGTCCCCGACGAGGTAACGATGCTCACCTGCGCCCCATCGCGCTTGCCGTAACTTGCGCCATAGGTGTCGGTCTCCACGTTGAACTCGCGCACCGCGTCTACGCCCAGCAGTTCACCGCTTGTGCCGCCCGGCGTTACGTTGATCAGCGACGCTCCCGTGTATTCAATGCCATTCAGCAGGAACAGGTTGTCCTGCGGCCGACGCCCGCTTACTGAGAACATGTTTCCTACTGACGAGTTCGAAGTGCCAATTCCGCCTGAGCGCTGGCCCGTGTAGTTCACCGTCGCGGGATTCAGCGTCAGCAGTTGATCATAGCTGCGCCCGTTCAGCGGCAGCTCTTTCACCTGGCGCTCGTCGATCAGTCCCGACGTCTGCTGCGAAGTAATGTTTACGCTTGCTTCCGTGGCGTCTACCACCACGTCCTGGTGCACGGAATCCAGGCCCAGTGCGAATTCCAGTTGCAGGCTCTGCCCAACCACCACCGAGATGCTCGTCCGCCGCAGCGTCGCAAAGCCTTCATGCGCCACAGTCACCGAGTAAATGCCCACCGGCACTGACGGCGCATGAAACCGTCCGGCCTCATCTGTCGTCAGCAAGCGGGTGGCTCCGGTTTCGACTTGGCGCACTGTCACGGACGCTCCGCCCAGCAGCGCGCCGCTTGCATCCTTCACCGTGCCGCTGATTGTTCCGCCCACAATCTGCGCGTGCACGGCGGTCGTTCCGCCAATCGCAACGATGGGCAAGACAAGAATCAGAACGACAATTAGTCGATGGAACTTTTCTTTAGGTGTCACAATGACCTCCTGAAATTTTTGTTGGCCGGTCACCCGTTTTTTCAGGGGCTCGGGGGGAAGATGGAGGCACGCGGCAGAATTGCCTGTGCAAAGCTTCCTGTGCGTCTGAAATCAAGTTGTGTGCGGGATCAGTTCAGCGACAACAACAACAGCCAGCCCGCCGGGAGGCAGGCACGAGGAGCCGTGATGGGAAAGAAAGCACGCTCATAGTTTCTGAAACTGAACTGCGTAATAAGTTGCTGCCGGGCGCCCCATCCTTGAATCGTTCTTTGATTCAAGGGTGGGAAGCCACGGAAGCCGGATCTTTCCAGACTCCCCGGAAACACAAAGGCCGCGTCAGCAACTGGGCTGAAACGCGGCCTTATGGGATTCGGCTAAGTCTTCGAACTGCTTACCCACAAGACCGATGTGACGCGCAACAACACGCGAGACACAACACCAGCTTGAGGCGAAAGCTCATGATGCAACTATAACAATGGCCGGAATTCGGGTCAACCCCAAAAGCGACCTTCAATGCAAGCTGGTGTGCCGCATGTATTTGCGGGTATTCTCACCACGGGAGTATGGCTGAAATGACTCTGCGCAACGGAACCGCTGTGACCATCCGCTCCAGCCGCTTTACCGCATCCCTGACGCAAAAGACCTGTGCGCTCACCACAGCTTTGCTTGTCGGCGCATCAGGATTTCGGCTACTACTATTACCACGGATTTCTCAACGGCGAGACCAATCAGTGGCATCCGGAGCTCACGACCGGCGATAACCAGAGCCCATTTCCCTTCACGGGCGTAATTCACCACATTGACTTCGACATTCTGCCGGACAAATAAATATCCTCCGGCAGAACCGGAAGCTTTATGATTGGCGGCCCCTCAAAGGGGCTGTGCAGTAGCGCTCCATGCGGGCAACAGCCCGTTGCCCGCGCCGTAGGCGCAGTGGTTGTTAGCCCCGCGCTTCAGCGTGGGGTTGGCGAAACCAAAGATTCATCCGGAGTCCCATAGGGACGGCGCTCATGCTTGTAACGTTTTTGCGAGAA
>OBLW0100002276.1_pt1 | contig 15554 bp, 12 predicted proteins | sample 1520161 | NCBI WGS metagenome assembly OBLW01 (sample SAMEA3539309, study PRJEB22396) | soil metagenome | biome: tundra; feature: field; material: soil | place: USA | collected 2010-05 | depth 0.15 m
ACTGATCGCGCGATTCGATAATCGCCCAATGGCTCGTGCCGAAGGCAAGAATGCCAACCTTGGCCTTGCCGCTGCCCGCCAATTCCGGCCTCGGAACGAACGAGCGCGCCGTCTCAAATTTCTTGTTGATCCGCTCCATGTTGCGTTCGAAATCGTCGGGACGCTCGCTGTATTGGGCCTTCTCATTGTGTCCGCTGCCGCGAGCAAAATAAGCCGCCGCGGGGTGATCGGTGCCGGGCAAGGTGCGATAGCCGATACCGTCTCCATCGACGTCTTTGTAGCGGGCAAAGCCGCCGGCCTTCACGATGTCTTCTTTCGTCAGAATCTTGCCCCGATTGATCGGCTTCTCGGGATACGGGAAAGGATCGGACATCCAATTGTTCATGCCGAGATCGAGGTCCGACATGACAAACACCGGCGTCTGGAAATGCTCCGCCAGGTCAAACGCCTCCTGCGCCATGGTGAAGCACTCACTAACCGAACTCGGGAACAACATGATGTGCTTGGTGTCGCCGTGGCTGAGAAATGCAGTCGAAAGGAGATCGCCTTGCGAAGTACGAGTGGGCAAACCGGTCGATGGGCCGACGCGCTGAATGTCCCAGATCACAGCGGGAATCTCAACGTAGTAGGCGAGGCCGGCAAACTCAGCCATCAGCGAGATCCCGGGCCCGGCCGTCGCAGTCATGGAACGCGCGCCCGCCCACGCTGCTCCGAGTACCATACCGACCGCCGCCAGTTCATCTTCGGCTTGCACAATGGCAAACGTTGCTTTGCCATCCGGACCGACCCGGTGCTCCTTCATGTACTCGATCATGGTCTCAACCAGCGACGACGAGGGCGTGATCGGATACCAGGTGACCACGGTGCAGCCGGCAAACATGCATCCCAGGGCTGCGGCGGAATTGCCGTCGACGATGATCTTGCCCGCCGTTTTATTCATGCGCTGGATGTAAAACGGATCGCGCTTCGTCAAGTTCGCGATGGCATAATCATGCCCTGCTTTGGCAGCCGCGAGGTTCAAGGTTTGCGCTTTTGCCTTGGTCGCGAACTGCTTGCGGATCGCCTTTTCCACCTCGGCAAAGTCAATTTCCAGCAACCGCGCCGCGACCCCGACGTAGATCATGTTCTTGATCAACTTGCGCAGCTTGGCGTCGGCACCGACCGTGGCCGAGAGCTTGTCGTAGGGCACGGCATAATAAATCAGATCGTCGCGGACTTTATCGAGGGCGAGCGGCTCGTCGTAAAGTACAGCCGCTCCGGGCGCTAGTGTCTTGACATCGTCCTGGGCCGTCTCCGCGTTCATCGCGATCAGCAGGTCGATTTCTTTTTTGCGCGCGATGTAGCCATCTTTATTGGCGCGTATTGTGAACCAGGTTGGCAGTCCGGCGATGTTCGACGGAAACAAGTTCTTGCCGGAAATCGGGACGCCCATCTGGAAAATACTGCGCAACAAGACGGTGTTGGAGCTTTGCGACCCGGAACCATTTACGGTCGCAACCTGAATGCTCATGTCGTTCACGACACGCCTTTGCCCCAATTGACCGGAGGATTCCTGGGGCACGACTTCGATAGTGGCCATTCCTTGTGCCTTCCTAGTAAGTTTTTAGCCGGACAAACCCCCGTCGCCCGGGAGTTTCGCGGAATGAAGCGTGAGTTTCCTTATTATAGTACGCGGCGGAAATCGAGGGGGGCCAGAACGGAGGGAGTAAGTCAGTTTCGCAACAGCAGATCGGCCAGGGTTTTCTTCGCGAAGCGGTGCTTCCCGTGCTAGACTCGCCCTTCCCGGTTGTATTCGACTTGCGAATGTTTAGTCGCCACTCAACAGCGCGCCTGACAATAGCGATCAAGTCCGCTTTACTCACGGCCATTCTGTCTACGTTATTCACTGGATGCGGCGATCCTAAGGCCATGCCGCCCGCGATCGTGGTTACGTTTGACCTTACGAATTATCCGATTCCCGCTCAGCTCGATACGGGAGCCTACGTCGCCGTCGCAGCCATAGTCACCAACGACACCCAAAACGCCGGCGTTAAGTTCTCCTGCACTCCGGCCGGAACCTGCGGCACGTTTTCTCCCTCTTCACCGACTGGCAGCGATGTTCCGGTCTGTTACCTGGCCCCCGATTCGGTTCCAGCTCAGAATCCGGTGACCTTGACCGCGACCTCGGTCACGGACGCTACGAAGTCTGCTTCAGCCATGATCACCATCGTGAGTGGCGCTGCAAACCCGTGTCCGCCGTTCTAAATCGTCATTTGACTTCCCGCGAGTTCCCGCCGAGAATAGAAGTAGTTCTTTAAAGGCCAAGACCCACCAGTGGGGGCGTCCCGGCTTCGACGGAGATGCTTGCGGCCAAGAGGCATGCCGGGGTGCACACACCCGTGATCGCGTGCAAAATGATAATTGCCAATCAACAAATGGCATACGCAGCCTAATTAGTTAGGCAGCCGTTCTCCGCCGCTTCGCCCTTGGGCGGCGAGCGAACGTCACACAGAGGGCTGCTCTTCCCGTCTACGTCTGGGGCGGGAGGCTAAGATCACAGGCTAGCGGCGACTGTTTCTTGTCCGTTCTGAGCAGGCGGCGCGAACGTCCTGGGGTAATGCCCAGGGCATGAACGTGAATAAGCATGTAGTCTCTTGACCAGTAACATTTTCGGACGCGGGTTCGACTCCCGCCGCCTCCACCAATTATCTTGTTTGTTATCAATATCTTACACTGAGTGCAAAATGCGACTTTTTACGCCGCCCCCTGCCAAATTCAATTACATCAATAACTTGGCGTTAGGACAAAATGATTTCTGTTTGCTAGCGACTTGCCGGACTCACAGCGCGAACTGAAAACACGAATTTGATAGGGATTTGGCTGGCTCTCGCCTCCAGATGCCCCCTGAAGATTGTGGCTTACTATTCAGGAGTGTGTGAAGCGAGGTCTGCGCGTTTCCCAGACGTCTCTTTCTGTCCAACTTCCGGATGCCCGACAAACTGCCCGGAACCGCGCTCGTTGACTTCCTCCAAGCCCGTTTGTGGACCGCTTCTCGTTTGTTTCCCGGACAGCGACCACTCGAATACTCGCATGAGGTGTTGACCACGCTGTGTAGCATCAGCGTTGGAAAAGCTGCCCAGAATTGCTTACAGGAACCCCGTAAAGAAGCCTCGTTGCTCGGCCGCAGCTGGCATTCGATAAAGACAGCAACGGACACTGAAATACTCGAAGATCGTTGTTGGCGGCCAAACCTACCGGTCGTGAACTCGAGTTAGCCTGCGCCTGCCGATGGCCAGCGCTCTCCTGTTTACCCGATGACCTGCCGCAACAACGGAATCGTCGACAGGGACCCGCGATCCCGCCCATCAACCAGCACCCGTGCGCCGGGCCTGTCAAAGCGGTAACTGGTTCGCGTGGCCGGTCCGATCACGTTCATGCGCGTCCGGCCGACATACTCGAACACAAACGCGGCCGGCCGTCGCGCGGTCTGGCTCGCCGTCAACTTCAACTGGGTTCTCGCTTTTCCGCAACAACTCATTGGTCTTCTCCTATAGGTTTCTCTGCCGGAGGGGGTTCCTCGAAGTAGTGTGGAGCGTGTGTCGCGTGCATACGTTCCAGCAGGATGGCGCCCCCAGATAACGCGAGCCACAACAATAACCTTTCACGCCAGCGGCTCGCCAGCAGCAAGGCACAAGGTACCGCCACCCACAAACTCAGGCAGTAAAAGCAATCGAGCAGTTCGCCCCAGAAGCTGGAACCAGCCGCCCTCCGAAGCCGCACGGAGACTTTCCCGGGCCCATCCTCGGCGTTCAGCAGATGCGTGACGCGCCAAACTCCGAGGACCCCGAGAATGAACCCGTAGAAAGGACTCATGGCGAATTGAGTAAGCTGTCGCTCCCCGCGATACTCCTTGTGAGTACCGCGAGGCGCGACGCCCTTGCGCTACACCAGGCAGAAGCCCGTTGAGCCGGAGGCGCGGTTGTGCGCTCCCCATGCGCTGTTTACGATGCTGCGATCGGCCACGTCCACCTCGACAACGTAACCGCAGGACTTCATGCCAGTGGTGTCGAGACTCCATGAGCTGCCGGCGACTGGAGTCTGAACCGACCCGGACGACGGGCTGATGGGCCCGCTGAACGGTAGAGTTCCGAGGCTGAAAAAGCCGAAGTTGACGTCACGAGCGACAAAGATTCCTCCCAGAAGTGTGCCGACCGGGAACTTGCCGCAGTCTCCGCCAGCCGTGGTGATATCCACCGAGGCGAGCGGCGGCGTATTGTCGAGCTGAATCAGGTGCGTATCGGGAACTGCGCCGAGCACCGGGTTGTCGAATGGGTCGGCGATGTCGATCTTTACCTCCCACAGATCGTCACCGGAACTACCCCAGTTCCCGAGCAGGTTTTCGATGTTGTTGACGTACTGCTGATATTCGAAGTACCCGCTGCCGTCGGGATTGCTGATATAGGTCGTGCCATCCCAGCGCGTCAACATCAGTGACGTGGTCACCGTCTGCCACGATCCACCGACGCTAACATCTCGAACCTGAATCCGGTACTTGTATCCGGGAAATTCCGGACCTTGCACTTCGACAACTCCGCCGAACGGGCAAGCGCGGCCGAGGTCATCGGCCAGCAGATTGTTCCCCGCGAAGCGCGCGAGGGGCGTGGTGAAGCCCGTCGTGCCGTTGATCTGGCTGGTCGGAATGCCGCCCAGAATGCTGATCTTGGGATTGAGCGGATTAGTGGGAACCCCAGGTTGAATCTGAACGTGCGCGTCAATCAGGTTTCCCCAGGTGTCCAGCGCGTTGGGATCGGTCGTGGAGGGCGGCACTGCCCACGAAAGCACTGCGCGCACGCGCGCAACTCTCGGCGTCTCGCAGCCGGCGCGATGCTGGCTCAAATCTACCGGGAGAACGGCCGTATAGCAGAGATCCTCTGGCAGTGTGCGCTTGATGTCGTGGACCCGCACCGGAACCGTGCCCAGATAGGTGTACTGACATGTGTCGTCCCAGTCCGCCCAGAACGCCACGTACTCAAAGCTGCCCGCCGTGCACAGATTTCCCGAGTAGCCGAACTGCTGCTTGATGCGGAAGGTAGCCACCAGCCGTTCGAACCCTGCGGCGCCTTCCAGACCAAGACAGTCGAGCTGTTCGAAGCTGGTATCGGCGCTGGTTTTTTCGACCACTCCGACCAGTTGCGTCCAGTCGATCTTGAGCGCCGCAAACTCTGCGATCTTGCTCTTGACCGTTTGGCTGCTGACTACCGGCGCGTTCACGACTTTGTTCACGTCCGAGAATCCGAAACGGTGGGTCGGCACAATCTTCGCGGCTGGTCCCTCACTGTAAAGTTTGGCCAGTTCCTGAAGCGTCAGGGGCGCCGGGTCTGGCCCAGGAATGGGCAGTTTGGCGACCGTCTTGTATTTCTCCGCCAGCGGAGGCAACTTGATCCCGTCTTCAATCAAGTCCTCAAGGAAGTCGAAGATTGTGAAGGGCCCAGGTGCCAGCTGAATGTGACAGTCGAAATGATTCCCCCACACCGGGTTGAAATTTGGATCGTTGGCGGGCGGGATGGTCTGCCACGATAAAATGGCTCGCACCGCCGGCAGAACGGCGTCGTCGCAATCCTCGGAATTTGGCGGATTGTAGGCAACGGAGGCCGAATAGCTCAGCGGTTTCTCAGCCTGCTCGGCGCAGTCATTCGCGTCCGGGAGATCGTGAACATTGACCGCGGCCAGTCCGGCATCAACAAAGCCTGCTCCCGTGTCGACGAAAAATCGGATGTACTCGAATGAGCCTGGCGTGCACTCGTTGCCCAGGTAGCCATTGGCCTGCTTGACATGGATGACCGCCTCAAGAATGCCTTGGTCGGGATTGTAGCCGACGCAGGTGAGTTCCTCGAAAGTCGTGTCGTTGGAGAGTGAGAAGATGGGCGGGAGCTTCACTTCAGGAAATGTGCCAAAGTAGTTGGGGTTCTTCGCGATGAGTTTCGGAAACTGGAGGCGCTCGGCGTGCCCTTTTGGAAACCCAGCCGCCGGATTGTTAGGCTTAGCCATGACGATTTACTCCTTACGTTTTGAACACCCGTACGCGGCCGATCAAGAGTCGCGCAACTGCGCGAGCGGGATACTTGGATAGTGATCGAATCCCACAAACCGTTACAAAAATCTTTTGTGGGTGTGGGCGGACTTCAGCTCTGCGCACCAACGGTGGGAAAAAATCGGTCCTAGCTCCGGAGGAGCCGGCATGAGAAAGCCCGGCACGGCAGTGCCGGGACTGCGGAAGTAGGATAAAATCGAGTCCGCTTCAGCGGACGGCACGAGTTCCGTAACAGACTCCTACGGCTGGCCCTGAAAGCAAACTCTTCGCTTCTGCGAAGTCCGAATCGTGCGATCCTAAACGCCTATCCCCAAAATCTCTTCAAACCTGCTATCAAATTTTTGGTGCACTTCGTTCCATGTGTAACTCTTGCCTTTAAAGCCCGGCACGCAAGTGCCGTGGCGCAATTACTCAGGCCAACCGCGCATAGAGCTGAAAGGGTGCCCAGTAAAAGGGATTGTGGAATTCCTTGCCCCGAAGCAATGACAGTTTAGCCTTCCGCAAAGCGGCATCTGGGGTCGCCCCCTTGTTTAACTCATTGTAAAACTGGTCCATGAGCTGAGCGGTAGAAGCGTCCGATACGTCCCACAAGGCGGCGACAACGTTGTGGGCGCCAGCTCTCAGGAACGCCCACGAGAGCCCGACCAGGCCCTCGCCTGCGTACGAGCGATCGCCCGCGCTGTAGCACGCCGAGATCGTGACCAGATCGGCTCGCAATGGATACCTAATGATGTCGCGAGCGTAGAGTTTGAACGCATTATCTTGTGCGTTCTCCTTCGACAGCACAATCGCTGAGTCCAATGGACTCAACCGGCTGGCTGTTCCATGCGCGACAAAATGAATATAGGAGAACTTCTCCGGACTGCTGCCCAGATAGGCGGAAGGCGTCGCCTGCTCACGAGCTAATATTTTTTGATCCTCCTTCGGAAAATGGCTCTCCACGCTTCTCATCTGCGCATCGGCTTGCGGCAGTTCGCGATATTCATCGTTGGGCGCGACACTATTGCCGACGATCAGCAAGGTGCGATCGGGTTTTTGCTTGCCAACGCGTGACGTGCCCAAGACGCGCAATGAATTGGCATCCGCAATCGTCACGTCTTCGATCCAATAGTGCAACCGCGGTTCGCGCGCGTTCGGTTCAGAAACTAGAAGCGTTTCGAAGTTCAGATTGTTCAGGCTGCCGTCGGGAATGACGAAAACCCTCTTGTCCTTTCCCAGCAACTTGTCGGCTGGCCCGACCAGCGTTTGATAGAGGAATTGACCATCTTTGTCGGCCGATGCGAGAACGTCTTGCACTTTCAAAGACTCTCGATACCGGCGCACGGCGTCGTCGATCTCCTGACCGGGCGGAAGTGTAAAGAAGCTCGTCTTCTGCGGGGTGATCGCCCACAAATAGGACTGCTTCTCCCCCAGCCAATAAAAAAGCAGCGTGCCGCCGGCGCGCCGCGCGATTTCGGGGGCATTCAACGGTGGCGGCCCAACCGAACCTCTCACGGGCAGCAATCCCAATCCCTCAGCCAGAGTGCGTGCGCGACTGAAGTCGGCCCAGCGGAGGGCGTCGTCGGGCTTTTTGCTAGTTACCATGAAATGGACGTAGTCATCGTAGACGCGGCGGGCGTTGGTTAAAAAAGAAATCTGGGAATCTTCATGCCGCACTTGATCGCGCGCTCCCTCGAAGGTGGCAAGGGCAGTTTGATACTCGTGATCGGCCGCCTCTGAGTGCCTCTCGCCCTCGTAGAGTCGCGCCAACGAGTGCTCGGCCTCCCACTTCAGAAAAGGGGGACAATCCTTGTCGGTCTCGACCAGCTGAAACGTCGACTCGGCTTCGCCGGTAGCGCCACGGCGAACCGCAATCTGCCCGCGAACAAGCATGGGATAGAGTTCGTCTAGATGGTTGCCACGCTTCTGCGCGGCTTCCATGGCCTGCTCCACGTACCGGCTCGCATCCGCCAAATCGTCTTTCATGAGTGCGAGCCGCGCCAGAGCTCGCAACGCGTTGTAGACGTTTTCCTTGCTGTCGATGTTTTGCTCGATTTCCAGCGCCTGTCGAAGAGATTGGTCCGCGAGATCTAGCTTCCCAATACCCATGTAGACATAGCCGGCATCCATCAGCCATGCCCCTCGGTCGTCGAAGTCACCCAATTCCTTGGCGAGATTCCCCGCTTCCAGGAACAGCCCAAGCGCCTTGTCCAGGTCGCCAAGCTTGTAATACGCCCAACCTTCGTTGCCTTGGGCGGCGGCCTCAAGCCTCCTGGCGCCAATAGCCTTCGCCTTTTGAGACGCATTTTGCGTTCTATCAATCGCTTCATCGAAGCGCCCTTCCGCGAGCGATTCGTTCCCAAGGTCGAGAAGCGAATCGGATTCGAGGAATAAGTCGCCGTGGGAGAGTGCAAAGGCAAGGCTAGCCTTATAGAACCCCTCCGCGGATTCCGGCTGGTTCAGTTCGGTGGCGAGGTTGCCGCGCACGAGCGGAACATACCCGCAGCTCGCCGATGCAGAAGTATCACAGAGCCTAGCCGCGTCGTTAAGCAATCCCTCCGCTTCATGGAAGTTCTGCATAAAGACGTTGGCCGCGCCAGTAAGCGTCACGATTGGGATCGCTAGGTCGGGACGGTCTGAGGGCAGTGGCGCTGTGCGGAGGATCCTTAGGGCGTCTGCATAAAGACCTTGATGGATCTCGGCTCTAGCTTCAAGAGTTAGGAACTTCCAAGCCCAATCCGAGTTCGGATTAAGTCGTTGACGCTCGCGGTGGGCTTCGTCCTGAGCCTGCTTCAGATCGCCATGCAGCAATGCCTTGGAAGCGCGATCATAAGCGGCCTGCGGGTCGTCGGCGCGGCTGCATGACAACGCCCAAACCAGAGACAAAACGAAGGACGTGCGAATGATCGGCAGGACCCGTGCGATGTGCCTGGGACGGCGCGCCGCACGTAGTTCACCAATTAGCATTCGACCTTGCCTTTTTGTGGGTGCGGAAGAATCCCAGTGACACTGCTAGCGAAAGCGCCCAGGGACTGAGGCTCTCATGATATCGCGACTCGCGACATCCGCGAAACATTTTTGGGGGAATATCTAGTAACTCGAAAGGCCCGTTTTGCTGGGATTTTGTTTTTCAATCATTGATTCTTAACGGCTGGGAGGAGAACCAACACCGCTCCCGGATCGCTGCCCGTGAGCGGTGATCAAGCCAAATCGTGATAGACCGGTTTCTGATTCAGTCCATCAGCTGAAATAAGACCTAAAGACCAGGAGGGCCCATTTGTCCATTCCCTTTGACACCCCCCGTTTCGGTGTTCCCGCTGACTGGACAGCCTAGGCGCATCTTCACCATATCGAGGGTGAAGTAAGTGCTGCCGCCAGGATGCGCCGTCGGGGAATCGCCCTTCCGGTGCCGAAAATCGTAGTGCTCATTTTTGATGCCCACTTCGACCTCGGCCAACGCCACCGTCCCGAAGTTCGGGATGAAGATGTGATTGCCAAACGTCCTGACTCCCGGAAGCGGAATCGGCTTGATTTTCCTGACCAGTGAGAATCGCAGGTTCGGATAGCCGTTCCCATCGACGGGCCCAACCCGGACCGCATCATCTTTGGCGTGCTTCTTGAGTTCGTCGATGTAGGCAATTTGTGCACCGTACCCTTTTTCCATGCTTTCGGGAAAGTCATCGGATTCGACTACGCCGTCGAGTTGGCGCTGCACACTACCGAGAAAGCTGAGGTCCTGAAAATAGTGACGGTCGTTCGCCGGCTTGGGACCACAGATGGCCAAATCAAGTTCGACTTCGACCGGGTACCCGCCAACCCTCAGGTTTTCAAAGCGCGTGCCTATGAAACTGACCCGCGGAACGTTGCTGTTCGTCATTGGATGCTCCGTGGAAAGCTGCGCCACGACTTGATCGACCGTGACGGTATCGAGCACGTTGTATCCCTCGAGTGCCGACGTTGCGAGCGTCACCCAGCCGGCGTGATCGTTGTTGTAGATGTCGGCTTTCTGCTTTACGTGCGTACCCGCAACCCGCGTGTGTCCGCGCTGGAAGGAGATCAAGCCTTCGATATTGGTTTCGCCGACCGATTGTGTGTTGAGGCTTTCGCGCCGCGTATTTTCCAGAACAACCTCACCGTATTCCTGGATCGGCTGATTGATCGGGTGCTCGAGTTCGCCTTTCAGCAGGTACGCTTGCGCGTGATACACGTGGTACGACTCCGACTCCATTGGTAATTTTGGACTTGCGGCCATATTATTAGCTCCTCCCCGGTGAGCTTATTTTTTAATTTGTAATTCAAACGTTGTATCGCCTACGTCCTTACTCTCCCCTGAAGCAGTAGTGCCCCGCACCACCAATTTGTATTTCCCCGCCTGCCGATTCGCTCCCGGCACTTGCAGTGGCAACCGGTCTTCCTCGGACGACGCCGGAAGCGCGAACACCAACGACCATTCCAGTTTGCCCGCCGGATTGTACAGCTCCGCACTGTACTTCGAATACGGTCGGTCCGGAGGAATTCTTACCAGCAGAAGAAAGGCTTGCCCCGGCTGAGCCGTAATAGTCGCCTCGTCCGATCCATAGGTATTAAGGTTCACGGGAGCCCATGCCAAAACCTGCGGACTGTTCAATTGAAGGGTCAGCCGAGGATAGGTAACCAGATTCTGATAACCGACAACCGCCAGCAATATAGCCATCACTGGAACGAGAAACGCGGGACGCGACCAGGCGAGCCACGCTGGCGGGGTCGGGCGCACCGGCAATACAGGCGCTACTTGAACGTCAGGATCCGGTATCGCTCCGCCCTTGATTCGTTCGATGAGCACAGCCGCAGCTTTAACGTCGGCCGCGCATTCGGTGCAGTCAAAATAGTGCGTTTCAAATTCGTCGCGGGCCGCGGGATCGAGTTCGTCGAGCAGATATCTTTCCGTCATTTTCTGAGCAGCCACCATCTCGTGATCCATAAGTAAAAGCCCCCTCGCACTCCAATAGTGCGCTGGCGCGAACCAGCGTTGCGCAATCGTCAGGTCGGGACAAGCCTCAGTGAGTCATCTCCCTTCTCATATAAATGCTTGAATCTTTGTTTGGCCCGGTGCAGTAACAGGCGCAGATTGTCCCGAGTTATGCCTAGCTCGCGGCAGACTTCGTCCTTGTCCCGCTCTTCGAAAAATATGTCGCGCAGCACTCGCCGGTCGCGTTCGGGAAGTTGTTCGATAACCTCCTGGACTTTTTGCGCCGCCTGCCTGTCGTCGAGGATCTTGGATAAATCAAAAGGCACTGAGGGAAGTTCCGGCGCTTCATCATCGTCCAGAGAAATGGTAGGGTCAGGGCGCCAAGTTTCTTTCAAAACATTGTTGCATATCGAATTGACATAAGAACCGAGGCTCTTCGGATGCCTGATCTTCCCTTCGCGGAGGGCTGCATAAAATCGCACAAACGTTTCCTGCTGGACGTCCTCAATGGCTTCCGTCGACTTCAGTCGAAACTGCAATTTCACCTTCATCAGTGCCGTGAAGTATTTGCGAAAGTGCTCTTGCGTAAGAAAATCTCCTTCTCGCAGCCGACTCAGATAGCTTTCGTCAAAGGAGTGAAATTGCAAGAGTTTGCCCCGGGAACCTGGAAGTGGCACACAGTTTAGCACTTCGGTCGGCGCCGTGTAGTCGCTCTCGGGAGCGACGAGGCGAGGCATATTTTTCGAAGCGCTGTGCCCGCTGAGACGGCGTCCGGGCATTGAGTTGGAGTGAAAGGCAGGCACGAGGAAGTCAGAAACTCCTTGGTCGCAGAATGACAGGACGGTTCCACAGGGAAAGACACGGAGATAAGCACCGGAGCCGCTTCCCCGTCGGCTCCGGTGCTTTAATGGATCGCAGCTCAGTGTTTGCTAAGCTGAGGTCCTAAACTGTGGTGCAATCGCCCTACCGCGCGATCTTTCCCACTATTGTTATAGTGTCGAAAAACTATAAATCGTTTCATCTGCATTATGGAAACTTCAGCGAACTCCGCCTCATCATCTACGCAAGCCATGCCACCGCGCATATCGATCACTCGGCGAATGCCTGAAACAGAGCGCTAATCAGCGGCTACGTCCAGATTATGGCGGCAAATGGACAAGTGAAAACCGCTAACTCCCTCGAAGTCCGCTTCGAGGACATTGCAATTGAGAAGCATTGTCAACTGTTGAGGGAAATACTCTAGGAGTCCACAATGCGTCGCGGAATACAGTTTCTGGCAGTCCTGTTCTCCCTCTTCGTGGGAGGCACTTTGAACGGCAAAACGTAAAGAGCTGCACGGACGGCACGAAGAACACGACCGGCTCGAAGAACATGGTGTCCTGCAACGGTAGCAGCGTGGGCCTTCCGAAAGTCTTCGATAACCGTACGCTAACGCTTCAACTAACAGGCTGGCGGGAAGCTCGATACGAAAGCTGGTTCCTTTTCCAATCTCGCTCTGAATATGGATGACGCGCGCAACGCATCGACGCCGTTGCGCACCACGTTCATGCCCATGCGCGCACACTGAATCCCGCTTAATATTGTCGATCCCACTGTTCGCTTTTGACCAGCCTTTTGCCATCTTCATCCCGATAATGATGTGCAGTGCGGCCTGTATGTTCGTAGCGACGTGGCGAGCGCGCACTACCCGACCCCCCGAACTTGGGGTATGAAACGCGGTAAGGACGGCCGGAGAACCGATCCAGGTGGACGCTATGAACGACATTCAATGCGCTGGAAAATTGCTGGATGAATTGCGGGACGCATATCGCAACCTCCCGCAACACATTAAAGAATACGTCAGAGGCTTATTGCGAGAGGGCACGCGGGAGAAACAGCCCGACGAATGTCTGAGCTGACAGCTCCAGGCTCACATGGCGGTTCCCAGAACAATCAGAACAAAGAGGTCTTCAGCGATGTTGGCACGCCACCGGGAACGACATCACTCGGGAGGCACCGGCTGGCTACGAGCAGCGGTATTGGGCGCAAACGACGGCATCCTCTCAACCGCCAGCCTGGTGCTTGGTGTCGCAGCCGCACACGCAACTCACCGCAACATATTCGTTGCAGGAGTCGCAGGATTGGTGGCTGGTTCGGTGTCGATGGCAGCCGGAGAGTACGTTTCCGTGCACTCGCAGGCCGACACCGAAAAGGCCGATCTCGAACTGGAGCGCGCGGAACTGAAAGCCGACGACAAGGGCGAGCACAAGGAACTGATGGCCATTTACGTCGCTCGCGGGCTCAAACCCGCGCTCGCGAAAGAAGTCGCCGAACAATTGATGGAACATGACGCGCTCGGCGCGCACGCCCGCGACGAACTCGGCATCTCCGAGACTCTCCGCGCGCGTCCGATTCAGGCAGCGTTGGCCTCCGCCTGCAGCTTTGCGGTTGGAGCAGCCATGCCTCTCTTGGTCGTCACCCTGGGCCCGGCATCGGGCTTGATCGCTCTGGTGGCTGGAACCTCATTGCTGTTCCTCGCGCTCCTCGGCGGATTAGCCGCACGCGCGGGTGGCGCTGGAGTGACGATAGGCGCAATACGCGTCACCTTTTGGGGTGCGCTCGCCATGGCTCTGACGGCGGGTGTCGGCTGGCTCTTCGGCACAGTTGCGTGAGCCGGGACAGCGGAGTCCGTCGATATCTGCAAAGTGATCTTGTTTTGCTCAGACTTCACAATCCCTGGAATGAGAAAGTTTTTGCGCCCCTCCAGGTTACCGGCCCGCTCTGGAACTTGTTTCATAGTCCAGTTTTCTCGGGATCTAACGCCCAGTCGTTATGCGGGATTTACCATGTGAACTAGTCGTGCAGGACGACATTTAGAAGTGAACTATGAACCTGCAACCCGCCGTTGTAGTGGATGAAACCCAATTTCCTGAATCGATTCATGAAGAAACTGACTCGCGAGCGAGTCGTACCGATCATTTCCGCCAGCATCTCCTGGCTGATCTTCGGGACCACGGTTTCCGGCGTGCCCTCCTTGCCGAAATGAGCCAGTAATAGCAGAACGCGGGCCAGCCTTTTTTCGCTCGAATTGAAAAGCTGATCCACCAGGTCTTCTTCGTAACGGATGTTGCGCGCCAACAAGTAGGCCACGAACAGGTCGGAAAATTCGTGTTCTCGATGAAGCGCTTCCATCATCGCCTGCTTCTCGATTCGCAGCACCGCGCAATCCGTCATGGCGGTGGCAGAGCACATGCGGAGCGTTTGGCCCGCAAGCGAGCCTTCGCCAAAAAAGTCTTCGTCCCCTAATACGCCGATCATTGCTTCCTTACCCGTCTTCGAGACCACGGTGAGTTTTACCTGGCCCGTCTGGATATAAAACACCGCATCCGCGGCATCTCCTTGAGAAAAGATCCCTTGTTTCCCCTGGAAAAGCACGGATTTCCTGCCCTCGCCGATGGTTGCGAGGAATGCATGGGGATCGAAAGCGCCGCTCTTCCGGGATGTTACAGGTGGACCCTTGGCCTTGCGTGCTGGCTGAATTCTCGGGTCGATGGGGACGGGGCGAGCGACTTTACGTGTGTCTGGAGAACCGCTGCGTTGCCGATCAGGAGTCATAGCGCGCCTCCTGCTGCTGAGGAACATCTATGCGTACGCTACCGCTCTTTTATCTTATCACTCTCATGGGCCACGGCGAATACCCGAAAACCCTAGCCCGCCATCCGCTTTTTGGATGGCTTCAAAACAAGAATTGCTCGTTCGGATGGTCGAAAGTGATCAATTTTGAACAGACAGGCATCTTTAGGGTTTGCCTATTTTATGGGTGACGGCCGTCCCCCGACCGGACGGCTATTCCAACAGACTCGCACGCGCCATCAGGGTGCGGCGGATGGTTTGTGTCGAAGAGCCCACGAGGGCCTGTAACTTCTACTCGTAACTGTCTCGATCGAGGAGAATGTGCCATGGAATCCCCCACTGTGTTGTGCATCGACGACCTCCCACAAGCATTGCAGCTTCGCAAAGCGGCTCTGGAATCTCATGGTTATTGTGTCAAGATCGCGTCGAGCAGCCATGCCGCAATGAAAATGTTGGAGGATGGGTCAGTGGCTGCGGTGTTACTGGAGTACAAACTGCAAGGCATAGATGCCGAAGCCGTGGCCTTTCATATCAAGCAACGGTTTCCCAGCCTGCCCATCATCCTGCTCTCAGCCTATTCCGAAATGCCGGAGCGAATCCTCTGGTTGGTGGATGAATACGTGATGAAGAGCGAACTACCGGAGCGGCTGGTGCCAATCGTCGATCGAGCCCACAAACTCGGACCGCGCTCGGAGAAAGCGCACCAGCCAGGCGGGGCGACCGCCTAAGGTCTCTCGCTGGTTTCAGATGAAAGGGCCCTCGCACCGGGCAAACGGCCTCACGCCAAATTTCGTGCCTTGGATCGAAGTTCGAAGACCGCATCACCGATGCGCGGAACCCGACGGCGCGAGCATTCCAGGGAATGCGGAGTGCATCCGTATCACCCGCCTGAATTTGGTGGAGCTAGTCGGGATCGAACCGACGACCTCATCGTTGCGAACGATG
>OBLW0100002277.1_pt1 | contig 15554 bp, 8 predicted proteins | sample 1520161 | NCBI WGS metagenome assembly OBLW01 (sample SAMEA3539309, study PRJEB22396) | soil metagenome | biome: tundra; feature: field; material: soil | place: USA | collected 2010-05 | depth 0.15 m
AAACGGAAGGATCGCAAAATCGATGGATCACCATCCCAAGCCAAAAACAGCTTACGGCGATTGTATATGTCAATTGTTGCGGGCGGAGTTTTGTCCTTTCACAATCGATCTCAATCGCCTACGAGAGGTAAGAAAGTCTGGCACCCTGCGACTCGGCCAAATTCTCAAGTCATTCCGCGACACGCCTATTGAGTTCCCCTGTTATCGAAGTAAATACGAACAATCCCCTTCGATGGCGCCACTAGGACCACTAACCATGCCCACGGCATAAAACACAGGTGCACACTGCCGGCAATCGACTTACAGCAACCTTTTTCGCGAACTCACGCAACGCGTATTTCTTCCTCTTATCGAGTGCTCGTCAAAAGTAAAGTTTCAGCGCCATTTGTACCTGCCGCGGCAAGTTGCAGGTGTAGTAGATCTGTCCGAAGGTCGGGCTGCCGAACGTGGCGTCCGGCGGGCAGAACTGCGGGTGATTGAAGGTGTTGAACGTCTCGAACCGATATTCGAGCCGCATCCCTTCGTGAACCGCACCGAGCCCGAACTCTTTGAACATGGACAGGTCCGCGTTGTCCGCGCCCGGATCGCGCACTTTGCCCAGGGCACGAGGCGCTGTTCCGATTGTGAATGGCGCGGGCTGAGCCAGGAAATCTCTGCCGTCCGCACTGCTGAAGTACTGATTGATCCACACCGAGTCCTTTCCACCGTTTCGATGGGGCGTGCCGATCAGGTTGGGGCGTTGCGGTCCATAAGTCGGAAGGCTGTTGGACTGGTACAGCATCGGGTTGATAGGACGACCACTGTTGAAACGCCAGATGCCGTTGGTCCGCCATCCACCCACGATGCCGCTGAGGATCGGGTTCAAGTTGCCTCCGATGAGCTTTCCGCGTCCTATCGGAAGCTCGTAGGTGTAGCTGAACTGTAAGACGTGAGGAATGTCGAACGAAGAAAGGCTGCGCTCGCCTCCGGGGTTGTTGGGATTCTGCAAACTAGCAAAGCTGCCGAGATATCCGCTGTTGGTGCTGGTTAGAGAGGCGTCGTCGATGGACTTGGAGAACGTGTAAGTTCCGAGGAACTCCAAGCCGTTCGAGAATCGCTTTTCGGCCCGGACCTGCAGTGCGTGGTAGATCGAGTTGGCGATCGGCGGTTCGTCACCTGCGAATCCAAAGAACTGTGGGTGAGCCATCAAAAGTTGCAGCTTCTGGATTTGCGAATACAGCAGCGGATTGTCGAAGTTGAGGAGTTGGGACGCATTGGATTGCGTCGGATCAGCGAAGGGACTGTCCACGAAGGTATTCAGGTCCGCGATCTGTGCTGGAGTGTAGTGTTCGATCTCCGGCCCCAGATGGCTCAAGTTGCCGGCATTGGCGAAATAGAGGTGGGTTCCCTTCTTGCCGATGTAGGCGGCGTCGAGCACAAGATTCCACTTGGTTTCGTGCTGAAGGCCAAGACTCCAGCTTTGCTCATAGGGAACCTTGTTACTCACGCTCCGGATAGGGCCATAGCCGCCGTAGCCTACGTCGTTCAATAAGCCCAAGCTGTTGCCCGGAGGCAGGATCGGACCGTTGGGATAAGGATTACTCATTCTCGCGGCGGGCGTCGCGCCGTCCCCCTGAAACGAGGCGACGAGGTTCGTCAGCTGATCGAATCCTTGTTGTCCGACGCCCGAGGTTCCGGCCACTGCTCCTCGCCATGACGAGAAATAGATGCCGTAACCGCCGCGGACCACTGTGTTGTGGGGCGCCCGGTAGGCGAAACCGAAGCGCGGCTGAATATTCTTGTAGTCAGGCGTGTAGGAGTGCCGGTCGTGGGAACTGGCGAAGATCTCGCCACCAAGAAGATTCTTGCCGTCCAATGTGATTGGAGATTGCACATTGGGATCAAGGTAGTTCAACTCGTTGCGCCTCTCGGTACGCGGCAAGACCAACTCGTAGCGCAAGCCAAGGTTGAGAGTCAACTTCTCGGTCTTCTTCCAGTTGTCCTGTACAAATCCGCCAAACTCGAAATTCTGGCTGGCCACAGAGTTGGGGATTTCATATTGGCCACAGCAGTCATTGGGTTGCGCGCCTATCAGGAAACTCGCCATACCGTCGCCGCCGATGGGGTAGCAGTCCACGCCGGGCGTACATGCGGCGTCATAGTTTGCCGTTCCCGTCCAATCGAAGTTGTAGACCCCGCCGGGCGCGTAGTTGGGCTGCGTGTAGTTAAGCCGGTGCATCCGGCCTTCCCCTCCGAACTTGAACTCGTGCGTTCCTTTGACCCAACTCAGAGTCCCGATCAGGTGGTAGGTTTCCTGTCCTTGCCTGGCGTAGCTGTAAGGGTTCCCGCCGATGTTGTAGGCTCCCGCCGAGGTATAACCACCGATGCCCACCGCTGGAAACCAGTTGTAGCCGGAGTCCTTCATGTATTGTGGTTCGCCGATCGCATCGACCGGAGACACGTTTGGGTAGGCTGCAGCGACACCAGGGTAGAAATAGGTACCTCGCGACACGCCGAAGGAAACATTCAGTAACTTAGTCGTAGTGAAGGTATGCGTGTCGTTGATGGCAAACATGTGCGCGCTGCTGTTCGCGGGGCCGCTGCTGCATGGATCAGCAGCGTTATTGAAGCAGTTGAATCCAGTATTGGTCGTGTAATTATGAGAGTACTTGGCACTCAGCAAGTTCTTCTGGTTGAACCGGTGGTCGATCTTCAGATCCCACTGATCGCTAACGGTCTTCACGGCTCCCGAATCCACGCGATTGATAAACGGGCTGTAGTTTGCGTTGCCGACGTTGTAGTTGGGTTCCGGAAAGTATTGCATCAGCTTTGAGGCCACGGGATCGATCAGGTTTCCGGGACCACCGGGGAGGCGATAGGGAGCTCCGCCGGGATTGTTAGCGAGGACTTCGTTGGCGGGATGGTTCGCGTCTACGGTACTGGTGTACGTTGCCAGGTTGTTATACGGGATAAATCCTTGCGGAGTGCGCCGGGCGCCACCGACTGCTGGGTCATAGTATCCGGCATAGGGATCCCAGAGTTGCCCGGCCGGGCTGGAGCAGATTCCCTGACTGTCAAATGCTCCGCCGTTGTTAGCACAGACTTCGCCGAAGTTGCCCGTGCGTTCGGCATCGCTCGGCACACCATAGAAAGTGGGCCCTGCCTGATCGGTGTAGCGGCGCCCTTCGTAGTCAAAGAAGAAGAAGGTCTTGTTCTTGATGATCGGTCCGCCGACGGTGCCCCCGAAATTATTGTGTCGCAGCCCGGGGATCGGTATGCCCTGTTGATTGTTGAACCAGTTGTTCGCGTCCATCTTGTAGTGGCGCAGAAATTCGTATGCACTGCCATGGAAGCTGTTGGTGCCCGACCGCGTGACCAGATTGATGATGGTCGCGCCGCTAAAGCCGTATTCCGAACTGAAGTTCGATTCCTGTACCTTAAACTCTTCGACGGCATCGACCGAGGGCGTGTAGGTATCCACGCGAATGCCGCTATTTTGCTCATAGTTCGTCGTCGTCACGCCGTCCATCAGGATGTCAGCGGTGGCATTCCGGCTTCCATTCGAGATGAAGTTATTGGCGGAGCAGCCCATGCATGCCGCATCCACCTCGGTGACCCCAGGGGCGAGAAATGCCAGACCGAAAACACCTCGATCAAGAAGCGGTAGATCATTGATCAGCTTCCGGTCCACCACCTGCCCGGTAACCGCGTCTTCCGTTCCGAGTAAGGGAGCGGCGGTGGAGACGGTCACCGATTCCTTGGCGCCGACAACGGCCATCGCGAAATCAGCGCCCACGTTCTGACTGACGTCGACTTTGATTCCACTCCGAGCCTGATCTTTGAACCCCGGCGCCTTGACGGACAGGTTGTACACACCGGGGGGTACCGAGCGGAAAAGATAGCGTCCGTTGTCGTCGCTTTTGGCGGTGAAAGTGAAGCCCTTCTCCGTATCCACAAGCGTCACTTCAGCCTTTGCGATCAGGGCGCCGGTCTGGTCGCTGACTACACCGGTAACAGATCCGGCATACAGCTGGGCGTCCGCTGGAGCAGTCAGCCCGAATAAAACCAGGAAGGCAAACAGAGATACGCCGGCGACAACGCGAAGGATCGACGTTCTGCGGGTGCTGCCCTTGGATACGAAATAGGACATTGTGGGTTCGGTCATTGCAGTCTCCTTGATTCTCTAATCTCTGTTCTCGCTGGCGTACCAGTGCGAAGAGGGTAGTGCTTCACGGCAAAGGCGCCTCGACTTCCTCGAGCACCCAGTGATCGGGTGTCTCCAAGTGACAGTCATAGCCATAAAATCGATCGTTAAAAATGTGCTGAAACAGACAGGCGCGCTGGCCGTGCATGATGGGATTTCCCACCACGGGCTGGAAATCGCCGTCCGGCGAATCGGCAGCAAAGATCTTGACCTGCCACTCGCCTTCCGGATCATCGGTGTAACGGTGCGGGTAAACTTCGGTGGCCAGATAGTAGACTCCAGTCTTGTTGCCGCTGGCGGCCGCTGTATCCTTGAGGTAAAGCAGGGTGGGCGCCGCGATAGTGGTCCCGGACTTAAGCAGAATCTTTTCCGGCGCCTTGTCCAGATCGATGACGGAATCGGCGCTTTTGCTGATGATCTCGAAGTGATCCTTGTCGTTGCCGCGGTAAAACGTGAGATAGAACCGGCCCGTTCGTGGATCGCGAAAGAGGTTCGGATTCTGGTTGCGCTGATTGGGAACGCCGGCCACCAAGCCCTTCACCTCGGCCAGATGAATTCCATCCGACGAAGTGGCCAGCACGATGTGGCTGCTCGGGGTGTCGTATTCGCGCGTAATCGCGAAGTAGAGCAGATCGGCATGCTTCGGGTCGGCGCCGGCGAGAACGGAGGGCCAACGAGCGTTCGTCCAAAGGGGATTCTGCTCGTACTTAGTCCAGGTCACCAGATCATTGCTGCGTGCCAGGCCGATGCCGCGGCCTTCGTTCAGCCCGTACCACCCCCAATAGCGGAATCCATCACGCTTCAGTTCCAGCACCGACATGGTGTGAGGAAACTCGTTCCCTTCCCATTTCTGTGCGTCGGGAAGCACATGTCTCGGCGTGGTTAGTTTTAGGTAAGGCACAGTCTTGGACTGCTCCTGCGCCGAAACAATAGCTGTAGCATCAAGCATTAGGAACGTCACGCCAATCAAAAAGCTAAGCGTACGAATGTGGCTGAACATGTATGCTCCTCATCGAAAAATCACAGCATGTTTCTGCGTTACTTCTGGTCTGCCATTGCTGTATTGATCGTGTTCCACAAAGAACCCGAGGCTGGATCGTACGGAACCATATCGATGGCAAACTCCCAATAAAAACCTCCGCCTACCCAGTTCGAGACACTGGGATGAATGGCGTAATGCCGCTGCACCAAGTCCTTAATAATCGGGTTTGAAGTTCTCTTGTTCGACCAGCCAAATTCAGAAATGCCCAGCTTGGAGTTGGGAAACATGATCGCGAGCTGACTGAAGAGTTGCTGCCAGTCGGGCTTGTACCCGCGACAGTCTACTTCGTAGTAACTCAGCAGCAGGTAGTCGAGGCCGGTCTTCATACGGTCAGGAATGTTGGCGTCTGCCCACGTGAACATCTCGTTGGCGGCAGGCCTGCGACAGGGCGTGTTGTAGTAAAGAGTGAGGGCTGTGACTTTGCGCTGAGATTTCAGGTAGTCATAAGCCTCGACCATCTTGGTCACGACATCGGCTTGGGAGGTGGAAGTCACGGAGGCCTTCGGCGAGCAGCGTTTCGTTTTGCCGAAGAGCCACTCGCCGTTGATCTCGTTTCCCAATTCCCAGATGTCGACGAATGTCCCCACAGTGGTCACATAATCTTTGAAACGATTGAGGTGCTCGGCCGGAGTGAAGCATCGCATGTAGAAAGAATCCACCGGTTGGCCAAAGACGTATCCCACGCTCTTGATCTGCCGGGTGCCATCCAGGTAGGAGTTGGCGGGAAAGTAGCCGTTTTTCTTGCCCGGTTCGTAGACAATCCTCACGGTTGGTTTCACCGATAGACGCCTCAGCGAGTCCAACAACTTCGCAAGGAATGCGCCATCGCGAATATCGTTCTTGCCGTCGACGGTCACGCCATGAATCGGCTCGGGAACTAGGGCCTGCGCGTGGGAAGCCACGCACAGCGTGAAAAAGAAGAAAACAGTCCCGATGACGGCCCAGCCGGACGATAGCTGCGTCTGCTGTCGTAAACCTCTTCCGTGATGTCTTCTCGAGATCATCTCGGCTTCCCGCCGTCCAGTTCGGCTGCGGCTTCCGCTGCATTGTCCCGATGCAAAATCGTGGCGTTCGTGATGATCGGCTTGGCCCAGAAACCGACGCTCAGAACACATCCGAAGGTTACGTAGAGAAAAGCCACACCGGCGCGGAGACCGGCGAAGTCGCCGATGCGGCCGATGATCACCGGCACGACCGCTCCACCCATAATTCCCGTGCTCAGAATTCCGGCGAATGGCCCGTGGTGTTCTGAAACCGAATTTAGTGCCAACGAAACCAATACCGGCCACATGATTGAAGCGAAAAGGCCAATGGCCGGAAACGCGATCAGCGACACTCGCGCTGGACCAAACAGCGCCGCCGTCAGGCACAGCAGCGCGCCGACGGAAAAACCGATCAACACTCCGCGGCTATCGAATAATTTGAGCAGTCCCATGCCGACGAAGCATCCGGCAGTGAGCATTCCCCAGAACCAGGAAACGGCGGTGGCACCCGTCGTATGCGGATCGTAACCGTGATATTGCGCGAGGAATTTTGAGATCCAATCGGCAGTACCTTGCTCGCAACCTACATAAGCAAAGACACACAGGAAGAAAGCCCAGACCATGGGTTTGCGAAGAAGGCTGCCATACATTTGGAGAGAACCGGCTGCTTCATCGCTCGTGCGTTCGACGCGAGGGACGCGCGTAAAAACGAGGACTGCAATCATCGCCAGCGTGAATACGGCAAAGATCCAGTACATCGAGGCCCAGGGGAGTGCGGGCGGAGTGAGTCGGCCGAGAGTCTCCAGCAGCAGATTGCCCCGGGCGGAAGGTTTGCCCAGATTCTCGACGAGATAGGAGTAAATTCGCGGGCTGGCAAATGAAGCGGTACCAAAGATTAGCTGAGCAAACGCGGAGTTGAATGCGAAGTGTTCTTCGCCCCCCGCCACACGCAACAGCGGATTGATGGCAACTTGAAGCGTCGCCATGCCTGCTCCCATGACAAACAATGACCCCACCGCGACGTGGTAGGTCGGAAAGAGAGCGAAGCTCAGGGAGCCGATTGTGCCGGCGAGGAAAGCTGCGATCATTACCGGCTTTTCCGTAAAGCGCTCCACCCAGAAGCCCGCCGGAATTGACATGACGCCGTAAGCAATAAAAAAGGAAAAGGGCAAGAGAGCCGCGGCGGTGAGGCTTACGCCGAAGCTGCTGATGATGTCGGGCACGATCGGCCCCAGGATGTTGGTCAACAACGACATCACGAAGAATGTCAGGAAGACCAAGCCGACCATGTAGCGATTTCTTGCCATAGTCACAAATCCTCGTTTTGCCGCCTTTACTCTGTCGTCGTAACTTTGCTCGCCAGTGCGAATCGGCCCGGCTCGCGCCCGGCCTGTAGTGCAAGCGCCAGTGTGATCATCTCCACCGGCAGAATTTCAAGAATTTGGCGAACGCTCGGACCGTGCTCTGCGATACGGCAGCAAGGCAGGGAAGCATCTTTGTCGACGAATTCGGCGCGTCCTTCCTGCTGGTGAATGTCGTGGAGCAAGCGCTGGTTCAAGTCCCGCGTCTTGGTGTCGCCGGCGAAGACGAGTACGAAGGTCTCGCTTCCCAGCATTTCAAAAGGCCCATGCCGGAAAGCAGCGCTACTCATGCCCTCGGCGTGAAAATGGTCGGACTCTTTCACGATCAGTGCGCCGGTACCGACCGTGGCCAACGACGCTCCACGACCGACCAGGAACAGGTGGCGTGTGTTCTTGAGCACCTGGGCCAGGGTGTGAACATAGCCCTTCCAATCGGCCAGGTAGGCGGCGGCGGCGGGAGCGGCGTGGTTCAACTCGCGGCGTGCGCGCCGCAGGTCGCGTTCGCAGAGGACATCTCCCAACCATTGCAGCGCCATGAGGGCGGTCACATAGGTCTTGCAGGACACCGAGAACTCCGTGCCCGCCTGGGTAAGTACGGCGGCATTCGCGTGTTCAGCAAGGGGACTGTCGGGCGTGTTCGTCACCGCGATCACGGTGCAGCACTTATGGTTCGTTTGCACCAGTCGCACCATCTCTGCACTGCGCCCGGACTGCGATACGGCAATAATCAAGGTCTTGGGATCAAAGAATCGATTCTTGTAGTGCACCAATTCGGAGGTCTCGACCATGAGGGCGGTAAATCCGTGGCTGATGAGTTCCAGGTTCAGTGGATGAAGGGCGTGGAACGAGGAACCCATGCCGGTCAGCACCACTCTCTGAAACCTGCCCTTGTTCAGGCGCGCTGCAATGCCCTCCAGTGGCTTGGACGTCCCCAGGCTGGTGAGCGTGTTCTCCAGAGCCAGCGGCTGATGAAGTAGGTCCCGAAGATATTCGCCTTCGATCGTTGCGAGATCTTCAGGCATGGTGTCCTCCCCCTTGTGCAAAGCGGTGATGCCATACCCACGCAGCGCCGATCAGGTTTGCATCCTCGCCCAAAGAAGCCAGCGTCAGGTCCGTTTTTTCGTACGGAACAAAGCGGCAGCACCGGCAGATGGTTTTGCGAATCTCTTCCAGAAAGAGGACCGCGCTCTTCATCACGCTGCCCCCGAGCACGATGGCATCGGGGGTAAACAGCGTGACCAGATTGGCCAGGCCGAGGCCCAGGTAGCGGGCCTCCCGTTCGACCGCAACGCCGGCCAATTCATCTCCCTCGCGCGCCAGTTCACAAATCCGCTCGGCCGTCAGGTGGTCGCGGTGCGGGTAGTCTTGCGGCATCACGCTCTCCAGCCACGAGACCATCGCCGGACCAGCCGCCAGGGATTCCCAGCACCCGTGAAAACCGCACATACATAGGGGTCCCGAAGCGTCGATGACATGATGGCCAATCTCGGGGTGAGCGCCATCCACGCCGCGATAAAGACGTCCATCCAAGACAATTCCTGCGCCGATGCCCGTCCCGACGGTCACGTAGATGAGCCGTTGCTTGTCCTTTCCCGCGCCCCACGCTGCCTCGGCTAGGGCTGCCGCATCGGCATCGTTCTCCATCGCCACCTGCACACCGAAAATGCGGGTGAGGTCGGCTACCGGATTCTGTCCGCGCCAGGCGGGGAAAAAATTGACGTCGCCAATCTCGCCGGTGAAGGGATCAACAGGACCGGTGCTTCCTATCCCAATGCCAGTCAGTTCGGCATTGGACGCGGCAGCAGTGGCACGCAACATGTGCTCTGTACGCGCCAGAGCCTCTCTGTAGCCGCGCTCCGCGTCCGTGGGACATTCCGCGCGAGATAGCACACGGCCATCGTCATCAACCAGTCCCACCGCGATTTTTGTGCCGCCTATGTCAACTGCACCAATCATGCGTGTTCTTTCCCGGCCAAACCTTATTTCCATTCCATGATGGCCGCTTCGTACGGCTCCAGCTCCATCTTCCAAGCGGAGCCTTCAACGGGCAGCGCTTTGGAACTTTCGGCTCCAACCTGGTGGACCGATTTCACCGGCAACGACGTCGAGATCATTACCTTGTAAGCCAGCGCACTGTGGTTCACGACCACCGCATAGCCGCGATTGCCGCCGCGCAACGAAGTCACTTCCACCGACGGCTGGTCGCTTTGAAAAGCCGCCTTCACGCCGGTCCAGTTGCGGAAGGCTTCGTAGAGGCGATGTGTGTTCTCCGGTTTCTCAAATGCCGCCGGAGTATTCGCCAGATAGGTTTCAATCGGATAGGCGGATAGCAGGGTCTTGCCTGAGCCGACGGTATTGGCGACCAATGCAGGCCGACCGTCCTGATCGACGGCGATCACTTTCCCACCCATCACTTCGAGCAAAGAACCCCAAACGCGCGGGTTCGCGCCGGGAACTGAGTAGTGAAATGTGTCGCCCGGTTTCAAGCCACCAAAGGGCTCAACGATTTTCAGCGTTACCTCGGAGACGACCACGGTATCGACCAGCCGCGCCCCGAAAATCGTTTCCATGTCGGGGATGGCAGCGTCGGCGGCAACCGACGCGTAGAGGAAGCCGCCACCCTCCACATACTTCTTCGCCTTCTCATAAAAATCAGAATGAACGTGCGTGATAACGCTGGCCGTGCTGGTTAACGGAGAAGGGAGGAACAGCATGGGGCGTTTGGCCCAATCGTCATACTCGCGCGGAAAATCCGCCTTTAGTCCGGCGCGATGAGCAAGCACGAAAGAGTTCAGCGCCGAACTGATCAGCCATTGATTGTCGGTGCCCGTACTCGGCGCAGCCTGACCGGGCATGGCATCGCCATCGAAAGTGGACACGTAAGGCGTAACCTCGGGACCGGTCAGACCGAAACGCGAAAAGTCTCCGTGCGTTCGCGCCCATTCACCTGGGATCAATATGGCGACCTCGGCGGGAGCGGGCGCGACGCCGGTCAGATCCAGTTGACCAACAATCCTGGAAAACTTCTTGAACTCGGCGGCCAGTGGCTTGTCCTGACGGTCCCAGGCCGTCATTCCCCAGCGCGTCTCCTGTGGGGTTCGAAGGTACGGCGCTTTGTGGAATTGCTCGGGTGAAGCGTCGGTATAGCACCAGAGATCTACGCCAATCGACCCCGCAGCCAGGCCTGAGTAGATCTGCAAGCGGTCATAGAGAGCCACTCTCTCGGGCGAATACTGTGCGGTAGAGCCGCCCATTTCGTGGATCATCGCCGGATGCCCGGCGCCGCTCGACAACGCTATCTCGAAAGCCGCGCCATAGGTTCCGCGCTCGGAAAGCATGGGATCGGGGAAAAGATCGGAACTGTAAATCGTGAAGGGGTGCACGCTGAAGAAATCGACTTCTTTCGCAATATTGTCCGGACGGAATGGCCCATGGCCGATTTCCTCTCCGCTGGTTCCGACCACGATCGGGTGGAGTTTGTCTTCACGGCGAATCGCACCGGCAATCAGGCGAGTCCAATTGATCGCCATCGCGTCGGTGGTTTGCGCTGGCACAATCCAGAACGGAGGCTCATCCGTCAGATCCCAGGCGATGATCGCGGTCTCATTGGCGTAACGGCGGCCAAACTCGGCAGCGAGATTCGTTTCCAGCCGCAGCATTTCCGGATCCGAGTGGGGATGACGACCGTGCCGCCAAGGCACGTCCCAATAAGCCTCGCCCACTTCGCCGCCTATAAATAAGGACGGGTGCAGGTAGATCTGATATTTGTGCGCCAGCGATACAAAGTAATCGAGTTGCTGAAACGCAACCGGGTTGTAGTCTCCGGGACGTGGCTCGAACCACGCCCACATCATGTCGAAGCGGACAATGCTGTAGCCGAGTTCATGCATCTTCGCGAAATCGGCTTCGATGTCCTTCGGGTCCCATTGCACCGGCCACTGCATGGCCGCCTTGGCCGGGACCCAGTGTGCGCCGACGGGCACAAACCTCTTGCCGTCTCGCGTGAAGTACTGGCCATCGAGATGAACCGGCGGCAGCTTCTTGACGCTCGCCATTGTTGCCGTTGGATTCGCCGGCTGAGCGAAACTGGACCGTGGCTGCAATAACAGAAGCGCCAAAAAGGCGATTGTTCCAATTCCGACTAAGCGGAGTACCCTCATCTTCTGCATGTGCTTGCCTCTTGCTTTCTGCACTCGCGGCTTTACTGGCGCACTTCGATCTCGTCGATAAAAGTCCAGCCCGCATTGGATCCTGGTTTGACCTGGACCTGTACATAGCGCCCATTTACGTTGTTCAAGTCCGTCAAGGTGTACCACCACGACTGGTTGCCATCGCTCAGTGACGGCTTCTTCACGCTCCCCACCGCGGTGAAGTTCACGTTGTCGTCAGAAACCAGATAGCTGACCTGTTCTGGCAGCAAGATTCCCGACGGCTTGTCCTGCAGCCAGTGGCTTCGCATTTCCTTGATCACCTGCACAGCGCCGAGATCAATCGTGAACAAATAGACTTTTGCGGTAGCCCTGCCTTGCCAAGCGGGATCACTGAAATCGGTTGAGCCCAATATCCCGTCGGTTAACTCGATGCCGCCATTGTCGGGATAACTGGGACTTGCGGGCATGGTCGCCGTGTACGGCATGTCCAGAGCAATGTTGGTGGGATAGAGATGCGGCTCCGGCGTCGTCGCCGTCGTCGTGTTACTCAGCGCCGAGTCATTTCCCGCGGCATCGAACGCCCTGACTCGGTACCTGTAGGTTGTGCCGGGATTGAGTTGCGCATCCAGAAAGGTCGTCGTTCCATCGCGCTTGCTCGCGATCTGTCGTCCATCACGCAGAATGTTGTAGCCGACGACCCCGACGTTATCGGTCGAGGCAACCCACATTAGACCGATGGTCTGGGAGTCGAGGGCCAGACTGGATAAGTCGGCCGGTGTCGTCGGACGCACGTTCTCAACTTTCCCGGTCGCGAGGTAATCCAGGTACGTCTCGTAGTACAGCGGATTCACTTGCTGCGGGCTTATATAGTGATTGAAGCTGAAGCTGAGATAGCTGCTGACGTAGGGCTCGACCACGCACATATCATTCACGATGGAGCGGATCGGACGAGGTTCGTAGTCCGATATGAACGTTTCCGTATCAGCCCAGAACTGCATGCTGGGGCGGGAATTCTCAATCGCGTTTTGGACGGCGCTGAACCACTCCGGTAGTTCCGCCTTCGGCACGTGCGACGCACCCACTCCGTCCTGTAGGGCGAGGACGTCAATGGGGCTGCGTTTGAGAACGTATTCCCACATGGTTTCCCACTGGGACGGGGAAAGGTCTGCCGCCGGATTGAAGAAAGGTGCGATGACGATCGGCTTGCCGGGCGTGAGCTTGTGAAGGTGATTGCCTACGGTCCGGTAGAACGCCACGAGGTTGTTCCACTCGGCCGGAGTGCTTGCGACGTTATCCACTTCGAACGGCAGGTACCACCCGGTCAGAGATTTGTGCTGACCGTAGCGCTTCCAGAGGTCGTCGGCCAAAGTGTTGGCGACCTTGCCCTCGTTCTCGAGCCAGGGCCAGTTCGAAATATAGTTCGTCCACCAATTGTCATTGATCTGCAGGCCCAGATACACTTGCGCGCCGCTGGCATCGGCGGCCTCTAGTGCCCGCTTGACCACGTCATGCTTTGTGTTCTGTGTATAGCCAGCGATACCGGACGGATAGATCGTGGTCTTGTCCTTGCTGTCTGCCGTCCACTGTATGACCATCTGATCGAGCCGAGCGTTTCTCATGTAGTGGAACTCGTCGCGCCACTGTTTTAAAGCCCACGCGTCACCCAGTGCTGGTTGGAGAAACGAACCCCGAATGGAGGGGCCCGAGCAATCCTGCGCGACGCCCGGCAAACACGGCAGCAGAATGATCGCGAGTGCCGCTAGACGCAAGATCGCCGGACTCCTCATCATTGTCCTCTACTGTTTTTCCTGACCTGGAAAAACCTTCACGTAATTTTGTCTGCCGTGAGCCACGGAGATGCTAAAACGAAACATTTACCGAAAGCTGGACCTGTCGGGATTCATGCAATGTGCTTGTAATCTGCCCGGCGTTTGAAGTGTCGACCACATTATTGGGGAGAGCAAACTGCGGGGTATTGAACAAATTGAAGATCTCGGCCCTCAGTTCCAGTTGGCCCCTCTCCCTGAACTTGAAATCCTTGAAGACGGAGAAGTCTGTATCGTAAAAAGCCGGTCCGCGTAGGCTGCCGCGGCCTGCGTTTCCGAACATGGTGGCATATAGCGTTCCCGCTGGTGGCACAGGTTGACCGGGAGCAATGGCTGGAAAGGCGAAGGCAGTAGGGTTGTACCAGCAGTTCACACTTTGACGAGATCCACAGGGCGAGCTAGAAAAATCGTACGGATTGCTGATCCGATCGGGCCGCGGACCTCCAGAACCGGTGTTGGTTGGATCGTATGACAAGAAGGGAGTGAACGCTTGGCCAGAGTAAAGCGAGATGATGCCGTTCAACTGCCAGCCGCCGGCAAGCCAGTGCGCGTGGCCAGAGCCTTTTAAGAAGCTCTTTCCCGGGCCAAACGGTAGTTCATAGGACCATGCCGAAGTGAACTGGTGACGAAAGTCGGGAGCGACGTTTCCGCGCTCGGCACGCATGTTGTACGTATTCTGCGGTTCACCGTCGGAGTTCGGCGTCTCGCTTTCGGTGGCCTGACCGATGGTGTGCTGATAGGTGTAGCTGTTGAGCATGCTCCATCCGTTGGAAGAGCGCTTCTCAACACGGACTTGCAGTCCGTTGTTGATCAGATTGATGTCGTGGCCTTCGGTGCGAATGGCGGCGATGTTAGGAACGGTGTTGACGTAGGGCCGTCCTTCGTTTCCGGTTGGACCAGAGAAGTTCGTCCAGGTTGGGGTGGTGGCCTGGTTCAGGTTCCTCAAGTAAGTCAGATGGACGCCCCGCGTCCCGACGTATCCAACCTGGAACACCATGTCTTTCATTAGCTGGCGCTCGATGTTCAGGTTCCATTCCTGGATGTAGGTTGTGGGATTGTGGAAATAGGCGGCGCTGGCGCGTCCACTGACATTGGGGTCGCTAATGTTCGAGAAAACAATGGGAGGCGGGCCCTGGGAGAGATACATGACCGGAGTCGGCCCCAGCGACGCGGTGAAAGACTGGCTGCCATAGACTCCCGGCGCCGGATTGTAGGCCAGTTCGGTATCGTTCTGGTCCGCTTGCAGATCGTAAAAAATTCCGTAGCCGCCACGCACCGCGGTTTTATTGTCACCGCCTGGGGAATACGCAAAGCCGATGCGCGGAGAAAAGTTCTTCCGGTTGGTGGCCACGTTACCCGAGCGACTGGTGCCGGGCGTGACTCCGGGGGCGACGAACAGGCCGGTCTTGAAGTCGAAGTTGGCCAGGCGATTGTGCTCTTCAACCATGGGCGTGTAGACGTCATACCGAACTCCCAGGTTGAGCGTGAGCCTGGTTGTTACGCGGTAGTCGTCCATCAGATAGGCGCCGAACTCCCACCAGCGCATGCCGTAGGTTCCAGTCTGCGAGTCGCGGAAAAGACTCTGCGTGTAGCCGATGAGAAAATCGGCGAGAGGAACGGTATAAGTATTGGGATCGGTGCTGGTGAATTGACCGGTATAGAAGAGATCTCCGCGAGCATTCTGAACTTGAAAGAAACCGTGCTGGCGGCGGCGCAGGTCGCCTCCCATCTTGAAGGAGTGATGACCGTGGATGTAGGTGAAGGAATCCAGTAATTGATAGTTGTTCTCGTGCAAGACTTCCGGGAACCAGTCGCCGTTTCCCAAACTGTTCAAGCCACTGATCTGGATGTTCGGAAGACCTCCCGTGCCGGGGCTATTCGGGTCATTAATTCCGGGAATCCCCAATTGCGTCGCCAGCGACTGTCCTTGAAAGAAGGGAGCGGCATCGACCTGATAGCGCGTGTAGCCGATCTTCAGTTCGTTAATCTTGTTTGCGGAAAACGCATG
>OBLW0100002278.1_pt1 | contig 15553 bp, 9 predicted proteins | sample 1520161 | NCBI WGS metagenome assembly OBLW01 (sample SAMEA3539309, study PRJEB22396) | soil metagenome | biome: tundra; feature: field; material: soil | place: USA | collected 2010-05 | depth 0.15 m
CCTAAGTGACTGGAGTTCAGACGTATGCTCTTCCGATCTGATGCCGCTTTCACGAAGTTCTTCGGCACGAGCGGCTATAACACGCCTGCGGCAATCGCCCTGCGCCTGTTGGAGATTCGCGACGGACTGGCAGATGTGACGGTCGAGTGCGAGAATCCTGGCAGTTTTCTTTACAGCTTTTTCTGCCCCTCGGGCAATTTGGCCTATACGCGCCTCGCGTCCATGATCACGGGGGTCGGCAGCATTCATGCCTGCCAGCCGCAATTTCACAACCTTACGGTGAACCAGCGCACTGGGACCATCGCTCATGAAGGGGCGCATCGCTTTATCTATGCGCCCGGTGACACCTACTACACTCTGGATTGCGATGAAACTGACGAGACGCGTGCCCTCAGCGACGGGGACCGCCGGACCAACGCCGATTGCTATGGCTGTCTTATCCAGCAACTCGCGTAGTGCCTGTGGTTCGGAGGCAAAGGCCCCTGCTGACCATTGCCCAATGCGCCGCGGTCCATAATTATGGCTGAACCAGGTTTCGCATGACGACATCGGTGCTACGATGTGCGCGCGATGCAGCCTGCCCGGAGAGCCGCCCGGACGGAGGAGCGCAAACAGACCTTCTTGCTCACACCCGACGTGCAGTCCACCCATTTCTACCAACCGTTTGTCTGGTCCCGCCGTGGAAATTGACCGAAAAGACTCTACCATGAAACCCCGCCTCTTTTTCTCCGGCCTGCTGCTTTGGCAGTTGTGCGCCTTTCAGGCGGTAGCCCAAACCAACCCGTGCGTTCCGCCGCCACCCGGCCTGACCGCTTGGTGGCCCTTCGACGAAGTCCAGGGCCGTGTGGCCCAGGACATCGGCGGGACGGTCAACAACGCAGGCATCTACACTGGCAAGCCCTTCCCGTCTGTCGGTAAAGTCGGCACCGCGCTCTGCTTCAGCCAGGTGGGTGACTCAGTCGTGGTTACCAATCAGGCGGAGGTGGAGTTCCAGGGTATTTGCACCAATGGTGCCGAATCCTTCACGATCGATGCCTGGATCAAACCTGTAACCAATGGGCCTTCATTTCAGCCTCTGCTGGACAAGCGAACCCCGATTGCATTCACCCACGAGATACCGCCTCTTGGTTATTGCCTTGCCCTTACCGAGGGTGTGCTGACCTTGGACCTGGCAGATGGGGCGACATCGATTCATTCCGCTGGGCCAGACTTGCGTGACTCACGGTGGCATTTCGTAGCGGTCACAGTCATCCGGTGCCTCAATAGCAGTAACCTGGTCACTTTTTTCGTGGACGGCCAGGCGCTGCCCCAAGTGCCTGACCCGCGCGCGGGCGACTTAAGCAGCGGTGTCAATCTCGTGATCGGGGCAACCGCAAGCCCAACCTTGGGGCCGAACAATTACGTCGGCTGCTTTGACGAGTTGGAAATCTACAAGCGCGCCCTTAGCACCAATGACCTTGAGGCTATCTTCGCTGCCGGCGCCGCCGGCAAGTGCAAGTGCGCCGGCCAATTGACGATCGCCTGCACTAATATCACCATCCCCTGCGGCGCCCCTATTCCTACGAACCCGCCGGCCGTGCTGAGTTCTTGCTGCTCGAATATCACTTTTACGCTAATAAGCTCAACGACCAACTTCAATTCGAATCCTCCCGGGATCTCCTTGTTGTGGCAAGCGATGGATTGCAGCAGCAACATCGCCAGTTGCACACAGATTGTGACGATTGGCTTTGCGTCAAATTATGTCGATCCGGGTGGATTGCTGCCGGGCTTTGAGAGCGCTTTCCTTCCTCCAAGCAGCAACAATGTCAGTATATCGGTCCCGACCTGTTTTGGTTTCTGTTTCTGTGGAACCTTCTATACGAATGTTTGGATCAACAATGACGGCACAGTCAGTCTTGATGGTCCTTTTGGCGGACAGGCGCCGGAGCGCTTCACTCCGGCAACACCCATGTGTCAACTCAATCGCAAATTGTTTGCGCCATTCTGGAGCCATGTGGACACGCAGCCGCCTTCTGTAGGCACAGTGGGTTGGGGCTGCAGCTGCGCCTTCGTGCCTGGAATTGGCGCGCGTCCGGCTTTCGGAATCACCTGGCGCGGAGTAGGGTATTTCGGGGGGCATGCCGACAAGTCGAACAGCTTTCAACTTCTGATCATTGATCGGTCTGATCGCTCCTCAGGCGGTTTTGACCTGCAGTTCCGATACGCCGGCCTGCAATGGGACACTGCAAGGTCGTGCTTCGGCTTGGGCGGGCTGTGCGACTTTGGCGGGGGCATTCCGGCGCGCGCCGGGTATGCTGGCGGCACAAATTGCTGCGCAGAGCTGCCCGGGTCCGGTTTTTGTGGAAGACTTCTCGATAATGGCGTGAACTCGCTGGTCACTGGCCATTCGACCGCTTATCCTAATGGCGTTTACATTCTACAGGTCACAAATTGCTTTACAGCTGGCGGATTCTAGTGTGCAACGGATTTGCTGGCTCGGAGGCGTGAAAGCTCCGAGTCACTAGAGTCCTTGAATTTCAAAACATGCTGTAAACAAGTCAAGTGTCGCTGCGTTTGCAAAAAGAACAAAATGGTCTGAGGCGAAGCCTCGCTAGACTTGAACTATGATGGCTCGATTCGAAACCAGTGCAGGAGTCCCCAGGAGTTTGCAGCCACCCTCTCGGGGCGGGCGTGGCTCTTTATTGCAGCGCAAATGCGCCTGCGGCGGAACGCCCGGAGCGGACGGCGAATGCGAGGAATGCTGTGAGAAACGGTTGCAGCGAAGAACCGCGACCGCACAGCCCGCCAATCAAGCCAACGCCATCGCCCCTCCTATCGTCCACGAAGTGCTTCGCTCCCCGGGCCAGCCACTCGATTCCGCCACCCGCACGTTTATGGAGCCGCGGTTCGGACACGATTTCAGCTTTGTGCGTGTGCATACCGACAATCAGGCGGCGGACTCCGCCCGCGCGGTTAACGCCTCGGCATTCACTGTCGGGCAAAGTGTGGTGTTCGATAGTGGACAGTACTCAACAACAACTGCGAAGGGACGAAGACTGCTCGCTCATGAGTTGGCACACGTTATACAACAGAGCGGAACACCGAGTGCTCGGACGTCGGAACAACCCGAGAAGGAGGCTGATCATCTGGCATCGACGGTTGTCGGCGGCGGCTCTGTTGTGGTCGAGAACTTCTCCCCCCAATTCGTTATGCGCCAGTCAAGCAGTTCTCCAGACGCCGAACCACGAACAGATGAGGTCCGAGGACAGAAGCTTAGTTACCTCCTGCAACAGATCACAACGGAAACACTTAACGAAATGGCGCTCCGCAGCGAACTGGAAAACCTTCCGCCGGCCAGCTCTCAACGACGAGACGAAGTCGACCACGCTATCACCGCCAGCCGCACCACTCTGATTCGCCTCTTGGAATTGCGAATCGCCCTGCTAGGCGAGGAGGTCGCTTCTTTGGAGGTCGGCGTTGGACCCTCACCGGCAAGTTCGGAAGACGCTCTGCCGGGAACGGAGGAGATGGGGCGACAAATCATTCTCCGACGCAGTGAACTGGAGCAACATCGAGCTCAGTTGCAGCCACTTAAGCGTTGGCTAACACGGACGGAGATTCAAAATATTCAAACAGAAGTGTCCGAGATTGACCGCGAGTTAACGGCACCGCCCGAAACGTCGCAACCCCCGGAGGACCAAGTCAGCGATCCAAACGATCCGCGAATGCGTGAACTTGTCGAACGCCGCCGGCAACTGACCCAGCGCCAGCGCGCTTTGGCCCAATCGTTGAGCTCGTCGGCTTTGCGCTATCGCCAGGGCGATCCGCGTTGGGGCAGTCGACGCTATGGCCCCTCGCCGGAATGCACGAATATCGCTGCGGCGGGTTGCGGACCCACCTCCCTTGCCATTCTGCTTAACTATCTCTTCATGGAAGACCCCGAGCTCGCAGCGGGCGGCGACCTCGAGTTCGTGACCCCACCCGAGACGAGTGCCTATGCTTCCACGCATGGTCGCGTGTGTAACAACGGAACCAGCGGCGATACTATGGTGACCGATGTGAAGACCGCATGGCCCGGCTTTGCAGGCGCGCGGATCACACTGACTCAAACGGAACTTGAGTTACGCGCCGGCAATCTCGTGATTTTCTTGTGCAAGAATTGCACTGGCAACAAAGCGGCGGGCGGAACCTACGCCTATGGAGGCCATTTTATGGTCCTCAGCGGGGTCAATGACGATGCCTCGACGTTCAATGTGATTGACCCTGCTGGCGCGAATCTCATAAGCATCTCGCGAGCTGAGTTAACCAGTCACACCAACGGTTTTTGGACCGTCAAGCGCAAGTAAACCTCAGGCTCATCCCTGTCCGTTGAAAACAGTGAACAACTGTGGGGCGTGTTCAATGATGGCGAGGCTGGCAAGGTGTGGTCTGGGTACTTGGAGTGTTCTGAAACGCCAGTCCGTCAGGCGATCATCCTCGCCGCCTCCGGGAGTGTACGAGCCTGCGATTACGATTAACTTAGTTTTTCATTAGCGATGCAACTTCGGGCCTATTCACCGAAAAGAAGCAGCCAAAGGGAGTGCTCCAGCACGCTCGGACGCAGTCTCCTGTTACAACGCAAATGCGCCTGTGGCGTCATGTCGGGAGCGGGTGGGGAATGCGAGGAGTGCAAGAAACGAGAGGAACAAACCTTGCAGCGATGGGCCGTTTCACCAGCAGGCACGAGGACCGCCCCGCCGATTGTTCACGAAGTTCTGCGCTCGCCGGGCCAGCCGCTGGACGGCAAAACGCGGGCCTATATGGAGCCGCGCTTTGGGCATGATTTCGCCCATGTGCGTGTTCACCAAGACGGCAGGGCTGCCGACTCGGCCCGGTCCGTAAAAGCGCTTGCCTACACTGTGGGGGAGCATGTGGTGTTCGGTGTGGGCAGGTACGATCCGGAAGGCGCAACCGGTCGGAGGCTCCTGGCGCATGAGCTCGTTCACGTCGTCCAGCAGACAGGGTCAGCCCAGGCCCCCATCCCCGCGAGCGGGCTCCCCTTGGGCGAGCCGGGCGACTGCTTCGAAAGCGAGGCGGAGGCCAGGGCCGAAAGCACCTTCGGGGCTTATCCGGCTCCCGCCAGCCCACGACGCTCGGCGCCTCGACTCAGCGGCGCCTGGGAGAGTTGCGGGGATTCGCCTGATTGTCCCGACCGCGAACCGGGCGAGCGAGACCGGGGAGCGACGCCGAGTTTCTCAGTCGGGGAACTGCTCTCCCCGGAGAGCGGGGAGATTGTTTTCGGCTTCGCTATCGGATCGAGCGCCGTTTCGGCCTTGGCGAGGGATGCCACGTGGACCGCTTTCGCCGCCAACGTCGCGAGCAGTGACGACCATTGGGAGATTCTAGGCTTCAGCGATTGTGGAGGGACGATCGAGCTCAACCAGACGTTGCGGAGCCAGCGAGCCGCTGCCATGCGGGGACTGCTTCCGTCCGGCGGGGAAGCCAAAATAGACCGTGCTGCGGGAGCGCCGCTTTCCGATTGTGTCGGTGACAACAGCACGGAGCAAAATCGCGGCTTCAACCGGAGCGTTGTCTTCCGCCGGATAGCCCAGTCGATCGTTTTTCCCGACGAAACCATCAAAGGTGGGCCAAACCCGTCGGCGGGCAATACCGAACCGGTACAAAGGGAGTGTGCCAAGACACCGGGCTGCCCGGACGACTTTTGCCTGCCTTTCCCAACGACAAAGGAAGCCATCGCGAGTCGTGACCAGAACATTGATCGCATCGTCGACAGGATTACCGGGTTGAATGCAAAGTGCGGGCCTTTATACCGCGAGTATTTGTTAGGAGGCACCAAGGATCTCAGGGATCTAAGCGCGTCGTTAGGAGACGAGTTCCGGCGAACCGGCCCGGTTTTGAACGCCTCCAAATTCCTGGCGGACGCCCTGAACAAGGCGCTGAACGCCAACCCGCCCAATTTCCCACCCGGCGTGGACCGCGTCATCCTCCCGGTCAGAGGTCTGTTGTCGCAATCCGACCTGGATGTGGTGAACACGCCGGGCGGCCCGCACACCCTGGAGTTTGTTTTCCCTGGTGACGGCGCCGCCGGCCTCCTGGCTGGGGGCATCGGCGAAGGCGAGGCAGACTGCCGGGTCGGTGCCAAACCCTCGGACTTTCCCGACAAGCGCAGCGTGGCGGGGACAGTGGACGTTTTCCGCAATCCGGATGGGAGTCTGCTGATTACGCCCGCCTTCACGTTTACCGTCATTGATACCATCGATTTTTGCCCAGGAAACTGCGGGGGGCTCGCCGCCCAGCTCTTTGGCTTCACGGTCCTTATGTCTCGTTATGAGGCGAATAACATTGCCGGTGACCTGCCCTTCAAGGTGGAATTTGACGGTCCGTCGTTGGTGGGAGCCTTCGACTCCGAAGAATAAGGAACGCGCCATTGTTCGCATAAACTAACCGCTCGATGTCCCACCGATGCCGGGCGGCCTGTAACTAAGCACTCTGATGCCCCCTGCCGTGGCACCCTTAGGCGACTTGCCTCTCGTCTCCTGCATCATGCCCACGTTCAACCGTCGGCGGTTTGCTGCACAAGCAGTTCATTACTTCCTTGCGCAAGACTACGCCGAAAAGGAATTGGTGATCGTTGATGATGGAACCGAACTGGTTACCGACCTGGTTCCGCAAGATCCGCGTGTGCGGTATTTCCGACAAGGGAAGAAGCAACCGCTGGGTGCCAAGCGCAACTTCGCCTGCGAACAGGCCCGGGGCAGAATCATCATGCATTGTGATGACGATGACTGGAGTGCCCCGTGAAGCTTGAGCTGCTAAGTCCTCTTGGGCTGGAAACCCAAAGCCGTATATTCTCAAGCCGTGAACACCTAGACCGGCCGTTATGACGAAATAGCCAGCGCCCCAAAATCTTCCTCTGCGTGGCGATATCAATCCGACAACACATTAGGAGCATGGATTCACTCTCTTCATTCCGAAATCGTCACGCGGGGGCGACAATCCTGGTCTGTGGCTGCGGTGCATCGTTGAATGAATTGGAACATCCAGAACAATTCCTAACCATCGGTGTGAACGACGTTGGCCGGCGGTTCCAGCCTGACTACTTGGTCGTGGTCAATCCGCGTAGCCAATTCAAGGGCGATCGGTTCCGCTATGTCGAAACATCCCTCGCCAAAAATATCTTCACCCAGCTCGACCTTGGCCTTGGACTTCCCGGGTTGATCAAGTTTCGTTTGGGCCAATACGGCGGCACGGACCTCTCAGATCCAGAGGTGCTCCACCACACGAGGAACTCGCCCTATGTGGCGGTCTGTCTCGCCGCACTAATGGGTGCTAAACGCATCGGCTTGATCGGCGTGGATTTCACTGACCATCATTTTTTTGCGAAGACGGGACGTCATCCGCTGGCAGCCTCTTTGGATCGCATCAATCAGGAATACAAAAAGCTTGGTGCGGCGTTGACGACGCGGGGAATCGAAGTATTGAACCTCAGCAGCATCAGTCGTCTTGATGCCTTTCGAAGATCCTCAGTTCAAGCGTTGACTCTCCAGGACAAGAAAGTGGGGCCCAATGCTGTGAAGCCGTTAATGGTGGTATCTTACGCAACCACCCCGGTAGCTGGTGTTCCGGTCATTTTAGCGCGCTGCATTCGGGCGCGAACGGAACACACGTCCTGCTGCGTTTGGGCCAGCAGCAGTTATGGAAACGGAGTCTGTTTTGATCGCGACATCCAATGGTCGGAGTCTCCTACCGAAGCTGCTGGAGCGCTCGCTGAAGCTGATGTCGTGATCGTGCATAACGGGAAGGTGGATTCCGCCCACGCCCCATTGCTACAAAACAAAGCGGTCATCACGCTGGCGCACAACTACTTTTGGAATGTAGATGACAGATATGTCAAAACGGGCCTTCCCGGCCTAGTCGTTGGCCAATACCAAGCGACATTGGCGGAGTTTGCGGGGTGGGCTACAGTACCTAATCCTGTACCGCTGTGGGAAGAGGCGTTTAAACCGCAGCCCAAGCCGGACACCGTCACCGTCTGTTACACGCCGTCGGGCAAACACGAACGTTACGCCCCCGGTAATCGGCTTTATTGGCATGCCAAAGGTTACGATACCACGATGCGAGTCTTAAATCGGCTAGCTGACCGTTATCCGGTGCGGTTGGAGGTGATCCGGGACCGTCAGGTCAGCCATGCTGAAGCTCTAGCGATGAAACGGCGGTCGCACATCATTGTCGATGAGTGTGTCACGGGAAGTTATCACCGCAATAGCCTGGAAGGTCTGGCCACCGGTTGCGTCGTTGTGAACGGGGTCGGGCTATTGCCTGCGGTCGAGGAAGTGCTTCGGCGCTGCGCACCTGCCAGCGACCGGTCGCCCTTCGTTTTCGCAACACTCGAAACGTTGGAGACTGTCCTCAGCGCACTGATCGAGCAGGGACCGGGCGCGCTAGTTGCGACAGGCAGCAACAACCGCGCGTGGATGGAGCGGCATTGGGATTTCTCGACACAATGGAGCCGGTTCTGGCAGCCTGCTGTCGAAGCAGCTCAGCCCGGTCGTCTGCAAAACGCGCCACGGGGCAGGGTGGTCGTCAAGCAATCTGAGGATGCTCGCCACGTCGTGAAGTTGGACGTAGCCGCTGACGGGCGGGTTGCGGTTGTCATTCCCCACGGTGGCCGAGAGCGACTGCCGCTGCTGGTGGCCACGATGGCTTCGCTTCGCCAAGCACCCGCAGTGGGCGATGTGATTGTCGTCGAGATGGGCGTTTCGCCAGTGGCCGCGGAAGTAGCGTTGCGCTGGGGCTGCCGCCACCTCTTCATCGAACACGCAGACGCCTTTGAGCGCGCGCGTGCGCTTAACGCTGGCTCGGCACTGGTGGAGTCGGATCTCGTTCTCTGGCACGATAACGACTTGATCGTTCCGCCGGAGTTCATTATGCACTGCGTGGGTGAGTTGCGCGAGCGCGGCCTCGACTACCTTGTCCCATATACTTCCATCCGCTATCTTTCGGAGGCCGACTCGCTCGCGGTCCTGCACGGCGTGCGCAATCCCGAGGACTGTCGGCCAGTGACGACGATGCACTCCGCCCACCGGGGGCTAAACTGCTCCGGAGGCAGCGGACTCGTCCGGCGCGAATTTCTGGAGCGGCACGGCGGTCATATCGAAGGTTTCCGCGGATGGGGCGGCGAGGATAACGCTTGGATTCACAAGGTCACGCTGCTCGGCCGATCATCAACGACGGCCCGTCAGGACCAGCACATTTATCACCTCTACCACCCCTTATCGGGCGGGTACAGACAGATGGAGCCAGGCCACCTCAATCCGTACTACGCGGCGAACGTCGATTTGCTGGGGCGCGTGGCCGCAGTCCGGCAGCCTGCGCAGCTCGTCCAGGAGTTCCCGCCGTCCACCCCTGCAGCAGGAGTTTTGACTCAATCCAACACAGGCAAACACGCCCCCCCGTCGAACGGTCTTGCCGTTTGGACCTATTGGGAGGGACCATGTCCCGCGTGGATTCGCGCGTGCCGCCGTACCATCGCGGAGCATGCTCCACGGTTGCGCGTTCTTAACCCCGAAAGCTTCGACCTTTTGCGCGACCGGGACCGTGACATCGATCTCTCCTGCCTCCACGCACCACACCGGGCGGACTACATCCGCGCATTCCTTCTCTGGCGATACGGCGGCCTCTGGATCGACGCCGATTGCCTTGTGCTCCAGTCCCTTCAGAAAGTGCTCGACCTCCTCGCGAGCCACGACTTCGTCGGCCACCGCGAACGTTCCGGCTTGGTGTCGAACGGGTTTATCGCTGCGCAACCCGGAAGTCGCATTGCGTCTGAGTTCTACGACCGTGTGAGTGAGACCCTTCGCGCTCGTCGACCGCTGGGCTGGACGTCTCTCGGGTCCACACCTTTGAACTCGGTCCTCGCCGCCGGCCATCGTTGGTACGAACTGCCATGCAAGTTAGTGCAGCCCATATGCTGGAGCCGACCTGAGGCGTTTTTCACACAGCGAGGACCGGGTGAGCACGCGCTGGAGTTCGACTCCAGTGCCATATGCTACATGCTGTCGAACGTCGCCATCAGCAAGCATTCGGCGACCCACCGCGGCCCGGACCTTCTCGACGAACGCACTTTCTTCACTTTCTTGCTCCGGCGTGCTCTCGGTCGTGCCGGCGACAGTCCGTCGGACGATTACGAGGAGGTGTTCGCCACGCATGCCGAGTTGTATTTAAGCTATCGCCACGAGTCGGTATCGGGGCCAGGGTCGTCGCTTGCCGCAACCAAGGAACTCCGTGAACGACTGCCGCTGCTGCTGGAAGACCTAGCCATACGCACGCTCATTGACGCACCGTGCGGTGACCTGAATTGGATGCAGCACGTCCAGCTTGGACTGGACGAGTACATTGGCGTTGACATTCTTGGAGAGAACATTGCGAACAACGAGTGGAGGCATGGGTCACCGCGAAGACGCTTCATGCGTGTAGACGTGATTCGCGACCCGGTCCCCAAAGCACATGCACTGCTCTGCCGCGACCTGCTGCCGCATCTGTCGTTCGGCGAGATTTCTCGGGTGCTTGGCAACTTCGTCTCCAGCGGTACCACCTTCCTGATCACCACGCACTTCACCGGAGCACGCCCGAATCTGCACACGACCAATGGCGCCTGGCGTACGCTAAACCTCGAACTCCCGCCATTTGGCTTTCCCCCTCCCATGAGATTAATCAACGAGAAATGCACCGAAGATGGGGGCCGTTATGCGGACAAATGCCTCGCCGTGTGGCGGCTGGCCGACCTTGCATCGTGCCTTGCTACTTTGTAACGTTCATAAATGTCTTGACCAACACGCTGGTCCCTCCATAACTTTGATGGAAACCACGAAGCCCATCACGCTTGGCACTGGTTTCATTCTGCGTGGCGTGGTCCATGGATCTAAGCACCGAAGTATTTCAACACTCTTAAACTCGTACAGAGCCATAAGTTTCTCAAAGTAAAGGTCGAAGAGGGCACGCGCTATGTATGCGCGGGTGCCACGGCGGGTCAACGCCTGGTGCAGAATCCAGCCTTCGTCGCCCCGATCCATCCCAACAGCACCAACTCGGAGCGTACGATTCACAAACGATATAGAGAAATCTCCCGGCCCCCAAGTAATTCATTAAATGCCCCGAGATTTTCGTATCGGTTGTAACAGCCCCCGGAATACGCATAACTGCGGAAACATACCGAATGAAAGGAAAAACCATATGTTTGGATCTGATATTCTCGATGCTGCCATCGGACTCTTTTTAGTCTACCTGTTGTTCAGCGCGCTGTGCAGCGCTGTCAATGAGTGGATCGTTGGTCATGTATTTAAATGGCGTGCCAGAACGCTGGAAAAGGCCATCGCGGGCATGTTAGGCGATAAGCAAACCGCCACCGATTTCTTCAACCAGCCTTTGATTAAGAGTTTGGGGACCGATGCCAAAGCAAGGCTGTCGTACCTATCGCCCTCAATGTTTATCGACGGGCTCATCGGCTTGATCGGCGGAAAAACCGGACAGTTGCAAAGCCCACCAGGAATAGGCGCGCTGGAGGATATAGCCCGAGATCCCCAAAAGCTCATCGAAGGCCTGGACATTTTGGCCAAACCGCAACTCCAAACCACCCTTCGGAGTCTCCTCGCAGGGGCCAAGAACATCGAGGACGCCCGCGCAAAGCTCGAAAACTGGTTCAACGAAAGCATGGACCGCGCAACCGGTTGGTACAAGAGGCATGTTCAAGTATGCCTGGTCGTTTTGGCACTGTTGGTAGCCGTGATTTTCAACGTGAACACCTTCACCATCATGCAAGCACTCCTTAACGACTCCAAGCTGCGAGCCGCGCTTGCTGCCGCAGCGACGGAGACGGTCAAACAATCCACTATTAACATTACGAATGGGATCCCACAACAAACGGTGGAAGCAATCCAAAGCCAGATCGGATCGCTGGAACTTCCGCTCGGATGGGCTTGGCGGACCAACACGGTTCAATTTGAAGGAAAGCCGGTGCAGAAAGTCAATCGCCCCGGTTCGGACCAGGATTGGTGGATGTGGATTGGCGGCCTTGCCATCACTACCGGCGCTTTGTCACTCGGTGCTCCATTCTGGTTCGATTTGCTTAACAAAGTCGTCAACCTGCGCTCAACCGGGAAAAAACCCGAACCCGCCAAAAAGAAGATGAGTTGAGAAGTCCTTATGGTTCGCTACAGAGCGATGGATCAGGGTGTGCACAACTCAGCTGCCCGAGAACGGGTGAACGCGTCTGGGAGTCCATTCGGCAAACGCCGCACCAATCTATCGCGCAATACAGAGAAGTTCGTGAGGTCGTTTATCCTGTTCACCCAGCATTCTGGTCCCGCTGGCGCCTCCGACGCGGCCAGCGGCTCCGTCGGTCATGGCTATATGGCCTTCCCGAATTTCGAGTAAAGGCAGCCTAGTAGCTGCGGATCGAGGAAGATCTGCAGCCAATGAAAGGCGATTAATGGCAGAACCTGATTCATCAAGCTCGAGTTCGGTTTTCTCTCCAAATGCCATCATGGCGGTCGTCACGCTGGTAGGCGGTATTGTCTTGGTTTCGCACAGATTATCCAGCGAACGGCCGGCCAACGCCGCAAGTGAGGGAACGCGCCCGTTGGGCCTTCAGAACATCGAATCGCGATTGTGGGAGGACCCGTTTGCAGCCTGGGACAAACTGTCCTCGGCGGAACAGGATCAGCGCACAGCCGAGGGCCTGACCAAACTCGCGGAGCCGCTGACCAATGACTTCATTTCGCTCGATTCATCCAATATGCTAGTTCTGGGCGTAATGATTTCGGGCCAGCCGTACGCCGAGGACAAAGAAAGCCGTATTCGGACTCGATACGCAATCGGCGCGGCGCTTGGCTCAGCAGGTTATAAGCCCTCCGTCGCCGACCACATCGGACTTGCCGCCACTCGTTGGCCGAGCTCTAAGGAACTCAACCAATGGAGAGTGAACGCAAATGCAGAGCTGCGTGTCACCGGGGGAGACCCCTCGAACAACGTGGCGCGCTACTGGACCGCGGATACAACGAATCACTTGCGCGTTCCGTTCGAGGACTACGCGCCTCGGGAGTACTTCCCAAGGTTTGAGTTCGTCACCAGCGGGGCTCTAAAACAGCACTACGGTCGCGTCCTGCTTGTCTGGCTGGACGAGGAATACTTTGACGACAATTCGGTCTTGCGCATCGCATTGTTTAGGAACGAAGTCAACCTGCTATTGGACTCAAGTTTCACCAACCACAGCAAGCTTGATTGGGCGATCATTGGTCCGCGCTATTCATCCACGCTGCGCGAATTGCTGGCAAGTGCGCGTTCAAACATGACCAATTCAACTCCACTATGGGGAGCGATTACGAATGCTTTGCATCCCGTCCGCTTGATTTTGGCCACACCAAGCGTCATGGATGAGGCGGTAGTGGAGGCGACGAACGGCATTGGTGTCGCGGATTTTGACGAACCGCGCCAAGCAGTTGCCAAAGCGCTTGGCCGTGGAGGGCTGTTCGAGTCCGTTACCAACTTTGCTTGCACCGACCGCCAGCTTGCCCACGAAGCCCTCGATGAATTGACGCTCCGAGACGCCAATCCTGTGGAGGACCCCAGCAAACACTTGGTTCTCATTTCGGAATGGGACAGCTTTTTCTCGCGGATGGCGGGCCTGGCTTTCGCGGCCGAAATGTCAGTCCGGACGGGCGGCCCCATCACCAATGCGTATGGGTTCGTCAAAGACCTGCCGGACGGCACGAATAGGTGGCCCCCAACGCTGCACCGTTTCTTTTATTTACAAGGACTCGACGGCCAGTCGGCGGACAGCGACGAGGCCAAGGGACGCAACACGCGGAAGGAGGAAGCCGACCACCAGCAGCCTACTAGCATCCAAGAGATCGCCCGGTGGACGCCGGACGCGAACAAAGCCGAAGGGCCTGCGCAGTTCGATTACTTGACGCGATTGGGCGACGTGCTTGTGGACCTGAACCGTAACTTGTGGCGTCACAGGAACCAGAAACGCGGCCGCATCGCTGCGGTGGGGATCATCGGTAGCGACGTTTATGACACGTTGCTGATCCTGCAGGCACTGCGGGATCGGCTTCCCGATGTGGTTTTCTTTACGACTGATCTCGATGCACGTTTCTGGAACCCAAGCGAGTTGGGCTGGAGCCGGAACCTCGTCGTGCTGTCCGGGTATGGCTTGCGACTGCGAGACGACTTGCAAGCCGGTATTGCCCCTTTCCGCGATTCTTCGCAGTGTGCAGAGTTCCTCGCGACCCTCAACGCCGTCGGCAATTCCAACGCGAGCGGGGTCGGGAAGATGCAACCGCGACGCTTCGAGATTGGCCGGAGCGGACCTGTGGATCTGAGTACTGAGAATGGCAGTGTGCATCCTCCGATTCGCTACCCTCTTGGCTCTCTGTGGTGGTGGCTGGTCGCTGCCCTCGGGATTCTGGTGGTATCCGGGCTTCTCTTGTGGAAACGCCTGCGACAGATGGCCTTTCCGTCGTTCGATTACTGTTGCGAACCGCTGGCCGTTGCCGAGGAGGATTTGGGAGGGATCGAGGGGGTTCGGACGATCATACGGAATCTCGAAGCTCGCTCAACTCAGGATAAACTGGCGGCTTGGTTGCTGAACGAGGACTCCCCGGCCGACGATCCTTTGGAGTTTTCAGTCGGTGACTTCGGCAACTTTCCGGGTTTTGTTGCGAAACTTAAAGAATCCCCCGACGACCTTTGGAAAGACGTCAAGAATAAGCTGCCGCCCACGATCCAGAGAACGGTGAATCTATATAAAGACGGGGATCCAGTTTCGGACTCGCTCCAGACCGAGTTAATAAAAGAGCTGCAAAACATCGTTAATGAGAAGAAGTGCGTTTTCGATGCCGGACGATTCAAGGATCAAAAATGGTGTCGAGATGAATCAAAACAGCTCCATCACCAGAATCCAGACGGGCGCAACTTGAAGCGGCTAAACCGCATGCTTTTGGAGGACGCCTTCGGGCTGGAGTTTGTAAGGCGCGCTGACGAGCAATGGAACGAGTTCCAACTCACACTCTTGATCAGGAAATTCAACGCCCTCGTGTTCCCGACTAGGCTGAACCTGCCCAAGGATCCGGCCGTGGAAGCGGCCGAGTTGATTGACAGCGAACTGGGACCCGGATTGAGAACGAGTTTTCAGAAGGTGCGCTCCAAAGAGGCGCTCACCACGAAAGAAGCGCTCACCGTCGCTGATGTTCATGAGAATCGCCTCGTCGTGAATGACATTCTGGTCAAGCTGAGCCGACAGCCAGTTCCGAGCGCTGCTCCGGAAACGGACCTCGGACCGGAGCGCGATCAGGCGTCCCGTTCAGCCCGGCAGATATCCCTCTCGAAGTACGAACACCGCCGGTGGCGCCCCGTTCTGTTCTGGATTACCGCGCTGCTGTTGGCCGCAGCATTTTTCGGATGGGCGTACCTTGCAATGTACGACACTTATGCGCAGCGCAGGGGCGAGCCGTTTAACCTCACAGGCACCAGCGCCTGGCCGGCGGAACTCATCCGTTTGAGCGTTCTCGCGCTC
>OBLW0100002279.1_pt1 | contig 15552 bp, 10 predicted proteins | sample 1520161 | NCBI WGS metagenome assembly OBLW01 (sample SAMEA3539309, study PRJEB22396) | soil metagenome | biome: tundra; feature: field; material: soil | place: USA | collected 2010-05 | depth 0.15 m
TTCTCTAACCTTGCGGGATTATAGCAAGGTTGTGGCTGGACACAAGCAATAGCTTTCGAACAAAAACTTCTCCCCAAAATGTTTGGAGGTTTCATGCCGTCACTGCGAGCCCGCTCGACAGCCGTCTGCCTTCTCCTTGTGATCTCTCTCACGGTTCCTACATGGCTGACCGCCCAAGGCACTGGCGGACGCATCCTTGGGCGCGTCGCAGACCCTAGCGGCGCAGTTCTTGGCGGAGTGAAAGTTGCCGCGGTCAACGAAGCTACCGGAGTAATCCAGGACGCGAGAACTAACGACAGTGGCGACTATGTTTTTCCAAATCTCGCCGTCGGAACATACACCATCAACTTCGAACTGACAGGATTTAAGAAGGACGTCCACAAGGGCATCTCACTCGACGTGAATCAGGTGATCACCCTTAATATGACAATGCAGCTCGGAGGCACGCAGGAAGTAGTCGACGTCACCTCCGAGGCGCCGTTGGTCGATACCACCAGCACTCAGCTCGGTGCCGTAGTGAACAATCGCTCGGTGAACGAACTGCCGCTCAACGCCCGAGATACCTACCAGTTCCTTCAATTGCAGCCGGGCGTGCAATCGCAGTTAGGGTCCAGCGGGAGCACTTTCTATGGCAGCGACAATGCTGGAGCCGTCTCCGTAAACGGCGGCCGCACGCGCGCCAACAACTTCAGTGTTAACGGCGGCGACGCCAACGATCAATTCGTCAATTTGCCAACGATTCAACCCACTCCCGATGCGATCGACGAGTTTCGAGTGATCAGCAACACCTTTGACGCTGAGTACGGCCGCAACTCCGGCGCGGTGGTCAACGTCGTTACAAAGTCGGGCACTAACCAGTGGCACGGGAATGTCTATGAGTATTTCCGTAACACAGTCCTGAATGCGCAGGGTTTCTTCAACACAGTGAAGCCACAGGAAAATCAGAACCAGTTTGGCGGAACTTTTGGTGGTCCGATCAAGAAAGACCGCACCTTCTTCTTTCTCTCGTACGAAGGGCGCCGCGTAAGGCAGGGCCAGTCCGGCCAAACCGTGATTGTCCCGACTCCGCAAGAAAGAACGGGAGTTTTTGCGGGTGGTCTCAGCGGTAGTATCACTGATCAATTCACGGCCGACGCGCTGAATGGGAGGCCTGGGTGTTCAGCAGCCATTGTCGCCGCTAATGGGGCGACGCCGGCCGCCGGTGTCCCCTGGGGAGGCCCTGTAGGGGTTGGGATCTTCCCAACCGATGTTAATGGGAATGCAAACATCCCAACACCGTGCATGGACCCCGTCGCGCTCGACATGCTTCGCTTCGTTCCGGCTGCAAATCGGCCCGACGGCGTAAATTACCAGGCGGTGCCTGTCGGCGCTGACCGACAGGACCAGTTCACTTTCCGCTTTGACCACCACATCAACCAACATCAAAACTTCAGCTTTTATTACTATTTCACCGATGATTCGCTTTTCCAGCCCTTTTATCAGTTCCAGGGTTCTGGCGCGAACCTTCCTGGCTTCGGTTCCAGCGTGGCTTCTCGTTACCAGCAATTCAATCCCAGCCACACATGGACCATCAGCAATTCGTTAATCAATGAATTCCGTTTCACCTACATGCGCGAAGGGCAGCTGACCTTCCAGCATCCGCAAAACACAAACCTCGTGCAGAGTTCCTGTTCGTCCCCCGCCGCGCAGGCCGTTTGCTTCAATGGCGTATCAGACTCCAGCAGCGGCCCAAACTCCATCCAAGGGCAGTTAGGGACGAGCCCTCAGTACGGAATTACCACCGGCCTGCCTTCCAATCGCACAGGGGTGCCCTTCATTAGTGTCGCTGGCGGCTTTGCCATCGGTAACGGCTGGGAAGGAGAATTGCCACAGGTCGGCAACTCCTTCATGTGGACCGACAGCCTGACTTGGGTGAAAGCCAGTCACACCATGAAGTTTGGCGCGGATGTGCGCCGCTCCCGATTTGACCAGACCCTTTACTACAACGTAAGCGGCCAATATACCTTCAACAGCACGACGGAAAATTCCGTCTTCTACAACGACAATTATCCCGGCTACCTGCTGGGCTTGGATGACAGCTATCTTCAGGGTTCTGCGCAGCGGGAAGACGTTAGAAATACTGGACTTTATCTCTTTGCTCAGGATAGCTGGAAGATCAAGCCGTCGCTCACTCTCAATTACGGTCTACGCTGGGAGTTGGACACACCTCTGTCCGACGCCCTCCACCATGTTCAGACTTTTCGTCCCGGCCAGAACTCCACCGTTTACCCTTGCGTTCTAACTCCCACCGAGCAAGCGAGTCTCGGCGCCGGCAATTGTCTCGATGCCGGGGTTCAGCCTACGGGCTTGGTGGTTCCGGGAGATTCCGGCATCCCTGCCGGTTTGACGCAAACCTATTACAAGGCCTTTGCTCCCCGCATCGGCCTCGCCTACAGCCCCAACCCTAAGACCACCATCCGTGGCGGTTGGGGCATGTTCTACAACCCCATGGAGCAACTGGTCCTCGAACAGTTCGGTGCCGAACCACCCTTTGGCGGCAGCACCTTCTTGCCCGCAACGTTTTTGAATACTCCCTTCATCTCGCAAACCGGCTCTGTCAGTCCAAACCCGTTCAACGGAATACTCAGTCCCAAGCCTGGAACTCCGCAGGATTGGGCGTCGTTCCGCCCCATGCTGTTGTACGGCGATTTTCAGCCTCACATGCGCACCCAGACCTCAACTCAGTACAACCTCAATATTCAAAGGGAACTCGCCCGAAATCTGGTATTACAAGTTGGCTATGTGGGATCTCAGGGACACCGGCTCCTGGCTTCGCACGACATCAATCCGGCGAATCCGCAAACCTGCTTGGACATAATCGCCATCGCTAACAGTAACGCGGCCAATGTGTCGTCCTTCGGTTCGCCGGCAAGTTGCGGCCCGTTCCTGGAAGACAATCAATTCACCGTTACACTTCCCGCGGCTAATGGAACTCTGTTGCCGAATGGATTCCATTTGCCCACAGGCGGCACGATTCAGGCAGCAGGGCAGACGCTTAATTTTGTTGGACTGCGTCCCTATTCTTCACCCAATTGTGATCCGCTAACCGGCCTCCGTTGTCCTGCAGATGGAGTGCCGGTCTTTACGAACATATTCGCCGAAGACACCATCGCCGCCTCCGCCTACAATTCGTTCCAGACCAGTCTAGAAAAGCGATTCTCGCATGGCCTGCAGATGCAGGCAGCCTACACTTTCAGCAAGTCTTTAGACTGGGCCTCCAGCTTCGAAGAGACAGTTAATCCTTTCAATTACAAAGCCAGCCGCTCTTTGTCGCTATTCAACTCGGCACAGCGCTTTGTCATCAACTATTACTGGGAGTTTCCTGTTTCAAGATATAGCGGACTCAAGGGAAAGGTTCTGGATGACTGGGCGATGTCCGGGATCATTCAGTTCCAGAGCGGTTTTCCAATCCGCATCCAGACGCAGAACGATGCCGAACTGATTAGCAGTTTGTTCTTTCTCAGCGCTGATGCTCCCCAGTTGACGGGGAACCTGCGGCTTCTGAATCCGAAGCAGTTGCACCAGCCGGACGGCACTCTCTGCACCGGCAACAATACGGCAGGCTGTGCCCATTTGTATCTCACTCCTGGTCAATTCTCCGATCCCACACTCGGCACTTTCTCGACTACACCGCGTTCAATCTGCTGCGGCCCCGGGGAAAACCAATGGGATGTTACATTCTCGAAAAGGATTGCCCTGAGCGAAGCTAAGTACTTCCAGTTCCGGGCGGACATTTTTAATCTTTTCAACAAAACGCAGTTCGTGAATCCGGACGGAAACTTCAGCGACACCACATTCGGCCAGGTTCAGCAGGCGCGCGAAGCCCGCGATGTCCAGTTTGCCCTTAAGTTTTACTTTTAGTTTGCCCGTGTAAGATGTAAGTAGTCAACGACCCCGGGCGGTTCGCCCCCCGGCACTCTAATGGCGTCCTCATCCAGAATGAGGACGGCCTGAGCTTACCCTGGAGCAGTCCGATGTATCCCGATCTACAGAAGGAACTCGATACGTTCGAGCGCCGCACTCCCAAATCAGCCGAAGCCCACAAAAAGAATCTCAAACGCATTCCGCTCGGTGTTGCCAGCAATTACCGCCACTACGATCCCTGGCCCATCTTCGTGAAAGAAGCCAGCGGCAGCAAATTCCGCGATCTTGACGGCAACGAGTATATCGATCACAACTTGACGTTCGGCGCGCTCATGGCGGGACACTGCCATCCGGCCGTGATGAAAGCCGTCGAAAAACGTCTCTCCACTGGCACCATGTTTGGCATGCCTCATGACATGGAATGGGAACTGGCTGAAGAAATCTGCAATCGCTTTCCCGTGGAGATGTGCCGCTTCGGCAATAGCGGCACCGAAGCCACCATGCACGCCATCCGCCTCGCGCGTGCCGCCACCGGCCGCGACAAAATTATTAAATTTGAGGGCGCCTACCATGGCCTGCATGACTCCGCTCTGGTCAGCGTCAAGCCGCACGCTCCCGAATTCGGCGACATCGATAATCCCACGGCTGTCCCAGGTGGACTCGGCGTACCCGAGTCGGCTATCGCCAATGTAAAGATCGCCACGTTCAACAATCTCGCCACCGTCGAACGCCGCTTCAAGGAAAATCCCGGCGAGATTGCCGCCATCATTCTCGAGCCGATCCTGATGAATGTTGGCCTCTGCATGCCTGAGCCCGGCTTCTTGACAGGCCTCCGCGACCTCGCCACGAAACACGGTGCCCTCCTGATCTTCGACGAAGTAAAAACCGGAGCTAAACTCGGCTGGGGCGGCGCGTCGGAATACTTCAACGTTCATCCGGACATGATCTGCCTGGCCAAATCCATCGGCGGCGGACTGCCTCTCGCGGCGTTCGGCGCCAGCAAGTCGGTGATGGACCTGATCTCGCAACACAAAGTCTTCCACGGCGGCACCTACAACACCAATCCGGTTTCCATGGCCGCGGGACTCGCCACATTCCGCGAAGTTCTCACTCGCGATAACTATGCGCACGTCGACAAACTCGGGAAAAAACTTGCCGACGGATACCGCAAGACCATCGCGAAAGTCGGCCTTCAGGCCTACATCGCGCAAGCCGGTGCCAACGGCGCGCTGATGTTTTATCCGAAGGAAATTCGCAACTACCGCGACTGGACGACGATCGATATCGACCTTTGGCGCCACTACTGGTTCGCCATGGTCAACCGCGGCGTGATGGCACAGCCCTATTGGTGGGACGAGCAATGGACGATTTCCGTCCAGCACACCGAGGCCGACATCGATAAGCATCTATCTGCCTTCGATGACATTGCCGCGTCGCTGGCGAAAGCGCAGCAGGAACGCGTTGGCCAGCCAGTATTGGCCGCGCACTAGCTTTGCTTGTGTGGGGCGGACACTCTTGTCCGCCCTGCATGCACCACCACGAAAGATGTAGAGACAGCCGCCTCAGCTTGCCCTGAGCGCAGTCAAAGGGACTACCGCCAACGCGAAGCGAGGCGTCTCGAAGCGACTTTGTCCACTACCACCCAACCCGCCACTCAGCCCCACCTGATCCGCGCCCTCGGACGCCGTGATCTCGTCCTCCTTTTCGTTGTCGCTGTCTTCAACCTGAACGTCGTCCCTTCCATCGCGGCCAACGGCGGTGTCACAATCTGGCTCTGGATCATCTCTCTGCTTCTCTTCTTCTGGCCACAAGGCATCGCCGTCATCGAACTGGCGCATCGCTATCCCGGTGAGGGCGGCGTCTATCTCTGGGCCAAAGAAGTCTTTGGCGATTTCCACGGATTTCTCTCCGGCTGGTGCTACTGGACCAACAACATGCTTTACGTGCCGACGGTCATGCTCTATTTCGTCGGCGTCTCCGTTTACATGCTCGGGCCGTCGCATCTGGCGCTCGCGGAAAACAAAGTTTTCGCGTCCACCACTTCGCTGGTTCTGCTGGCTCTCCTTACTGCGCTAAACATTGTTGGCCTCGGCGTCGGTAAGTGGATTAACAATCTTGGGGCCATCGGAACCTTCATCGCCGCAGCGGTCCTGATCGGTCTTGGCGTGGTGATGTGGTCGCGGTTTGGCACCACCATCACTGCGGCAGATTTCAAAATCCCACCTGACCCGCGCTTTGTCCTGAATTCCTTCGGTGTCATCTGCTTCGGTCTGGTTGGTCTCGAACTCGCTTCCGTCATGGGAGATGAGATCCAAGATCCTCGCCGCACCCTGCCGGGTGCTGTCGCTTGGGGAGGAGTCCTCTCCGGCATTCTTTATGTGGGAGCGACGCTCACTCTGCTCATCGCTGTTGGAAAAAATGTCAATGTGCTTCAGGGCATCGTCCAAGCCGTCAGTCATATGTCTGGCATGCTCGGTCTCGGGTGGATCACCATTCCATTCGCGCTGATGCTCAGCCTATCCATTGCTGGCATCGGTTCCGCATGGATGGGCGGCTCAGCCCGAATTCCCTTCGTCGCTGGCCTCGATTCTTATATGCCTTCCTGGCTCGGCAGGATTCACCCGCGTTACGCCACGCCCTATGCCGCATTGATCGTGCAGGGAATTGTTTCGGCGCTTTTAGTATTAGGAAATTTTTACGGGTGGTGGTTCTGGGACAAGCTGATGGGCGTTTTTGGATTACTGCCCGTGCTGTATCTAAGTCCGGCGGGTGCGGGAGAAGTATTTCAGAAGCTGCTGTCGCTGGCCGTCGTACTTCAGCTCGTACCATTCCTTTATATGTTCGGAGCGCTCATTCGCTTTGGAGTGAAAGAATCGGTGCCCCAAGGCCTGTACAGCCGCAGCACATTGTTCCTCGCCGGCACCAGCGGCCTGCTCACCACCATGCTGGGGATCACGCTGGTGTTTTTTCCCGCCCAGCAGATCACGTCGTTGTGGTCCTATGAATTATGGATGTTCGGCGGCACTCTGTTTTTCGTTGGCCTGGCTGCATTTTTCTTCTTCGTATATGGCCGCCACAAAGTGCCGCATGAAATTGAAAAGAGCGCGACTTTGGTAGCACCGCTGTAAGAAAAGATTATCGGGCCTTCAGGCCCTGACGCAGTCAGGAGGTCGAAACAAATGCTCAGTGGAGTCACCACAGAAGTCCGCACTTATCAGATGTACATTAACGGCGAGTGGGTCGCGAGCAAATCCGCGAAAACATTTCCTGTCTTCGATCCCTCCACGGAAGAGGTCATCGCCCAGGTTCCTGACGCCGGTCCCGATGACGTCAACCACGCTGTAGCCGCCGCCAAAGCCGCTTTCGAAGATGGCCCCTGGAGCACGAGCACCGCGCAGGAACGTGGCCGCGTTCTCTTCCGTCTCTCAGAAAAAATCCGCGCGAATCTTCCGGCGCTCGCCGAACTGGAATGCCGCAACACCGGCAAGCCCATAGTCGAAGCCGAATTCGACATCAACGACGCCGCCACCTGTTTCGAATACTACGGCGGCCTCGCCACCAAAGTCGTCGGCTATGTAAACCCGGTACCCGACAACGCGATGTCTCTCTCGCTCAAAGAACCAGTCGGCGTCGCGGGCCAAATCATTCCCTGGAACTATCCGTTGCTCATGGCAGCATGGAAACTCGCGCCTGCAATTGCTGCGGGCTGCACCTGTATTCTCAAGCCCGCCGAACAAACTCCGCTTACTGCGCTCGAATTCGCAAAATACTTCGCCGACTGCGGCCTGCCTCCGGGCGTGGTCAACATCGTTACCGGCTTCGGAGAATCCTGCGGCTCTCCGCTCGTTCAGCATCCCGACGTGAATAAGATCGCTTTCACCGGCAGCGCCGCGGTCGGGAAAATTATCGTGAAACAGGCCGCCGACACTGTTAAGCGAGTCACGCTCGAACTCGGCGGAAAGTCGCCCAACATCTTTTTCGCCGATGCCGATTTTGAAGCCGCCATCGACGGGGCGCTATTCGGAGTCTTCATCAATCAAGGCGAAGTTTGCTCCGCCGGCAGCCGCATTCTGGTGCAGAAATCGATCTATAAGAATTTCGTGGAGGCCATGACGGAGAAAGCAAAGAAGATCAAACTCGGTCCGCCCCTCGATCGCGAAACCAAGATGGGTCCGCTCGTCAGCAAGGAACAATACGATCGCGTCAACTCCTACATCGAGATCGGCAAGAAAGAAGCCAAGCTCGCTTCCGGCGGAGGACGTCCCGAGAAGATCGGCAAAGGCTACTACGTGCAGCCCACGATTTTCTCGGACGTCAGTAACTCCGCCCGCATTGCCCGCGAAGAGATCTTTGGTCCGGTAGCCGCTGTGATTCCATTCGAAGACGAAAAAGATGCGCTCAAGATCGCGAACGATTCACCTTACGGCCTTGCCGCTGCCGTATGGACTCGCGATATTTTCAAAGCCATGCGTACGGTGAAAGCTCTACGGGCAGGAATCGTCTGGGTGAATCACATGCAGCCGACATACGTCGAAGCTCCCTGGGGCGGATACAAACAATCGGGTTTCGGCCGCGAACTCGGCCCCTGGGGCATCGAAGAATATCTCGAAACCAAACAGGTCTACATCAACCTGAATGAAGCGCCAATCGGCTGGTACTGATAAATGAGAGGACGATCCTTAAGGCCCTGTCATCCTGAGCGAGGATTGATCTTCGCGCCCAAACGCGAAGATCAACCGCAGTCGAAGGACCCCTGTACAGTGTGTAGTGCCCCTGCCGCCTCAGGGAATTCTCACGAGAAACTGACATGAGCACAATCCGACTCACCACCAAAATTCCCGGCCCCAACTCTCAGGCCCTCTCCGAGCGCCGCGCCCAAGCCGTGCCCCGCGGCCTTTCCCACGGAACTCCAATCTATGTCGCCAAGGCCGAAGACGCATGGCTGGAAGACGTCGACGGCAACCGCTACATCGATTTCGCGGGAGGTATCGGCTGCGCTAACGCGGGGCATCGTCAAGAAGCCGTCGTTGATGCCATCCGCAGCCAGCTCGATAAATTCCTCCACATGTGTGTCCAGGTCACGCCCTACGAAGGCTACATTCGCCTCGCCGAGCGTATGAACGAAGTTACGCCGGGAAAATTTCCGAAGAAGACTCTCTTCGTGAACAGCGGCGCTGAAGCCGTGGAGAATGCGGTGAAGATTGCCCGCGCTTACACCAAGCGTCCCGCAATCATCGCTTTCGAAGACGCCTTCCACGGGCGCACCATGATGACGCTCGCTCTCACCGGCAAGACGCATCCTTATAAAGCTGGCTTCGCTCCTTTCCCCGGCGAGGTCTATCGCGTCCCCTTCGCCTACTGTTATCGCTGTTCGTATAACTTGAAATATCCCTCGTGCGATCTCTATTGCGCGCGCCATCTCGAAGATACTTTCAAACGCGTCGTCGCCAACGAAGAAGTAGCTGCAGTTATTGCGGAACCGGTCTTGGGCGAAGGCGGGTTCATCGCCCCTCCGCCAGACTATTTTAAAGTTCTAATCGAGCTCTGCCACAAGCACGGCATCCTCTTCATCGCCGACGAAGTTCAGTCCGGCTTCGGACGCACCGGCGCGCTCTTCGCCAGCGAACGCTATGGCATCGAACCCGATCTTCTGGTGACCGCGAAATCCCTCGGCGGCGGCCTGCCCCTTGCTGCAGTCACAGGCCGCGCCGAAATTATGGATGCGCCCGCCCCCGGCGGCCTCGGCGGTACCTTCGCCGGCAATCCGCTCTCCTGCTCCGCGGCTTTGGCTGTATTGGAGTTGTTTGAAACAGAAAATTTGTTAACCCGCGCTAACGAACTCGGCGACCGCTTCCTGCGCCGTGCACGCGAATGGCAGCGTCGCTGGCCCATCGTCGGCGACGTGCGCGGTCTCGGTGCCATGCAGGCCATCGAATTGGTGAAGTCGAAAGAAACGAAGACTCCAGCCACGGATGAAACCAAACAGATCACGCAGTATTGCTACGAACACGGCCTGATCACGATCACCGCCGGTTCCTACTCCAACGTGATCCGCGTTCTCGTCCCGCTCGTCGCCACCAACGAGCAAATGGACGAAGGCCTAGACGTACTGGAATCCGCACTAGCCGCCGTCTGCGACAAGAAAGGCGCAGTAGCGCAGCTGGTCTAAAAAGGTTTGTCATCCTGAGCGAGGATTGATCTTCGCGCCCAAACGCGAAGATCAACCGCAGTCGAAGGACCCCTGTAAGGCGTGTATCATTACTGCAGTCGCGAGGAATTCTCACGATGCACCGCGCTCTTCGCGATAAGTCGAGGTGAACCAATGACCACTGTAGCCGCGCCTCCAGCCATCAAACTCACGAACTACATCAACGGCCAATGGGCCGAATCGTCCGCGATAGAATGGCGCGATGTAATCAATCCCGCCACGGGAGAAACGCTGGCCCAAGTCCCGCTCGCCGATGCCTCTGAAGTCAACCAAGCCGCCGAAGCCGCCGCCGCCGCTTTTCCCGAGTGGCGCCGCACGCCCCCCGAAGACCGCATCCAGCCGCTCTTCAAGCTGAAGATGTTGCTCGAAGATCACATCGACGACGTCGCCCGCATCATCACGCAGGAAAACGGCAAGACCTTCACCGAAGCCAAAGCTGAGATGCGCCGGGCAATCGAGAACGTCGAAGTCGCCTGCGGCATTCCCATGATGATGCAGGGTTACAACCTCGAAGACGTCGCCCGCGGCATCGACGAGATGATGATTCGCCAGCCCCTCGGCGTCACCGCTGCCATCGTCCCCTTCAACTTTCCCGGCATGATTGCATTCTGGTACTTGCCCTACGCAATCGCCACCGGCAACACATTCATCCTCAAGCCGTCCGAGCGCGTTCCGCTCACCATGCGTTACGTTTACGAGCTGCTGGAGAAAACCGGATTGCCCAAAGGTGTAGTAGGTCTGGTCAACGGGGGAAAAGCTGCGGTCGACGCACTGCTTGACCATCCGAAAGTTCGCGCTATCAGCTTTGTGGGATCAACTCCGGTCGCGAAGTATGTTTATTCGCGAGCCGCTGCCAACGGCAAACGTGCGCAATGCCAGGGCGGAGCCAAGAATCACGTCATCGTTCTTCCCGACGCCGACATGCCCATGGCCACGCAGATCATCAGCGACAGCGCCTTCGGATGCGCCGGCCAGCGCTGCCTCGCCGTGTCAGTCGCGGTCACAATTGGTGAGGCGCAAAAAACTTTTCGCGATTCCATCGTCGACGCCGCTTCCAAACTGAAAGTCGGCAACGGCCTCGATGAAGGCGTGCAGATGGGACCGGTAATCACGCAGCAAAGTAAAGAGCGTGTGGAATCGCTGATCGGCGTTGGTGAAAAGCAGGGCGCGACAATTCTTCTCGATGGACGCCATTCCAAGGTTCCGAATTACGAATCGGGCAACTTCGTGAATCCCACGATCCTCGATGACGTTTCCCCAACCAGCGATCTCGCTGACACGGAAATCTTCGGACCTGTGCTAAGCCTCGTTCATGTCGCCGATATGGACGACGCTCTGACCTTCCTCGAACACAGCGCCTACGGCAATCAAGCGTCCCTATTCACGTCAAGCGGATCGGCGGCGCGCCGCTTCCGCTACGAAGCTCCCGCCGGCAATATCGGTATCAACATCGGAGTCGCCGCGCCCATGGCCTACTTCCCCTTCAGCGGATGGAAGAACAGCTTCTTCGGCGATCTCCATGGCCAGGGCCGGGACGCCATCGAGTTCTACACCGACAAGAAAGTCGTAGTCGAACGCTGGGCCAAAGAGCACAGCCGCAAGTTCTAGGCTTCGCACGCAGCAGTCAGAAGAGAAAATGAGACTTCTCATCACAGAGTCACAGAGACACAGAGAAATCGAAAACGAGCAAGACCCTCCAGCCGTTGCGATCATCGGCGCAGCCGTCGAAGTGCATCGTCAACTTGGACCTGGCAACGCCTCGATCACAAAAAAGTTGAAACTGAAGCAAACGGGCTAGATTCTGTTTTTCTCTGTGTCTCTGTGTCTCTGTGACTCTGTAGTGAACGATTTCAAAGAGGAATTTATGACTACTACTGTTGCAAGTCCCGCCATGTCCGGCCAGGAAATCATCGACCTATCCCGCAAGCACACGCTTTTCGAATGGTCCGCGCAATCGAAAGTCGACCCCATTCCAGTCGGCAGCGCCAAGGGGATTTACTTCTACACGCCAGAAGGGAAGCGCTTCATCGACTTCAACAGCCAACTCATGTCCGTCAACATCGGACACGGCGACCCGCGCGTCATCCAGGCGATCAGCGATCAGGCCGCGACGCTCGCCTACGCGAATCCTTTCATGGCTACTGAGGTTCGTGCGCGTCTTGGCGCGAAGCTCGCCGCAATCACTCCCGGCGATGTTGACACCTTTTTCTTCACCAACGGAGGCGCTGAGGCTAACGAGAACGCCATCAAGCTCGCGCGCTTCTTCACCGGACGCCACAAGATTATGGCGCGCTATCGCTCCTACCACGGCGCGACCGCGGGAGCGATCACCCTCACCGGCGATCCGCGCAGATGGGCCGCGGAGCCTGGCATTCCGGGCGTGGTTCATGTGCTCGATCCTTATCACGGCATCGAGCGCGGATGGGATTCCGCCGAATCTTCGCTCGCCATGATTGAAGAGACCATTCAGCTCGAAGGTCCGCAGACGATTGCGGCGTTTATTCTCGAACCAGTGACGGGAACCAACGGCATTCTGGTTCCGCCTGATGGATATCTTGAAGGCATTCGCAAGCTCTGCGACAAATACGGCATCTTGATGATTGCCGATGAAGTGATGTCTGCCTTCGGACGGACTGGTGCGTGGTTCGCGGTCGATCACTGGAAGGTTGTTCCCGACTTGCTGACTATGGCTAAGGGATTAACTTCCAGCTATCTTCCGCTAGGCGCGGTCGGCATGCGTCATCACATCGCGCAACATTTTCAGGACAAAGTGTTTTACGGAGGACTCACTTACAACAGTCATCCCATGGGATGCGCGGCGGCGCTGGCGACAATTCGCGTGTATGAAGAAGATGGACTGATCGAGAATGCGAAAAAAATGGGCGCGATCATGAAGCAAGTGGGTGCGGAGTTGCAGGCGAAACATCCGTCGGTGGGAGCGGTGCGCTCGATTGGATTATTTGGTATCGTCGAACTGATTCGAAATCGCAAGACGCGTCAGCCGATGGCGCCGTTCAATGGCACGTCCGATGAAATGACTGCGCTGGGACGCTTCTTCCGCGAACAAGGGCTTTACACTTTCGTTCGCTGGAACACTTTCTTTACCAATCCCCCGCTGTGCATCAACGAGCAGCAGTTGCGCGAGGCGTTCGCCATTATTGATCGCGGACTTGAGATCACGGATAAAGCCGTAAACTAGCCGCGAGAGTTGTTTGTTAGCGAACACTCCTTCGACTTTCCATCCCTGTTTGCGATTTCGATCTTGGAAGAGCCAAGAACCATGGCGAGGGCGATTGATCAAGTGAACTTTCGCACAGAGGCCTACGCAAGTTCAACGCACCTAGAGCAGTTGCACCGGTAGCGAGGGTGACCGGGCATGGTGGCGTGGCCGCAGGCGGGACAAAGGAACCATTCGCCGTCAGCTCTTGCGTTCATGAGTTTGAACTTTTTATCCTCGACGCAATAGGGGCAGCGGATGGCCGTCGTGCCATCGCCCTTGATTCCCTTTATTCTTGCGACCAGCGCTTAGCACTGTTCATGTACGGGAAAGCCATGGCCATCGGTAGCGGCGGAGGCGGCAGTGAGAGGTTTGGAGCAGATAACGCAGCTTGCGATTTTGGCGTTCATCGTTATCAATATGGAACCGCGGCTTAAGGCGGCCATCAGGATAGTTTTAGGTTCAAGTAATTAATTTGCATGTCCGCTAGCGCACAAAGGTTTTGTTTTTTCCCGCCGTAGAAGCCACCAACTAAAATGCCGCCCCGTCGATCAATCATCGTCATTAAAATCAAAGGTGAAGGACAGAATCTACCGGAGCGAAGGCAGTGTTTGTCCCACATTTTCCTAAGTCGAGAAAACGCAAGCTGTCTATATCCGCGCGACGAGCACGAAGCCGTCGTGACTTCCGCGTAAAGCACTTATGAACAAAAGGTTTCGCACTGCCGGGATCTTTTTGCTGTTCGTGGTGACTGCGGTAGCAAACGGGCTGCCGCCGCAGACAAGTGCCCCGACGAATCAGGAGTCCAAGTCGGCGAAAACCCGCGTGATGGGGCGCAAGCTTCAGGAAAAAGGTGTACCGAATTTTGGCGAGGTCACTCCTTCGCTCTATCGCGGAGGGCTGTTGAGTACCACGGGTTTAAAAGCGCTGGCGAAGATGGGCGTGAACATTGTGGTGGATACGCACTCCAACGACGCCAGTGAAGAAAGGGAAGCGAAGAGCCTGGGGATGAAATATGTAGCGATCCCATGGCATTGTCCCTGGCCCAGGGACGAAGTCTTTGCAAAGTTTCTTAAAGTTTTGCACGAGAACAAAGGAAAAAAAGTTTTTGTGCATTGCCGCCTGGGAGATGACCGCACCGGAATGATGGTCGCAGCATACCGCATGGCGGAAGAAGGCTGGAGCGCTGACGAGGCAATGAACGAGATGAGAACCTTCGGGTTCACGCGGGCGCATCATTTCATCTGCCCCGGGCTGGCGAGTTACGAGAAACATTTTCCTGAGCGGTTGAAGGACAGTCCCGCGTTCGCGAAAATGCGGGTGAAACAGTAGTTGTTTCTAGCCCTCTCGCGATAACAACTGCGGCCGGGGGTCAGAAAGCGCGCGGGAGGGAAATCAAAAGCCCGGCCTGATCGGGACCGGGCTGGTTTCTCGGGGTTGCCAAAAATGCTAGGCAGCCGCGGATCTCTTGGTGCGACCCTCCGTCGTGACGGGTTGAGCTACCTTGCGTACGAGGAAGGGTTGCAGGTTCGGCTCAGAACCCGCCCACTCTAAACTGACAATGGAGTGTCCGGGCTGGCACGTAACGAAATAGCGTTCTCCGTTGGGGCTGGTTACTTCGAATTTGCCGGTCTCGCCCTGTAGAGCTTCGGCAACGTCGTAGGTCGAAATGCTATCGTTCAGTTTCATGGGGACTTCCTCCATTCTGTATTTCAGGTGGTTGGTTGGGGTTGTCCCTGCCCTAGGGAAGAGCGTTATGTCCATGATAGAACACTGAACGATGACGTCAAGGCCAAGGTTCACTTTTTTGGTCAAATTCATACTAGGAGATTTACCTGAGGGCCGACGGCATGGCGCGTGGAACGGAAAGTCATAGGGCAATCGGATTGAGAGAGCGGGCATGCGGGGCGAAAGCGCGGGATAGGCTATATCATCGGCTTCAGAGCGCCTGAAGATGACTGCGCCAAGAAACAATTCAGCGAGCGACCCGCCTTATATCGTCGATCCGCGCGTGCGTATTGGGCACGTGCACTTGAAGGTGGCCGACCTGCAGCGGGCGTTGCGTTTTTATAACGGCGTGCTGGGACTGGAAGTCACGCAGCGGTACGGCGACGGAGCGGTGTTTTTGTCGGCGGGCGGATACCATCATCACATCGCGTTGAATACGTGGGAGAGTCTGGGAGGCTCACCACCGCCTGCGGGCGCGACGGGGCTGTAACATACT
>OBLW0100002283.1_pt1 | contig 15539 bp, 11 predicted proteins | sample 1520161 | NCBI WGS metagenome assembly OBLW01 (sample SAMEA3539309, study PRJEB22396) | soil metagenome | biome: tundra; feature: field; material: soil | place: USA | collected 2010-05 | depth 0.15 m
ACAGATTCCATTGACATTACTTTTATAGTTGGGCCGCAAGGGGTAAGTCAAAACACCGGTATCGCCCAGGAACCAACCCGAGCGAATGTGTACCGCGGCCGTTGTTCACCAGGGAGGAGCCGGCACAACGCAATTCGCGCTTCGGCTCACCTTTGGAATCGTTACAGGGGTAAAGCGGACCAGATAGACTTCTGAGGTCTTTGGCTGCCCACCAGGGATTCATAGTTGCCGAATGGATCGATTCTCTTGGAGCCTATGCGATCGTTTAAGCTGGCGGAAGCGCGTGTGAGTCGAACACACCGTCGCCCGTTAAGGACGACCACCGGTTTTGAAGACCGGGAGGATCACCGGAGCCTAAGCACTTCCGTACCATCACTTTCTCAAAGACCACATTGTCCATGGTACACGCCACGTCATGGATCTTTCGGAAGAAGAGGAAACGACTTTGGATCATCCCCAAGCGGTTCGCTTGACGCAACAAGTGAGGGCCGGCGGCTGCGCGAGTAAGTTGCCGGCCGGCTCTCTTCGGCAGGTTCTGTCCGCACTACCGGCCCAGACAAACCCTGATCTGCTGGTCGGTTTTGAGACTTCCGACGACGCGGGCATTTTCCGCATTGGCGCCAGCCAGGCCCTGGTGCAGACCATCGACTTCTTCACTCCACTTGTGGATGACCCGTTCACATTCGGTCAGATTGCGGCAACCAATGCTTTGAGCGATGTTTATGCGATGGGAGGCCGCCCGCTGACGGCACTCGCGGTCGTTTGTTTCCCCCAGGATGCCGATCTTGGGATCCTTGAGCAAATCATGCGCGGGGGTTTCGCAAAAATGGCCGAAGCAAAATGCACTGTGGTTGGCGGCCACTCAGTTCGCGACGCTGAGATGAAATTCGGCTACGCCGTTACCGGTCTCATCGATCCGGCACGCGTGTATACGAACTCGGGCGCTGTTCCCGGCGACACACTTATACTCACGAAGCCAATCGGAACGGGCGTCATCACCACGGCCCTTAAGCAAGGCAAGTCAAAGCCGGCATGGGTGGACCGGGCCATCCTTTCGATGACAACACTGAACAGTACAGCCTCCGGCATTGCGATCGCTTGCCCCGGTGTACACGCAATTACCGATATTACGGGCTTCGGACTCATGGGTCACGGTCGCGAAATGGCTCTGGGAAGTGGCGTTACGCTGGAGATAGAAACTGCGCGCGTGCCTTTGATTGACGGGGCACTGGATGCGGTCCGCGTCGGCGCGATACCCGGCGGCCTGCTCAGCAATCGCGAATTTGCCGAGTGCCTGGTTGCTGACGCCCCTGAAAGCCGCATCCCGGATGACCTGCGCATGTTACTCTTTGACCCGCAGACATCGGGCGGACTGCTTATCTCCGTTGCTCCTGACGACGCTGCGGAGTTGCTCGGCTCCCTTCAGCGAGCTGGTCTTCCAGGGGCCATTATTGGACGCGTCGCCGACCCGCCCAATGCGGATGGTGGCGGGCCGGCTATCGTTCTGCGATGATGAGTTACGCTGAACCGGGAAATCCTCACGATGATAATTCAGAACCTGGAAAACGAAGACGAGGCACGCAACAGGCTCTTCCGAATTCTTCCGTCGGTCAACGATCTTCTCTTGACGCCAGAGTGCCAAACGCTTCTCGAAACATATCCGCGCGAAGCTGTATTGTTTGCGGCCCGCAAAGCCCTTGCCGAGCTGCGCGTGCAAATATCTTCCGGACGACATATGGAAACCAGCCTTCAGGAGAGCATCAATAACGTGCCCGAAGTCATGGCCGAACAACTCGCATTGGAAAAGCGTTACTCGCTTCGCGCCGTAATCAATGCGACTGGCGTCGTTCTCCACACCAATCTTGGCCGTGCTCCCTTGAGCAGTTCCGCTCTGCGCCATTTGGTTGAGGTTGCGCAGGGCTACTGCAACCTCGAACTGGATCTCGAAACCGGTTTGCGCAGCCGCAGAGACGTTCACGCCGAGTCCCTTGTGCTGCGAGTTCTGAAAGGAGCAGGCACCGACAGTGCAGACCTCGATTTGCACGGAGTCATCATTGTGAATAACTGCGCGGCCGCCACTTTTCTCGCGCTGAATTCTCTTGCCGACAAGTCCGAAGTCATCGTCTCGCGCGGGGAGCTAATAGAGATTGGCGGCGGTTTCCGCATCCCGGAAATCATGGAGAAGTCCGGAGCGGTTTTGAAAGAGATTGGTACCACCAACCGCACCCGCATTGACGATTACGAGGCCGCGCTTGGCCCAGGAACGGGCCTCCTGCTTCGCGTGCATCAGTCGAATTTCAGTATTGAAGGATTCTCCGAAAAGCCGTCTTTACAGGATCTGGTTGCGCTTTCAAAACGAAAAGGAATTCCGCTCTTTGAGGATCAAGGCACTGGCCTCGTCTCCTCGCTTGAGCGTTTCGGAATCAAAGTGGAACCCAGCTTGCTTCAATCCTTTGCTTGCGGGGTGGACCTGATTGCCGCGAGCGGAGATAAGTTGCTCGGTGGACCGCAGTGCGGCATTCTAGTTGGCAGAAGGGATCTCATTGAGCGCATCCGGAAGAACCCGCTCCTCAGAGCTTTCCGTGTGGATAAGCTCATCTACGCTGCGCTTGAGGCCACGCTGCTGGAATACTTATCAGGAGACACAGCGACCATTCCCATTGAAAGAATGTTGAGCATCCTTCCAGAAGAAATCATGAGGCGGTGCCGCCAGATGGCCAGCCAGATTGCGTGCCCTGAGCTTGTTCTCGATGTGGTCCCGGTGGCCAGCCTCATTGGCGGAGGAACTGCACCAAAGGCATCGCTCGACGGCTTTGCCATCTCGGTGCGGCATGTCTCTCTTACAGCCGCGGAACTTCTTGCAACGCTTCGTAAACTCGAGCCACCGATCATCGGGCGCATTGCGGACGATACAGTGTTACTGGACCTCCGCACTGTACCGCCAGATTTCGACGCCGACCTCGCATCGCTTCTCAGCAGTCTTTAAACTCTCCTACGAGGAATGGCGCCTAACGTGGAATCTCCTTCATGACGAATTTGTCCAAATCCATCGTCATCGGGACCGCCGGTCACATCGATCACGGCAAGACGACGCTGGTTCGCGCCCTCACAGGCATTGACACAGATCGGCTTCCCGAGGAGAAGCGCCGCGGCATAACCATCGACCTCGGCTTCGCTTCTTTCGAGATGCAGGCCCTCGACGGATCGCCGCTCAGGATCAGCTTTGTCGACGTTCCCGGCCACAGCCTGTTCGTACGCAACATGCTCGCCGGCGCCGGTTGCGTTTCTGCGGTCATGCTCGTCGTCGCGGCCGACGAGGGCATCATGCCACAGACGGTGGAGCATCTTGCCATCTGCGAACTCCTCGGCATCTCACAGGGTCTGACTGTCATCTCCAAAGCCGACACCGTCAATGCCTCTCAACTGCACGAGGTCAGGACCTCGATCGAGAAGTTTCTGCAAGGGACGTTCCTTGACGAAGGCCATGCTGCCATTCTGCCTGTAAGTGCCGCAACCGGGGAAGGCCTCGAAGCGGTCCGCGCGGAGCTGCTCAAACTTGCGATGCGGTCCAGTCTCGAGAATTCTGACGCCTTGCTGCGGATGCCGCTCGATCGTTCCTTTGTCATGAAAGGGTTTGGCACTGTCGTTACAGGAACATTGGTGTCAGGCACAATCCGCATTGGCCAAACGCTGCACCTTGAACCGGGTAGTCGCGCGGTTCGCGTTCGCGGCCTGCAAACACACGGCCAGTCCCAACAGTCTGCACTGCACGGCTCGCGCGTTGCCGTGAATCTCTCCGGCGTCGATGCAACTCAAGTCCATCGCGGCCAGGCTCTGGTTGCCCCCAACGCGCTTTTGCCGGTAGATACAATCGACGTGGAGGTCATGCTTCTCCAAAGTGCGCCCGCGCTGAAACATCGAGCAAACATTCACCTCCATGCCTTCACTTCCGAGACCATGGCGAGCATCTCTCTTTACGGGCATGAAGCAGTTCAGCCGGGAACTCTTCGCCTGATGCGCATCAAGCTTGCCGAGCCGATCGTGCTGGTCCCTGGCGACCGGTTCGTCCTCCGCCAGCCCTCGCCTGCAGGCACCATTGGAGGCGGCCGTGTCCTCGATGCACACCCGGAACCTCGCCAGCGAAAGGCCGCAACACTCGCCTGGCTTGAGCGCCTGCAGGCAGCCTCTTCAATACACCGGCAGATCGCGCAGCGAGTGCGCCGCCGAAGCACCAACGGCATCACTCTCGAAGCGCTCTCTGGCGAAACAGGTTTGACTTCGGAAGCCGTCCGTCGCTACGTAAGCCCCGCACTTGAATGCGGAGATCTCCTGTTCATTTCCGACGATTTATTTCTCAGCCGCGAAGCCTTTCTGGCCGCCACAAGCGCAATTACGACTCGCCTGCAAGTTGGCCAACAAATCAAGACCTCCGAGTTGCGCAGCCAAACAGCCCTGAGCCCTGACGTCTTCGACTACGTCATAAACGCCCTTGTGCGCGAACAAAAAGTCCAACCTTGCAATGAGATGGTCTCGATCAACAACGCCGGGGGCAAATCCTCGAATGCTGAAACTGAACAGTTGGCGGCGGTCGCTCAAGCCTATGGAGCGGCCGGGCTTGCCGCTCCTTCTGTTGTGGAACTCGCCCAAAAGCTGAATCTCAAGGAACCAGAAATGCGCAGCCTGGTAACCCTGCTGCAACGCAACAAGACCATTGTGCGCATGGGCAGCGATAACTTGTTCATTCATTTCGAAGCGCTGAATCAACTGGTCGCAAAACTTACTCCGATTCGCGGTAGCCTGATCGATGTCGCTAGCTTCAAGCAGCTCACCGGGCTTTCCCGAAAGTATGCGATTCCGCTCCTTGAGTACCTTGACCGCCTGCGCATCACTCGGATCCAGGGTGACCAGCGACTGGTTCTCTAGCTTCTCTTCTAAACCCACCGATGGATGCGCATTCGCCTGAGCCTGTGCTATATTGCCAACAACTTCGGAGCAAGGAGCGGGTGCGGATGCCTGACAACGAAACCAAAATCAAGCTCATTGAAGATCGCGACGCGGCGGGGGAAGTGGCCCAGGTCTACGACGAGTGGCGCGCCAAGTCAGGCCGCCAGCAGATGCCCGGCATTTTGAAGTGCTTCAGCCACCGGCCCGATTTTCTGCGCCAGGTGATGCAATTCAGCGACACGGTCCATTTTTCGGAAGGTCATCTCAACCGCAGAACCAAGGAAGCGATCGCGAGTTGGGTATCGTGGCTCAATCGCTGTCCCTATTGACTGGACTCGCATGCATACTTCCTGCGTGTTCAGGGAGCAGAAGACGAAACCGTAAAGGCCATCGCGAAGGGCAAACTGGAAGAAGCAGGCTTGAGCACTGCGGAACGCGCATTGCTCGACTATGTAACCAAGGTGACGGAAGCGGCGTATCGCACCACGAACGATGATGTGCAAATGCTGCGAGATCATGGTTGGACGGAGCCGCAGATCGCTGAGGCTGTGTATATCACCGCAATGTTCGCGTTCTTCAATCGAGTAGCGGATGCCTTCGGAATCGCTCCGCAAGGCTATCTTGAAATGAACGGGCTGACGAAGTAGGTGGGTCGTGAAGATCAAGTTCACCAAGCGTGTGCGCAGTTGGGTCGTGAGTATCGCGGCCCTTTGTTTTGCCGGTTGGCTTTGCCTGGTTGGATATGTGAACTGGGCCATGTACCAGCCGCCAGAGGTCTTCGGCCATGTGATGGCGAAGATGCCCATGCCTGCCTACTTCGTGCTTCCCTTCGAGACGCTTTGGATGCAGGCGCGCAAGGGGCACTTGAGCATCGGTGATAGCGCTCCGGCGCTGAAGGTTAAAAAGCTGGAAGACCACACACCAACCGATCTCGCGTCCCTTTGGGCAGACAGGCCGGTCGTCCTGGTCTTCGGGAGCTATACGTGACCGCCTTTTCGGCGGGAGGTTCCCGCCCTGAACAAGCTTGCCGAACAGTACCACGGCAAGATCGACTTCTACGCCGTCTACATTCTTGAAGCGCATCCCACTGACGTGTGGACGATGCAATCCAACGTGCGCGACGGTGTTCTCTTCCGTAGCCCAAGAGACGAGGCGGAACGCGCTTTTGTTGCCGGCGCCTGCGTTCGCAAGCTGGGGATCAAATTCCCGGCGCTCATTGACGATTTCGAGAACCAGGCGGAGTCTGCGTATACCGGTTGGCCCGACCGGCTCTACCTGATCGGACACGGCGGCCGCATTCTGTACAAGAGCAAGCCTGGCCCGTTCGGCTTTCACCCGAAAGATTTGGCAGAGGCGATTAAGACATCGCTCGCAGCGAACTGAACGGCGCGTTGCACGGGACAAGCTTTGCCCTGAGCGATTCGATGGATCCAGAAGGCTTGCCCGCCTTCGCTGTGCCTGAAATGGTTCGGCGCCCAGTCATTCCGCAGGTACCGGCTCTCCCTCTTTCGATGGAGTCTCTCATCATCCAAAAAGGCGATGCTCAAGTTCCACCTGATTCAGTATTGTCCCGGATGAGGCCCATTCCTTGAAAGCACATTCCCCAAAGAGGAAATGGTACCTCTTCCCCATCTAAGTAAGGCTTTTTGGAGGTCATAGTGCGGACATCAACACTCGGCAGAGTGATCTGCGGATCACTACTCGTCACTCTTTTGTCTTTCCCCGCCCTGCAAGCACAGCAGTCTGCCACTGGCAGCATCGGCGGGACAGTTACGGATCCATCCGGGACTCTTGTCTCGAATGCGGCGGTCACCCTTACCAACACGTCGCAAGGAACCGTTCGCACTTTTACGACCCGCAATGACGGCGTGTTTTCGTTCACGACGCTTGAGGCCGCGGACTACTCTGTATCTGCAACTGGGCCCTCGGGCTTTGCCGTTTGGCGTCAGGCGGTAGGTCTCGAGGTAGGGCAGAACCGAAGTATTCCGATTCGTCTCGCTGTAGCCGGGAATCGCACCACCGTCGAGGTTAATGAAGATGCGCAGCAAATCGTCAATACCACCAGTTCAGATCTTGGCGGAGTCATTGGATCACGTCAGATTGAAACGCTGCCCCTCAACGGGCGCAACTATCTTGAACTCGCGTATCTCGTTCCTGGCAATGCTCCGGCTCCCAACTTCGACCCCACCAAAGAGCACACTGTCGTTGTTGCCTCCGCGGGCCAGGTGGGACGCGGTGGGAATGTCACGGTTGACGGTGCGGACAACAACGATGACGCGGTTGGCGGTTCGCTCGTAAACATTCCCGAGGACGCGGTCCAGGAGTTTCAGATCGCCAGCAATCGGTACTCCGCTGGATTGGGACGCTCCGGATCGACGGTGATCAACGTGGTGACCAAACAGGGAGGCAATGCGCTCCATGGCGGCCTGGCTCTCTACGAGCGGGACAGGGTTTTGGAAGGACTTCCCGCTACATATCAGCCCGTTCCCGGACTGACTCCAACCTTCCGTCGCCAGCAATACGCCGCCGATGCGGGAGGCCCGATCCGACACGACAAGGCGTGGTGGTTCGTCGCAATGGAAGATCGCCAGCAACTTGGAGCAGAGCTCGTAGGCGTGCGGGACACCACCCATCAGGCCATCAGTCGCCAGTTTGCCACGGCTCCCCTGCACGATTTCCTGATGACAGAAAGGCTCGACTGGCAGCTGACCGCCCGGGATCGAATCGGCTTCCGCGAGTCGCTGGAACTTGAAGACGATCTCAGCCAAAGCAGCCTCGATCGCGCGCTCGGCACATCGGCTTACCGTCAGACGTCGGTCAATCATCTGCAGGGGCTCATGACGGATTGGGTCCATATCTTTACGCCGACAGTGATCAACCGCCTCAGCTTTGCCGACAACAATTTCATCAATACCACCGCGCCGACCTCGAACACGCCGCAGATCACTTATCCTGACCTGGACGATGGCGCCACCTACCGCGTCCCGCAGCAGACTCTGCAGTTCCGTCTACAGGGGGACGACATTCTCTCCTGGTCGCGACGTAACCACACGCTGAGCTTTGGTGGTGAGATCCAGTCCATCGATGCCGATTTCAATCTCGGCGTCTTTCAGCAGGGGAACATTCAGACGGTGGAGGATTTTCCCGATTTCGATCGCAACGGCGACGGCAAAATCGACGACAACGATCTACTCTTCGCCGTCGGACTGCGCAGCTCTACGCCCACACGCCCGCTCGACCTGCCCAACAACGACAACTATCACCTTGCCCTGTTTGCTGAAGATGACTGGAAGGCACTTCCAAACCTTACTCTCAACCTCGGCCTGCGCTGGGAGTTAGATACAAATCTCAATAACTTGAGCTGGTATGCCCAGCGCAATCCTCTTGTGCAGTCGTTCTATCAAGGCAAGCGCCACCACGATCTGAACGACTGGGGTCCGCGCATCGGCTTCAACTATGCGTTCAGCCCTAACTTCACCGTCCATGGCGGCTATGGCGTCTATTACGATCGCATCACGCTGGAAATCATGTCCCTCGAGAAAGGCTTCGACGGCCGCGCGTTGGCGCTCAACGTGACTGCCGGCAACGTCATCACCGATCCAACTGGCGCTCCCGTCTATCTCAATGCAGATGGCACTTTCCGTCCAGGCGCTCCCCAGGTCCTTTCCAGCCCCTTCAGTGGATTCCCGTTCACAGGCGCCGGGGCCACTGGGATCGACGTCATCAACAATCGCCTGCGCAATCCGATGGTGCAGCAGTTCAACGTCGGGATCGAGAAGCAGATCGGCCAGGGGCTCCTCGTCAAGGTGGACGGCGTGCATAATCTTGGCACGCGCTTCATCATCGGACGGCCCATCGGTTCGGTCTTTAACCCCGCCACGCAAGGCCCGGATGAAGTCACCGATCTCGAGTCCGCCGTCAACACCAAATACGACGGCCTCTGGGTCAGCGTTCGTCAGCACTTGGCAAAGTATGGAGAGTTTGACGCCGCATACACGCTGGCAAAGGCGTTCAACTACGCAAATGACGACCAGATCCCGTTCGAATACTCACCGATCGACCCCAACAACCTTCAGCGTGAGTACGGCCCTCCGCCCAATGACCAGCGTCATCGCCTCGTGCTTTCCGGCCTGGGCAATCTGCCTTGGAAGTTCCACTTCGCGCCCATTTGGACTATCGCATCCGGCGTTCCCATGGATATTTTTCTTCCCGACGGCAGCGAGCGAGTACCCACCATGCAGCGCAACGCGGGCGGACGCGAATTCCACAACGCACAGCAACTCAATGCCTTCATCGCCCAGGCCAATGCTGCCGGAGGCGTCCATGAAGCCACTGCGAACAAGAATGTCATCCTGCCTCAGGTCAGCAACAGCGCCCGCTTCAACGACAGTTTCAACTCGCTCGATTTCCGCCTCGACCGCTCCATCACTTTCGCGGATCACTACAGCATCAACCTGATCGGCGAAGCCTTCAACATCTTCAACGTGACGAATATCCTCGGCGTCAGCAATCTGAACTACTCCGGGTTTGCCAACACGCTCTCGCCAGATCCCAACAATCCAAACTACTCCTCGAGGTTCGGAACGCCCGTCTCCACCGCGGGTGGAGTCTTCGGATCCGGCGGACCACGTGCATTCCAACTCGCGGCAAGATTGACTTTCTAGGCAGGACGAGAGGCTTGGCTTCGCTCGAACCCGCAACTCAGTAAACAGACTCGCAGGTTGCGTCAACAATTCGCCACTATGGATCGCTTGCGGAACGGATGACGCCCTTTTTCCCAAGAACCGACAACTGGCTTCCGATTTGAAGGGTATTCGAATATCTTGCGTTTGCCACATGTAACGCAGCCCGGTTGCGCGTGTGGGCTCATTCATCACCGCGGACTGTCTCAGCGAGTTTCAGGCGTTCTCGGGCATGCCAGGCCATCCATCCGTATGCGTAGTAAGCCGCGAGAAAGCTGAGCGCCGAAACGACGAACAGCAGGAGCAGGAAGTATTGAGTAAGGTAGATGCGCATCATGGCGTACCAGGAAATATCCCCTACGTGATAAGGAAAGCCGTTCAGCGCATAAGATTCGATCTTCGAGTTCCGTAAGAGGCTGATGGAACTGGTCATATCGGGCGATTTTGACGGGTCCAGAAAAGCCTCCGCGAATACACCCGCGGAGGAATCCTTCGCAAGAGCGACTACTACGATGGACCGATCCGGCGATGCAGGGGATTCTATCTCTTCGACGAAGGCTTCAGGCATTCCGCCCAGGTTCGAGGGCTGGTTTTCCTTCCATTGCTTGCCCAGAAGGCGAGACCACAAGCGAGAGGATGCATTTTGAAGCGAATAGATATAGCCAGAAATTCCTCGCCGAGGCTTGACGTTGATTCCGCTCGCCTCGAGGGTGGCGGGTAGCAGCGGGTCCAACGTCCTGAAGGCGGGCTGATCGGCAATCGTACCCAGAATTAGATAGTCGCGCCCTTGACTGATGACCGTGCCTGGCCCAGTAACTGTAACGCGAAGGGCTGGATATCCTGTTTGCGCTCCGAAATGACCCATGAGATGGAGGTAAAGAGCGATCTCCTCCGCGGTGGGGGTCGCCGGCAGGACGACAACTGACTCGGACAAATCGGCCGAACGAGTGAATGGGAACCCCGCATCGGCAAAGAGTTCCAGATTTGGCATCTGCGTCCATAACGCTAGCCCCTGCAAATTCAGCGAAGAGTTGCAAAGAATCTCGCCGGACAGAATCGCGCTCTGCGCTGTATCCCTGTTTGCCGGCACAAAGTCAAAATTGAAAAGAATGGTATTGCCAAATGGCCTGATATCGGCGACCGGAACAAGGATAAGTCGCTGGAGTTCAACAGAGCCTGAACCGGGAAGGAGCGGAGCTTCATTCACGAGGCGGCCGTTGACGACAACGCGCAATGCGGATCCCGGCGCTATCTGGCGTGCGTCATAGCGATAAAAGATGTGCAATTCGAGGTTTTGCTTTTCACCGTAGAATATGTCGGGCGGGACGTGGAAGTAGACGGGAACAGGAGATGAGCCATCCGTTTCGAGGCTTCCTTGCGAATGGCAATCAGCCAATCGAGCGTCTTTGCCAATTGGTAGCCATCGCGGAGCGTCGTCTTTGTTGCGTACCGGGGGCATGATTAAAGTTGGGATCTCCGCTATATCGCCAGTAAGGCTGGGGCCCTGGACGATACTTGAGCCGCCCGGTTTTGGAGTGATCGAGAGCGTTCGAGCTGCAGTCAACAATTCATTTTCATCGTTACCGCCGAGGACGAGAATGCTTCCGTTCGGATCGGAGGGATTGCTCCTCAGCGCAAGCAAGGGACCGCTGCCGGCCGGAATTTGCAGGGCCGCCGGCAGCTTCGATCGATCTGTGGTGAAAATGACCGCGTTACCCGGCGGAATCTCCGCGAGGGAGACCTTAAAGCGGGCCGGCGCGGATCCGGTCATTACACCCAGCCAGGAGGCTACCACGCCTGCGGCCTGAAGCGCCGTCGGGCTTGGCTGCGACGGGAAGACAAAAGGAATGGTTGTGGTGGTCTCGAGGTCAATGTCGAACAAGGGCAGGGGGAGCTGGCTAAGATCGTTTCCAAGACGGAGCCAGTCGCCACTCACCTCCAGCATGGAGGCGGGAAACACTCGGCAGAGGACATGTTCCCTGGCCTGATCCTCCCGCTGCATGACCTCGCTGCCGATAAATTCAAATGTCATCGTATTGCTTCGCACCAAAAGCAAATTGGAAACAGGGATCTCGATACTCGTGAGTCCGTCCCCAGCACTTGGAGAACGCGCAGGAAGAAGAGTCGCGACCGCTGTGCCGTTGATACTAACCCGCAACAAGGTTGACTGTGGATCGAGACTAGGGTCGATGTTATAGAAGAGCTTGAGGCTCGCTTGTTGAGGCACAAGCGAATTAGAGAGTGTGAAGTGAACCGAGGAGTATGAGTGAGGTCCGCGCATCTCGATAGGGGACTTCAGGCCTAAATCCTTTAGGCTAATCACCTGAGAGTTAGTACCACGCTCGGCTGGAGACTTATTCCCGTCAGCGGTAGATTCTGGAGTTTTGGCGCCAGAGGGCCTGTCGACCAACTGACCCGGAGTTTGTCGTTGCGACGGTTCCCTTCCTACTATTGCGTGGCCCGCAGGTGTAGTCTGCGCCGAAGATCCAGATGCAAAAGCCCTGCTGCCAGCGCTCAGGACACACACAGCCAAAATGATCGCAGCCGTCTTGGCGGGACTGGGTCCATTCTCTGAGCTCTTTTCAGGGAGCAGACTTCTGCATACCTGATAAATTCCGTAGCAAGACAGCACCACAACGCGACCGAGACTGATTAGTGGGCGATCGACCTCTTTGGTCCCCAAATTGAGCCAAGCATCCGCCCTCGAATAAAGTGCGCGAGTAAGTGTTTCCTGTTCGGCAATCGTGATTAACTTGAACGAGAGACGAAGCGAATTGCTGCTCATGCCCACGACCTCGGCGCCGATTTCCTCCTGACCGCTAGCAGGGAAAGCCACCTTGAGGGTATCGCCAACGGAAAATCGAATATCAGAGTCAACGTTGATTGAAGCACCGCCTATCGACATGTCTATCGATACGGCATCAACCTCATGGCCTCCCTTCAAGATGAGTCGGACCGGGATTTTTGCATCGATGCGAACCGATTCGCGCCGCTGCTTCTGCTCGTGGGCAACTGCAGCGGCCACTCCGAGGACGACAATGTTAAACAACACCCAGACCATATTCATGATGACAGCGCCCGGGTGTTGCGGGTCAGCGACTAAGAGCCGATATGGTACTGCGAGAAGGCCGCAGAAGTTCAACAGAAGCATCCATCTTGTGGGCGCGGCGATCTTGCTGTCGAACTGGGTTTTACCCAATGTGCTGCCTTTGCCAGTGACGTTAAATTTGCCGAGCTTGGGGTTTATCAATGCAAGCAAGGTGGGAGCCAGGATGTAGGGCGCAAGCACGGATTCATAAATCTCGTTCCAAAAGGAGTGGCGATACCTACCCTGGATGCGCGAGTTTGTGAGGCTGGCTAGAATCAGGTGTGGAAGCGCGTAGGCAAGGATAGCGACCCAATAGCCCGGGATGATCGTTCGCCCCATCAGCAAGTAAACAAGCGGAGCCCCCAGAAATGCCAGCCGTGGGACTGCATACAGGAAGTGAATCATCGCGTTGAAATAACACAGCCGTTGGGTAAACTTCATACCCCGGCCAAAAAGTGGGTTATCGGTCCGGAAGATTTGAATCATACCGCGTGCCCAACGGATGCGCTGCCCCACATGGGCCGCGAGACTTTCAGTTGCCAGGCCGGCCGCCAGCGGAATATTGATGTATGCGGTGTTGTAACCGCGCTTTTGCAAGCGCAGCGAAGTATGTGCGTCTTCGGTGACCGTTTCGGTCGCGATCCCTCCCACCTCGTCAAGTGCCGAGCGCCGGATCAAAGCGCAGGAGCCGCAAAAGAAGGTCGCGTTCCAGAAGTCATTGCCATCTTGCACGATCCCGTAAAACAGCTCAGCTTCATTGGGAATCGTCTTGTACTGCAACAGGTTTCGCTCGAAGGGATCCGGCGAATAGAAGTGATGGGGAGTTTGCAACATGGCGAGAAGCGGGTCAACCAGCATCCAGCCAAGCGTCATCTGCAAAAAACTGCGAGTGGGCACGTGGTCGCAGTCGAAGATGGCCACAAATGGCGAATCCATCCTCGTCAGCGCGTGGTTAATATTGCCTGCCTTTGCGTGGCTATGCTCCGATCGCGTGATGTAATCGACTCCGGCCTCGCGTGCGAATTCACTGAAATCTTTACGCGTGCCATCGTCGAGGATGTAAACGTGCAGCTTTTCAGACGGGTAATCAATGTTAATGGCGGCCAGCGCAGTATAGCGGACCAGCGACAAAGGTTCATTATATGTGGGGATCAGCACATCGACATGAGGCCACTGTGAGACGTCATCGGGCAGGTCGACTGGCACACGGTGAAGTGGCCAGGCTGTCTGCATATAGCCGAGCAGCATGATGAGAATGGTATAGGCCTCGGCGGAGATGAGAAGCAGCAAAAATCCTGCGTCCAGGCCAACGCGCTGATTGGACTCGTTCGAAAAGAAATCGACCAATAAATGTACGCGCCACCATCCATAGCGGAAGGTAGCGGTCATTGAAATTAGCATCAAGGCAAGAGTAACGATGCGGGAGGCGGAGAGACGATTGGCGAGAAGGCCAATGAGAAGAGTGACGGCCCCGAGGATTGCCTGCTTCGGCCAACTGAGATAAAGGCTGACGAGTTGAAGGAACAGGAACGCAGTCAGGCAGAGTACTAGAACTCGGAAAAGTCGCGTGATCGAGTCGGGTCTGTCCGGATAGGTAATCATTCCATGCACATTCTTTCCCAATCGACTTACCGGTGACGTTGCTTTGGACCTAGAAAGGCTGTGAATTGCCCAGTCACGCGACGCGAATGGCCTAACTCCAGTATGCGACGCCTAAACACAGTCCTGATACTCTATTGCCATGATTGGCCCCGGAAGCTCCTTCTGTCTACTTGCGCGTGAAGTCTCCAACGTCGTCTGACATCGACTCACACTGGCGAAACCGCGCCGAGTTCGCAAGCGGCAGAGTCCAGATCGTCGCGTTCCTCACGCAGGATCGTGATTGGTTGAAAGCCCAGGAACTTGCTGGCCTCTTCAGCGCCAATGAGGGGTTCAAGATCGATGAGACGAGTCTCATCCTTCAACCCAACGTCGTGGGTGGACTTGTTGGCCGGCGATCCGGCCATGGTTGAGGTTGTGGTTGTGGCGTCGGGATAAGCCTGGCGCCGAATGGGTTGTATATTTGCCAAGTTGCAATTCCTCGTTCTGAATTGCCGGTGCGGGCGCCAGCCTGTACCCGCGGAGAGCTCTACCCGGCTCCACGGTCAATCGCGGTATAGGGTTGGTCAGGAACCCGCGCTTTGATGTTCTCACCCTCATCCGGCTTGACTCAGTGACAGGATGCACTGAATATCTCGATCTTGGACTCAGGTAAACACCTTACCCTTGGCCCGTACAATCGATGGATATGGAGACAGGTCTGGGCCTTTGCACCTCTTACCGAATGGGAGTTTTGGACCAGGGTTCAGAAGCGTCAGGTTTGTGCCAGATACCCAACGGACGCAAGGCCCAGGATATGGATCGCATTCTTCACTCTCCCAACAGCGAAGACTGGGTCACATGGAATTTCTTCCAAATCATGCTCAAGCAATTTCCATCAGGGTGGTGGGGCCATATCGTCAGCGCTGCGCGGCGCCGGAATCCAGGATTGGTTTTCCCGTTTGACGATCGGTCCCTCCCCGCTTTGAAACTATGGATCTCGGTGCGATCGCCATCGGCATATGAAGCCTGCAGCCGTGCAAGAATGCTGGCTTCAAATCATCCTGAATGGATATCCCGCGCGCAGCTGCCCGACCCGGTGGAAGGTTCATCGGAGATCGACATCGCCATCGAGCACGACAAGTTCGCGGTGTTCATCGAAGCCAAGCTCGGTTCCGATGTCTCGATGTGCACTAGTAGAGTGATTCCGGAATAACATTGCAATACTACGGGTTGTGGTATAGCCT
>OBLW0100002284.1_pt1 | contig 15535 bp, 7 predicted proteins | sample 1520161 | NCBI WGS metagenome assembly OBLW01 (sample SAMEA3539309, study PRJEB22396) | soil metagenome | biome: tundra; feature: field; material: soil | place: USA | collected 2010-05 | depth 0.15 m
GCGCCGAGTTCGATGCTGAATCAGCTGCGCCGGGAGGCGGTGGAGCGGCTGCAAACGGCGCAGGGCAAACCGCGGCAGATGGAGATTCGTCAGATTGCGGTCGAAGACCAGGCGCGGACAGGCCAGGAGGCCTGTCCTACTCTGCACCTTTTGGTGCGCACGGCGGAGCAACTCGACGCGGCGATCGAACTGCGGCCGGCATCCGTTACGCTGGACTATCTGGATCTCTACGGGCTGAAGCCCTCCATCGAGCGCGTACGCGATGCCGGTATTGCGGTGCGCGTGGCCAGCCCGAGGGTGCTCAAGCAGGGGGAAGAGAGAATTGTCGACTTCCTGGTGGGCTGCGATTGCCCGATTCTGGTGCGCTCGGCCGGCCTGGTGGAAGCGCTGCGCCATCGCGAAGCGCGCGACCTGACGGGCGATTTCAGCCTCAATGCGGCCAATGTGCTGACCGCCCGGGAATTCTTCGCGCTTGGTCTCGGGCATCTCACGCCCACTTACGATCTGAATGCCGCGCAGGTGGCCGGTCTGGCGCGCCAGGTGGGCGGCGAGCGGATTGAGGCCGTGGCGTACCAGCACCTGCCGGTGTTTCACACCGAGCACTGCGTGTTCTGCCGCTTCCTCTCCACCGGCACCAGCTATCGGGATTGCGGACGCCCTTGCGAGGAGCACCGCGTGGCGCTGCGCGACACGGCCGGCCGGGCGCATCCGGTGATGGCCGATGTGGGCTGCCGGAACACCGTGTTCGGCGCCGAAGCGCAGGAGGCCAGCCTGCACCTGGAGGCATGGCGCGCCGCCGGAATCGGTCGCTTCCGGCTGGAGTTCGCGCACGAATCGGCAGGGCAGGTGACGGCGGTGACGCGCGCCTTCGAAGACGCGCTGGCGGGGCGGCGTACGGGGCGGGAGTTGATGCAGCAGCTGGCCCGGGTGGCGCCGGAAGGCGTCACGCAGGGGAGCTTCTTCATTCCGGAAGGCTATCTCACGCTGCCGGTATTGCAGTAGGGTAGGACAGGAGGCCTGTCCTACTAATCGCATCGCAACGCGTCGAGGGGGTTGGAGTTGGAGCCGCGGCGGGCGGGGCCGGACATGGCCAGGGCGGCGGCGGCGGCGAGCAGCAGGGCGGCGCCGCCGTAAAGCAGGGGGTCGGAGCTGTCGAGGCGGAGCGGAGTGCCTTTCATGTTCTGGCGAAGGGATGCCGCCAGCACGACGGAGAGCCACAACCCGATGAAGAGGCCGCGGAGAACGGGACGGCCACCACTGACGAAGACCTCGCGGACGATGTCGAAGCGGGTGGCGCCGAGGGCGAGGCGGATGCCGAGATCGCGGGTGCGCTGGTTGACGGCGAAGGAGACCGCGCCGTAGATTCCGGTGGTGGCCAGCACGGTGGCCACCAGGCCGAGGACGACGATGAGCGAAACCACGTTCCACAGCACCTCGGTGACCTGGTCGATCCAGCTCTGCAAGGTGCGGGCCACGATGAACATGCCGGGGTCGTATTCGCGCAGGGCCGAGCGCACGGCGAAGGCGCCGGCCTTGGGGTCGCCGTCGAAGCGCACGGAAACCACGTTGCGATTGGGATGCACCGGACGCATGAGATAGAGCGGAGGGTTCTCGGAGCCGCCGAAGCGGACCGGATCGACATCTTTCGCCACGCCGACCACCACGGCCGCCACTCCTTGCACGGTTAGGCTCTTGCCGAGCGGGTCTTCCTTCGGCCAGAACGTGCGTGCGAGGCTGCGCGAGACCACGATGGCAGGGCCATCCGACTCCCGGAACTCGCGCCCGCGGAGGAGGGGAACACCGAGGGTTTCGAAGAACCCGGGCGAGCCGTTATAGATATCGACGGCCTGTACCGCATCGGTCCGCGACGGCGGGCGGAGTTCCACGGTGGAGCTGTCGATCATCGGCAGGCCATCGGAGAACGCCACGGAACGCACGCCGGGCAGCGCCTTCATGCGCTGCGCGATGGCGTCGAGGCGGACGCGCGCGGCTGCCGCGGTGGTGTTCTCGGGAAAGCGCAACTGGCTGACGACTACTTTTTGCGGCAGGTAGCCGGAGTCGGCGTGCAGGTTGCGCTCTTCGCTCTTGGCGAACAAGCCCGCGCTCACCAATAGCACCATGCTCATGGCGACTTGCGCGGTGACCAGGGCGGCGCGCAGACGGGCGCCGCCCAGCAAGCTGGCGTAACCTTTGAGCGATGAGGTGAGGTCTACCTTGACCGACTCCAGCGCGGGCGCCAGTCCGGAGAGAATGCCGGAGAGCAGCACGATGCCGGAGATGTAAAGGAAGATGCGCCAATCGGGATCCATCGGGTATTCCGGGGCGCGTGGAGCGAGGTAGCGAAAGAGAGGCTGAGGGACGTGCCGTACCAGGTAAGCGCTGGCGCCTCCGGCGAGCGCCGCCATGATGAGGCTCTCGGTAATCAGCATGCGCACCAGGCGGATGCGGGGCGCGCCGAGCGAGAGCCGGACAGCGATTTCGCGCCTGCGCGCCGCCGCGCGGGAGAGCAGCAGCGTCGCCACGTTGGCGCAGGCGATGAGCAGCACCATGGTGAACGAGCCCAGGAAGAAGGTCAGCAGGAAGAGGTCGCGGGCGGACGAGTACAGCTCGAACTCGGCGAGCCATGAGCCGCCGGTGGTTTCGACCGCCGTGTTGCGCCCGGGGTGATACCGGTCCTCCTGCCGCTCCAGCATGTCGAACTCGGCGCGCACCTGCGCGGCGGAGTATCCGGGCGCCAGCCGTCCGGCTAGGGTGAGCCACAGCAGGGTATCGTCGGTGAAGCCGTTGCGGCTGGAATCCATATAGGGCTGCGCGGTGTAGGGTAGCCAGATATTCGGCGGCGTCAGCCAACTGGTGGTCAGATCCGGGGCCACGCCGACTATGGTGACCGGCCGGTTATTGACGTGGACGATACGGCCGACGATGTGGGAATCGGAAGCGAAACGCTGGTGCCATACCTTTTCGCCGATTACCGCGACAGGCGCTTGTCCGGGCGCGCCGCAATCGTTCAGATCGATCAGGCGCCCCAGAATGGCGCGATCGAGCCCATCGACCAGGAAGAAGTTGCAGGAGACGGCAATGCCGACGCTGCCGCCGGGATCGTCGTCGCCGATGCCGGCGGGGAAATAGCTGAACGCCGCCAGCTGACGCAAGGTGCGGGTGTGATCGCGCAGGCCCAGATACTCCTGGTAGGAGACCCGCCGGGGCACGCCTTGCAGGCGCGATTCGGGAACCACTCGGAGGAAGCTGTCCGGGTCTTTATATATGTGCGGCCGGAGCATCATGCCGTTGACGACGGTGAAGATGCTGGCGTTAATGCCGATGCCGACGGTGAGGGTGAGGACCACCACCAGGGAGAGCAGCGGATTGCGGCGGATGACGCGGCATCCGTAGCGCACATCTTCCCAGAAGGTGGCGAGCAGAGCCCCGGGGTGGCTGCGTTCCTCGGCGATCTCCTCTTCCCAGGCTTGGGGGAGTAGGCCGCGGGAGGCGACCATCCCGGCGGAGAACATCTCCGGGGCTGGTTGCGGGGTGGTGGTGAGGGAGGCGTCCCGCTCGAGTGGCCCGAGGTGCAAAGCCTGGACCTCAGCCTCGGGCGCCTCTTCCCAGAGAAGGGTGTTCTCCGCCCACTGAGCGAGGCGCACGCGGCGCCAGCGCCGCCAGAGAAGGAACAGCCCAGTGAAGAGGGCGATGAACGAGGCGAGTTCGCCTGAGGCGGAAAGCAGCAGGGGCGGAATGGCGGCGAAGTAGACCATACCGACAGAGGCACGGAAGAGCAGCATCCAGACCATCACCTTACCCGGGAGGTAGGAGCAGGTGAAGGGGAGCTTGCACCAGTTGCGGAAGAGGCGTTCGAAGCAGAGGAGGGCGACCAGGGCTCCCAGAGCGGTGACGGCGAGAGCGCGGAGCCAGCCCAGGATGGCGACGGTCGCCGGCAGGCTGGCGAGGTACACGGGGACGATGCTGCAAACGATGACGAAGCGCTGCACGGCGGCCAGCCAGGCGGCGCGGCCTTCCTGGTCGGCGGTCTGGAACATCCAGTTGGCCTGCAAGGTGACAGGCAGAGTGAAGAGGTAGCGCAGGGCCAGGATCATGAGGACGGCGAGGCCGAGTGGGGAGGCGACCGCCATGAGCCCGAACATGCCCTCGTCGTGCAGAGCGACGGGGGGCGCAGCGAGCGCGGCTTCGACGACCCAGCCGAGCGCGAGGCCGGCGTAGGCGAGGAGGATCAGGCGGTGAATGCGGCTGCGCGCCAGGGTTTTCCAGGTGAAAGCGAAGGCGGCCTGCTCGCGCGGGTTCGGGATCCACCATTCCAGCAGGCGGGAACCCAACCCGGAGTGTCCGCCGGCGTGGGCCGGGGGTGCTTCCAGCAGCAGTTTGCGGTAGCGGTGGTAGCTGAGCAGATAAGACAGGACCGCGAGTACGGCGGGCAGGACGACGGCGAGCAGGGCGGGGCGCGCCGACGCATGTCCCGTCACGAGGGCATCCCAGAGCCACACGAACCAGACGGGAGGCCACCAGGCGGCGCTGTGCGGCTGGCGTCCCAACAGGGGGAGCGCACCGACGGTGGCAATGAACAGCGCGGCCTGTACGAAGAGCGACACGCGTAGGAACCAGCGGCCCGGAACGAAGTTGAGCAACACGCCTTGCAGGGCCAGCAGAGCAAAAAAGACGAAGGCACTGGCACCGGCGAGGGCGGCGAATGTGGCGGCCGTCAGGACCGTGCCGGAAGGGTTTTCCTGCCAGTTGCCGCGAATGACCCACCCGAAAAAGCCGGCGAGCGGGCCGGTCAGGGATATCGCATATGCTGCAAAGACCAGGACGAGGGCACCGAACTTCGCCGCGAAGATCTGCCGGGCGCTGACCGGAAAGCCGGTGAGCGCCATGTAATCCCGCAGGCTGGGAAACAGGGACTGCCACTGCAGTAAGGTAAGGAGCGCGGTGAGCGCCATGGTGATGGCGAGCAGGCCGAGGAAATCCGCGTGCACCGTCGCATGGTAGAGCTGCCGCGTGGAGAATGCGTCGTCCTGAAGGATTCGGAAACGGGCCTGATAGACCTGCAAACCGAGGAGTCCGAGGGAGACCAGGGTGGCGAAGGCTCCGATGGCGAGTTTGTGCCAATCGCCGGCGCTGGCGCCGATTTCGGTATCGAAGAAGCGCGCCAGGAAGTGCCGCACCAGCTCAAAAGTGTCGCTGTGGGTTTCTTCCAGCCACTGGCGGAGGCGGGCAGTCATGCGGCCACCACGTCGAGCATGCGGCGCGCGATGGCGTCGGTATCCTCGGGGTTGGTGAGTTGGGCGAAGACGCCTTCGAGGGACGATTCGGACATGACTTCGCGCAGGCGGGCGACGGAATCGTGGGCCACCACGCGGCCTTTCCGCAGTATGAGGACGGTGTGGGCCACCTTCTCCACAACTTCGAGGACGTGGGAGCTGTAGAGGATCATCTTCCGGCGCGCGGCGAAGGAGTGGAGCAGGCTGCGCAGGATCATGGCGGCGTTGACGTCGAGGCCGGAGAAGGGTTCGTCGAGGATGAGCAGTTCGGGGTCGTGGAGGAGAGAGGCGAGGAGGAGGATCTTCTGGCGCATGCCCTTGGAGTAAGAGGCGAGCGAGGCGTGGCGGTCGTCCCAGAGGCCGATGAGGCGGAGGAGTTCGTCCATTTTGGGCTCGAGGACACGGCGGGGAAGGCCGCGCAAACGGCCGGCGAGCTGCAGGTACTCGCGGCCGCTGAGGTGGGGGTAGAGGTGTGGTTCCTCGGGGACGTAGCCGAGGCAGCGCTGGAAGCCCTTGAGGTCGCGTCGGATGTCCTGGCCGTGGAAGAGGACGCGTCCGCTGGTGGGTTCGAGGAGGCCGGTGAGCATCTTGACGGTGGTGCTTTTGCCGGCGCCGTTGGGGCCGAGATAGCCCAGGATCTCACCGGGGCGAATGGTGAAGCTGACGGAGTCCACGGCGGGGGGTCCGATGAAGGTCTTGGTGAGGTTGAGGGCTTCGAGCATGGAAGGTAGACACCGTGAGGGAGTGGCCGGTTCCCGCGGAGTAAGGCAAAGGTCTTTCCTATTCGAGCCTGGGCGTTAGCTTCAGGCGGACTGTAGCGGTCTCACCCTCTGAAAGCTCTTATGCCCAGATCGTGACGGGAAGCCGGGCGATCACGGGAGCAGTGAGGGTCAGGCTGGCGGCCTGTGGCTTAATTCTACAAGCAGATTCTACTGCCGGGTAACCACGCGCTCAGCCGAACGCCAGCGGATCGTACTCGCGCTGCACGAACTGCGCGGTGAAAGCGATGAAGCGCATGCGCGCCTGGAGTTGGATGACCGGGTCGTCGGTGCCGGTGACCTGGAACGATGTCAGGAAATCCGCCAGACTGCCCACCGCCACCAGGTTCTCGAAGGTGCGGAATTTCAGGTATGCCGTGCCGGTCTCGCGCAGGGCGCCGCCCGCCATCTGTTGGTAGACGTGGCAGTAGAGGGTGGTGTAGTCCTGCAAGAGCTCGGCGATGGCACCAGCGCCGCCGCCGCCATCCTTCTGCATGTACTTCGTGCCCTGGAAGGTGAAGCGGCGACCATCCTGCACGGCGAATTCGATGTGATAGCGCATCTCGGCCTCGCCGGTGGCGGGGTTGACGCGGAGATAGTTGAAGCGGCTGGCCGATTCGTCTATGGCAAAGGTGGCGGCGTTCATGCCTTCAAACTGGCCGAATGTCATGGCGCCCTTGATTGACGCCTCGTGGGCGTAGCCGTCGATGAACTCGTTGACGTCGGTGACGGTCATACGGCCAGCGAAAACGCAGGAGAAAGAACCCGCCGGGTCGCCCGCGGCGGGAATGCGGGCGCCGATGGTGAGATCGCCATCGCGGCCGGGGGCCGGCGTGAAGACGCCGGGAAAATACCAGCCGTCCATCTGCTCGTCGAACAGCATGCTCACACCGTCGGGCAACTGGGCGTCGAGGAACGGCTGCAACAGCGTGTTGGTGGGCAGCCCTTTCTGTGTCATGCGCGTGAGCGTGTAATAGAAACCGAAGCGGCCGTCGGCCTGGGCATGGAACAGGCCGAGCGAAGAGGTTCCGAGCAGCCCGGACACCGCCGGCGGCAGCGCGGTCATGTAGGTGCCCACCAGAAAATCGGCCGACACTTTGCGAATCTCGTCGTGGAACGGCGTGAAGTCGTTCAACTGGAAGTGGTCCTTGAGGAAGCTGGGGACGACCAATCCCTCCATCAGCCCCAGCAGTTGGTAGCGCGCTTCCAGGCGTCCGTCGGGCTGGTTCTGGAACTGCAGGTACGCAATTCCACCAGAGTGGTTGGCGTTGGAGACGGTGTCCATGCGCCACACGCCCGCGAGATCGGCGGGCGCGGGCACCGGACCGGCCGCGTAGAGGGCCTGATGATCCAGGGCCGTCATCTGGTCGAAGCCGTAGAGGCGGGACATGGGGAAGGTCAAGACGCGCGCGCCGTTGGGGAACTCGCCGAGGTACACGCGGCCGATCAGCAGATCCTGATTGACGATTTTGAAAATGTCGTAGAAGCCTTGCCAGGGCGGATCGAGGTAGCGGAGCAGGATGTAGCGGCCGGGCTCGAGCGTGCCCTTGGAGTCGTACGCGATCTCGATTTCTTCGAGGCTGTTGCGCGCGTGTATGCGGTCGTCTGTGTCGCTGGTGATACCGGTGTACTTGCCGTTCTGCACGTCGAACTGCTTGCGGAAGCCGGTGAATATGGCCGACGACATGGCGTTAAGCACGTGGCCCTGAGGGAAGAAGCCCTTCCAGTAAGCATCGTTGCGAATGGTTTGCGCGGCGAGATCGATCTGGGGCGGGCCGCCGTGGTTGACCAGGGTGTCGATTCCCATGGTGGGGCAACGCCGGAAGAGAGCTTCGAGCTGCCCTTCGTTGTAATCAATGGCATCGAGGGCGTGAATGCCCGTCATGCTGACCAGTTTGGGCGGGGCCGGATAATCGTTGCGAATGCGCAGTTCGGCGAAGCGCTCGGTCAAGGCGGAGATGGTGAGGAACGGATTGACTCCCAGGGCGCTGGGGATCACGGAGCCATCGGTCACGAAGAGTCCCTGGTGCACGGCGCCATCGCCGGAGAACACGCGGCCGAACGGGTCCACCGCGCCTTGGAGGTAGTCGTCGCCCATGGGGCAGCCGCCGAGGGGATGGGCGGTGATGAGGTGCCGCAGGTTGAACATGCTCCAGGTCGGGTTAGAGATGAAGTTGCCGCGCAGGGCGTGGGCGTGGCGGCGGATTTCCTCATTCATGCGGGTGAAGATCTGCTGCTGCCCGCCCTGGTCCCAGGAGATGCGGATGCGCCCATCGGGCTCGGTCCAGGGCGCTTCGAAGAGGATGGCGCCGCGCGCATTGTCGTGCCCCATGACGAGGTACAGCATGGAGTGGTTCATGGCGCCATCGCGGGCGTGAGCCAGGGCGGCGGGGTCGAAATCGCGCGCCAGACGGTCGCGCTGCGCGGCTTCGTTGCCGGTGACGGTATCCTGGCCGCGGAGCAGTCCGAAGGCCGCCTTGGCGCCATCGATGTAGGCGTTGGGGAAGGAGAAATCTTCGATGGCGATGCGCTGCTCCTCGGGCAGGCCCTGGGTGTAGCGCACCAGGCCCACGATGTTGGGGCCGGGCGCGGGGGAATCGCCGGCGGCGGGCGCCTGCTGGTAGAGATACCCAAGGACGTCGGTTTCGTAGTCGCCGTTGTAGGCGAGGCCGAAGAAATCGCCGTTGCCGCTGAACTTGGTCCCCAGCGCGGGCGAAACCGAAAGGCCGTGCATTTCGGAGCGGAGCAGAATCTCGGTGCTGTTGAGGGACCCGGCGGAGAGCACGGCTTCGCCGGCATCGAGGGTGAAATCCTGGCTGGCGCCGGGTCCCGTCACGTACTGGCCGTGAATGCGCCAGCCGCCGCCGGGGAGTTTCTCCAGCCACTCCACCTTGGTCTGGGTGAAGATGGTGGCGCCCGCATTGCGCGCCATCGGGAGGTAATTCATATAGAGCGTGTTCTTGGCCTTGACGTTGCAGCCGCAGACGCAATTGCCACAATCGTTGCAGGGGCGCTGTTCGACGCCGTGCGGGTTGTTTCCATCGATGGTGAAATTCACGGCGATGGTGAGCGCCTCCACGGTGGTCCCCATCTCCTGCGCGCGCCGGTTCAACGCCTGCACTTTGGCGAGTTGGAGGGCGCGCGGATGCACCGAGGGCGCCAGCACGTCGCGCGCCCGCTGGTAATACGGCTGCAATTCGTCGAACGCGATGGCCGCCGGCCAGCGGAACTGCTCAAAGACTTCGCGATCCGGTTCGATAGCCACGTTGGCGTTGATCAACGACGTGCCGCCCAATCCCGACCCCTTGATGACCGAGATATCGGGGTAGTTCAGCAGCTCGAAAAGCCCCAGCGGGTTGTCGGAACTGCGCGCCTCCTCGATGACGCCTTGCAGCGTCTCGGGAAACTCGCCGGGCTGGCGCTCCTTGCCGCGCTCGAGGATGCAGACGGAGGGTTTGGGACTAAGATTGGCCGCGGAAAGGCGCGCCGCCGCGATAGCGCCTCCGTAGCCGGAACCGATAATCACGAAGTCGTACTTGCTTTTGCGTTGTGCCCAGGGTGTGGATAGCATGACTTAGCACTCCGTTTCAGAAATCGAGTAATGTGTCGGTCACTGGCCCGGTTCGCCCAGTAACTCGCGGAAATAGTCGTTCAAGAGGCGGTTGTTCGGATCGAAGGTGCGGCGCGCTTCAGCGAACTGTTTCCAGCGGTCGCCCAAGCCCTTTTCGAGCTGCGCGCGGGTAAGTTGGGGGGTCTGATTGGGCAGCGGAATGCCGCCGTGATCGGAACACCATTGGTTGTAGGCCGTAAGGAACGTCGTCCATCCGGGGTTCGCCGTCGAGACCGGGTCGATGGTCATGACATTACCGTCCCACGAATAGGAGAGCAGGGCTTGGCGGTCCTTCAAGATGCGATATCCGACATAGAGCATGTTGTTGCGATAGCCCACATCCTGGTAATACTTTTTGCAGAAGGCGAAGTAAGCGGGCAGAACCGCGGGATAAGTCTCCTCGGGGAAGGCCCACAGGCTGAAAGTGTAGCGGCTGCCGTCGGACACCGGAGGGTATTGAATGATCTGGTCGGTGGCCACCGTGTTATCGCTACGGATCAGGTTTTCCAGATTGAACCGCCAGAGCGCGCCGAATCCGTCGATCACTTTGTAGCGCACCGTCTTGTCGGCGATGTTGGCTTCCGTCTGAGCGCAGAACAGCGGCCCCGCGTTGGCCCACATGTAATTGCGCAGCGGCCAGATATGGCTGTCGGGATCGCCGGTGGCGCCGGGATTGTAGTGGCGGAATTCCACCGTGACCAGGTCTTCGTAGGGGAACATGTAGTACATCAGCGATTCGCCGGAGGTTTTCAAATCGGGGAGTTTCTGGAGAAAATCGGCGAGCTGGAAAGTTTCGTGCCGCACCGCCATTGGAATGATGGGGCGGATGCGGTAAGTGGCCTCGTAGACGATGCCGAAGGTCCCGTAGCAGGAGCGGACTTTCTGGATGAGGTCGGGCTGGAGGTCGGAGGCTTCGAGCAGTTCGCCCGAAGGCAACACCATCTTGATGCGCGTAATGTAGGACCCGACCTGCCCGTACTCGCCGGGCATGGAAGCGTCCTTGGTTCCGGCGCAGGACGCGCTGCCCACGGAGAGGCTGCCGATCTCCGTGTTGACGTAGAACTGCATGCCGTGTTTCTGGAGTTCGTGGGCGACATCGATGGCGATCGCGCCGGCCTGCACGGTGACCGTGTCGGCGCCGATTTCCAGGATGCTGTTCATCTTGGACATCTTGATGAGGGTGCCCCCTTCGGCGACCCCGACTGGCGAGGTGGAATGATTGGAACCAACGGCGCGCACGGGCGAAGGATAGTGGTCCGAATCTTTCAGAACCTTGATAATGTCGTCGACCGAAGCGGCTTCCACCACGACCTTCGGGTGGGATACCAGATCGCCAAACCAGTTGGTAATCGTTGCTCCAGCAGCCATTGCGCAGCCCTCCTCAGTGCAAAACCTTGGTGATAGTTATATCACGGACGGGGGAGGAAGAGAAAGAAGTCCGACAAGAAGCCCAGCTTCACTCGGATAGGCGAGGCGGAGCCTTATATCACTGCGGCGTCGAGCACTTCGCGGACTTTGGTGAGCAGGGCATCCGGGGTGAAAGGCTTGTTGAGGAACATGGCAGGCAGTTGGTTCGCATTGCCTTCGCCCAACAGGTCGCGATACCCGGACATGTAGAGGATCTTGAGCGCGGGAGTGCGCTCGGCGAGAGCGGCGGCAAGTTCGAATCCGTTCATCTGGCGCATGACGACGTCGGTCAGCAGGAGGTCCACCTTGTGGCCGTTGTGATCGTAGGCGGCCAGAGCGGACTGTGCGGTGTCCGCCTCGAGGACGTTGTAGCCGTTGGATTCGAGCACCGCACAGCAGAGCTTGCGAACGCCTTCTTCATCGTCCACCAGCAGAATGGTTTCCGACCCCATGAGCGGGCGGGTGCGCGCCTGCTCGATGACGGACTCGGTAACGCGCGGCAGGTAGACCTCGAAGATGGTTCCGCAGTCGGGCTGGCTGAAGACGGTCACCTGGCCGTCGGCCTGCTTGACGACGCTGTAAACGGTGGCAAGGCCGAGGCCGCTGCCCTGGCCGGGCGCTTTGGTGGTAAAGAAGGGCTCGAAGAGGCGAGAGCGGGTGTCGGCATCCATGCCGACGCCGTTGTCGCTGACGGCGAGCATGACACAGGGGCCGGGCTTCATGCCGAGGCGCTCGCCGGATTGAACTTCGAGGTCCACATTGGCGGTTTCGACGACGAGTTTGCCTCCGTTCGGCATGGCATCGCGGGCATTGCTCGCGAGGTTGAGGATCACCTGTTCGATCTGCGCCGGATCGGCCTTGATTCGTCCCAATCCGGGCGCGGTGAGGAGGAGGAGCTCGGTGTTCTGACCGAGCAGGCGCCGCAGCATGGGCTCCATGTTGGAAAGGGTGAGGTTGAGATCGAGCACCTGGGGTTGGGCGCCGCCGCCGTGGCTAAACGCGAGCAGGCGCTCGGTGAGCGATGCGGCGCGCTTTCCGGCGTAGACGATTTCGTCCACGAATTTGCGGTTGGCGCCGTCGGCGGGAACTTCATCGCGCAGCAATTCGGCGTAGCCGGCGATGACGGTGAGCATGTTATTGAAATCGCCCGCGACGCCGCCGGCCAGCCGCCCCACAGCTTCCATTTTTTGGGCGTGCGACGCCTGCGCTTCAAACTGGCGGCGCTTGCCGACGTCCCGGAACACCAGGATGGCGCCGCGCAGATCGCCGGAATCGCCACGGACGGGCGCCGCGCTGAGTTCGATGGGCACCCGGGCGCCGCCGCGCGAGATGAGGGCGATGTGCTCCCCGGAAGTCACGGTGGCGCGTTCTCGGATGGCGCGCATCAGGGGATTGTCGATGGCCAACTGGGTACGCTCGTCGACGAGGCGAAGGACGTCCTCGACGGCCTTTTTGCGCACTTCGGCGCCGCTCCACCCGGTGAGCGTCTCAGCGACGGGATTCAGAAACGTGATGCGCCCGTCCTCATCGGTGGCCAGGACTGCGTCGCCGATGCTCGCCAGAGTGGAGGCAAACACGCGACGGCCCTCGCGCCACTCCGCGGTCATCCAGATGACGATGCAGGCGATCGCCAGGAACGACCCGAGGCGCACACCGACAACCCAGACGCCGGGCGCGGACGGAAAAAAGAAAACCAGCAGGGCGAGGGCGGACGCCGCGCTGGCCGCCAATCCGATGGTGAGCCCGTAATACCAGGTGCTCAGCCACACCACCACCAGGAACAGCAGAAAGATATCCGGCTCCAGGTACGGCCGCAGGAGGAGAGAGATCAGCAGGGCGACCGCGGTGAGAGCCAGCGCAACGACACTTCCGTACAAGGGCGATCGTTCCAGCCGGATCATGGGAGCCTTGGGTACAATTTCACGATACTACAGGGCCACTCGCGGGCCGCTCGCTGGGGGTGCGCTTTCGTACGGCGACGCCTCCCCGGGCGGGCGCGACTTCCAGCGGCGGTGAATCCAAAGCCACTGGTCGGGATATTGGCGAATGACCTCCTCGAGCTTGGACTGCAGCGTCTGAGTGTCGCGCAGCGGATCGCCGGTCATGGCCAGGGGAGGGTAAAAGCGCAGCACATAGCATTGCTCCGGCTCGTTCCAGAGGGCGAATCCGGGGACGACAGCCGCGCCGCTGTGGGCGGCGATCCTGGCAAATCCGGTATCGGCCGAAGCCGGCACGCCGAAGAAATCGACGAAGGCGCCAGTGTCGAGAGCGGCGTTCTGATCGATCAGGATACCGACGGCCTGATTGGCGGCCAGCGCCTTCAGGATGGTGCGCGCGAAGTGCTTCTTGCCGATGGGGTGGTTGCCGGTCAAAGCGCGGCGGCTTTCCACGAGGGAGTCGATCAGGGGATTGTCGAGCGGGCGCACCACCACATTCATGGGCGCGGTCATGAGCGCGTGGGCGAAGGCGCTCAACTCCCAGTTGCCGAGATGGGCGGTGGCCACGAGCACGCCGCGGCCGGCGTGGCGCGCCTGGTCGAAGAACTCGCCGCCTTCGAGGCGGATCCACTGGCCCAAATGACCGCGCCGGATGGCCGGGAATTTGGCGAATGTGACCAGAATGCGGGCAATGGAGCGGAACACGCCATCGACGATTTGAGCATGGCGCAGCGGTGTGAACTCGGGCAGAGCGATGGCCAGATTGCGGCGCGCCACGCGGCGCAGGCGAGGGATCGCCAGGTCGAGCAGGCGGGTGTAGAATCGCGCCAGCGCGAAGGCCAGCTTGCGAGGCGTCCACTGCAAGGATTTCAGCACCAGGATCGCGGCGCAGTACTCCAGCGCGTTGCGTAGATGCGATCTAGGACGCATGAACTTGAATTGTACTCCCGGGGCGCGCTTGAGCGGTCGCGGGCGGAAGCGCCTGCGCCTGCCCTGCCCACCACCCAACCCAGCGGCGCGAGTGGCCTCTCTCCGCCTGTTATCCTGGAGCTTATGCTCAGTGAGAAGTTGCGCGAGTTCGGCGTGGTCGGGGCCGGCGGGGCCGGATTCCCCACCTACGTGAAAGCGCAGTCTCAGGTGGAGTTCATGATCGCCAACGGAGCCGAGTGCGAGCCGCTGATCCACAAGGACGCCGAGTTAATGAAGCATTTCCCCGGGGAGATTCTGGCGGGGATGAGTTCGATGATGGACGCGACGGGCGCGCGCCAGGGCAAGTTCGGCGTCAAGACGAAGAACGCGGAGTCCCTCGAAGCACTGAAGCATCGCTTGCAGGACGACCGCATCGAGTTCGTGATGCTGGGGGATTTCTACCCATCGGGCGACGAATACGAACTGGTGTATACGGCGACGGGCCGGTTGATCCCGGCGGCGGGCATCCCGCTGCAGGTGGGCTGCGTAGTGAGCAACGTGGAGACGCTGTACAACGTCAGCCTGGCCGAGCGCGACGTTCCGGTGACGGAGAAGTTTCTCTCCGTGACGGGAGCGGTCAAGGAAGCGAAGTCGTTCTGGGTCCCGGTGGGCACGACTCTCCGCGAATTGATTACGCGCGCCGGCGGCGCGACGGTGGACGACTTTGGGGTATTCATCAGCGGCCTGATGATGGGCACGCTGACTTTCGATCTGGACGAAGTGGTGACCAAGACGACGGGCGGCCTGATTCTGCTGCCGCGCGATCACTATCTTATGACGCGCAAGACGCGCTCCACTTCGGAGATGGCGCACATCGGGAAATCGGCGTGCGACCAGTGCAGCTACTGTACGGAGTTCTGCCCGCGCTACCTGCTGGGTTATGAAGTACAGCCGCATAAGGTGATGCGCAGTCTCGGTTTTACGTTGACGGGCGGCGACATCTGGAATCAGTGGTCCGAGCTGTGCTGCGCGTGCGGGCTGTGTACGCTGTACGCGTGTCCCGAGGATCTGTATCCCAAGGAAGCGTGCGATCAGGGCAAACAGGACCGTCGCGCGGCGGGTCTCAAGTTTGTGCAGCAGGCTCCGGTGGAAGTGCACCCGATGAAGGAATATCGCCGCGTGCCGCTATCGCAGTTGCGCCGGCGTTTGCAGGTGGAAGAGTATGAGCGCGAGACGCCGTACGAACCGGGCACATCGCAGCCTGCCGTGGTGCGAATCAAGTTGAAACAGCATGCGGGCCAGGCGGCGAACCCGACGGTGCAGGAAGGCAGGAAAGTGAAGAAGGGGCAGCTCGTGGGGCGTGTGGAAGATGGCAAGCTCGGCGCGAATGTGCATGCCAGCATAGACGGCAAGGTGCGCGCGGTGACGGCGGAATACGTCGAGATTTCGGCGTAGGGCGGCGCTTGAGGAAGCAATGGCAAAGAATTCAATCGGCTTGATCGAACTGACGAGCATCGCCGCGGGATACCTGGCGTGCGATGCGATGTTGAAGGCGGCGAACGTGGATGTGGTGCTGTCGCGTTCGATCTGCTCGGGGAAGTACATGGTGATGGTGCGGGGGGACGTGGCGGCGGTGCAGGC
>OBLW0100002286.1_pt1 | contig 15526 bp, 12 predicted proteins | sample 1520161 | NCBI WGS metagenome assembly OBLW01 (sample SAMEA3539309, study PRJEB22396) | soil metagenome | biome: tundra; feature: field; material: soil | place: USA | collected 2010-05 | depth 0.15 m
GGTTAGGCGCCGCGCATCGCGCGCAGCGACTCCTTGAGCGATCCCATGGTGGCCAGCACCGCGGACGGCTCGTAGCCGCAGTGCGCCATGCAGTTCGCGCACCGCGGGTCCTTGCCGCGGCCGTAGGAGTCCCAGTCCGTGGTCTCGATCAGTTCCTTGTAGGTCTTCACGTAGCCGTCGGACATCAGGTAGCAGGGCTTCTGCCAGCCGAGCAGCGAATACGACGGGATTCCCCACGCGGTGCAGGCGAAATCGGTCTTGCCTTCCAGGAAATCCAGGAACAACGGCGTGTGATTCAGCCGCCAGCGCTTCCGGTTCCCGTCGCCGAACGCCTTGCGGAACAGTTCCCGGGTCTCGGTCACGCCCAGGAAGTGCTCCTGGTCCGGCGCCTTCTCGTAGGCGTAGGCGGGCGAGATCTGCATCTCGTCGATGCCCAGATCGTCGTTGAGGTAGCTGAGCACATCGATGACAGTCTGCGGGGTGTCGGTGTTGAAGACCGTGGTGTTCGTGTTGACCTTGAAGCCGCGCTCCTTGGCCATCTTGATCGCCGCCACGGCCTCGTCGAACACGCCGTCCTTGCAGACCGACTCATCATGCCGCTCGCGCAGCCCGTCGATGTGCACCACCCAGGCGAAGTACGGCGACGGCTTGAACTTGTCCAGCTTCTTCGGCAGGAGCAGCGCGTTGGTGCACAGGAAGACGAACTTCTTCCGCTTGATCAGCTCGGCGACCAGCACGTCGATCTGCGGGTGCATGAGCGGCTCGCCACCGGCGATGGACACCATGGGCGCGCCGCATTCCTCGATCGCGGCCAGCGCCTGCTCCACCGGCATCCGCTGCTTGAGCACGGTGTGCGGTTGCTGGATCTTGCCGCAGCCCGCGCACTTCAGGTTGCACGCGAACAACGGCTCCAGCTCCACCAACAGCGGGAACTTCTTATTCCCGGTCAGCTTCTGGCGCATCAGGTAGGAGCCGATGCGCAGACTCTGGCGTAGGGACACGCTCATAGTTGCCTAACCTCCTTGGGCAGGCTGAAATGGATTGACTCGGTAGTGATCACACGCTCGCTCACCTCGACCGGGCCGAGGCCGCGGAGGGCGGCCACGATGTCGCCCACTACCGCGGGAGGCGCCGAGGCGCCCGCGGTGACGCCGATGGTGGCCGCCCCGGCCAGCCAGCCGAGCTCGATGTCCGACGGGCTGTCGATGAGGTACGCGGGCGTGCCCGCGCGCTGCGCCGTCTCGACGAGGCGCACGGAGTTCGATGAGTTGGCCGAGCCCGCCACCAGCACCAGGTCGGATTCGGCCGCCACCGCGCGGACCGCCTGCTGGCGGTTGGTGGTGGCGTAGCAGATGTCGTCGCTGCCCGGGCCCCGGGCGGCCGGGAACCGGTCGGTCAGCGTGTCCGCGATCTGGCTGGCCTCGTCGGCGGCCAGCGTGGTCTGCATCAGGTAGGCGACCTTCCCGGGGTCGTCGGGGCGCAGCCTGGCCACGTCGGCGGCGTTCTCCAGCAGCGTCATGGCCTGCGGCGCCTCGCCCAGGGTGCCCTCGACTTCCTCGTGACCGGCGTGCCCGATCAGCGCCACGAGGTATCCCTCGGCGGCGAACCGGCGCGCCTCGGCGTGCACCTTCGCGACCAGCGGGCAGGTGGCGTCCACCGTGGCCAGGCCGCGGCGCTCGGCCTCTTCCCGTACCGCGGGCGAGACTCCGTGCGCGGAGAATACGACCCGCGCGCCGTCCGGCACCTCGCTTAGTTCCTCAACGAAAATCGCTCCGCGCCGCTCCAGGTCCGCGACGACATGGGTGTTGTGCACGATCTGCTTGCGCACGTACACCGGCGGCCCGCCGCCCTCCAGGACCCGCTCCACGATCTCGATAGCCCGTTCCACCCCGGCGCAGAACGAGCGCGGCCCGGCGAGCAGCACCCGCCGCTGGCCCGTGGCGGCGGCCCACCGGGCCAGTACCGGCCCGGCCGCGCGCAGCGACCGCAGCGCGGCCAGCCCGCCCGCCAGCCCCGCCGGATGCAGCAGCGGCCGCGCTGCGGTGTCGGAGACCGCGCGGAGTACGGCCACCGGCCGGTCTCCCGCCGCCGCCAGGAGCGGCGCGGATTCCATATCGGCGACGAGAGCGCCGCCCGCCGCCAGCCGCTCCCGTTCGGCGCCATGAACCAGGTGGCCCACGGTCACCACGCGGCCCGCCTGGGCCCGCAGCCCGGCCCGGCGCAACTCGCCGGCCAGCAGCACGGCCGAGCCGCACCGGGTAGTCGATGACCCGTCGCTGACCTCGGTGCCGACCACCAGGTCACCGGGTGACAGGTCGCGGGACAGGCCGCCGCCGGTCCCCGCCACCGCCAGCGCGCCGAACGCGCTGCGGCGCAGCAGCGCCGCCTGCTTCGCGGCCCGGGCCGGACCGTACCCGGTCGCCCGAACCTGGGCGTCGCCACCGATGCCCTGCCGGACCGCCCTGGCCTCCAGCCGCAGCGGTGCGCAAACCAGGAGGCCGGCGCCGCGTGCTGGGGCGGGGGCCGACGCTTGGCCGGAGGCGGGTGCCGGGGTGGGGGCCGACGCTGGGCCGGAGGCGGGCTCCGGGGAGGAGGCGGCGCGGCCGTTACTCGCGGGCGGGGTCACGGCTTGCCCGCCAGGTACCGGCCGAGCGCGCTCAGCGGGAAGACGAGACGGTACAGGTGGTAGTTGATGTAGAAGTCGCCCGGGAAGCCCGTGCCGGTGTACTCCGGCTCATCCCAGGTGCCGTCCGGGCGCTGGTGCTGCGTCAGCCAGCGGATGCCCGCCTGAGCGGCCGGGCCCGGCGGGCCGGCCGCGAGCAGCGCGAGCAGCGCCCACGCGGTCTGCGACGCGGTGGACACGCCGCGGCCGGTGAGACCAGGGTCGTCGTAGGAGCGCAGGTCCTCGCCCCAGCCCCCATCGGGGTTCTGGTGATCCTCGAGCCAGCCGACGGCGCGCCGGATGGCCGGCTTGCCGGGCTTGACGCCGGCCGCGATGAGAGCGGGCACCACCGCGCCGGTGCCGTACACATAGTTGGCGCCCCACCGGCCGAACCAGGACCCGTCGCTCTCCTGGGCCCGCAGCAGCCAGGCCACGCCCCGGCGCACCGCCCTGCTTCCGGCCAGGCCCTCCGCCGAGAGCGCTTCGACGACATGCGCCGTGACGTCGGCGGACGGTGGGTCGGTCACCGCGCCGAAGTCGCAGAAGGGCAGCTTGGTGACGAGCGCGGACGTGTTGTCGGCGTCGAACGCTCCCCAGCCGCCGTCCCGGGACTGCATCCCGGCCATCCAGCGCAGCCCGCGCTGGACCGCCGGATGGCGGCGCCTGGATCCGGCGGGACCGGTCAGGTCGGGGGCGGGCGGGTCGACCCGGCGCAGGGCGAGCAGGATCTCGGCGGTGTCGTCGATGTCGGGATAGCCGTCGTTGTCGAACTCGAACGCCCAGCCGCCCGGGGCCAGGCCGGGCCGGCGCACCTGCCAGTCCCCCGGCCCGTGGATTTCCTCATCGAGCAGCCAGGCCGTGGCCCTGGCCAGCGCGCGATCATCGGGCCGGAGGCCCGCGTCGGCCAGCGCGACAACGGCGAGCGCGGTGTCCCAGACCGGCGACTGGCAAGCCTCCAGGCGGCGGGTCGGGCCGTCAGGTCCATCCTCGGTGATGGTGAACCGGTCCAGCCCGGCCAGCCCGCGCTTGATCACCGGGTGATCCAGGCCGTAACCGAGCAGGTGCAGGGCGATCAGCGAGTAGACCCAGGGCGGCTGGATCCCGCCCCAGCAGCCGTCCTGCTCCTGCCGCGCGATGATCCATTCCGCGCAGCGGCGCAGCGCGGCCCGGCGCACGGCCCGGGCCGGATTGGCCTGCTGCCCGTACCGCTCGTAGAGGTGCAGCACCTTGTCGAGCCCGGTGAAGGCGGCGGCCCAGCCCGCCCGGCCGCCCTTCACCGGCGGGGTGGCCTCGGCCCGGAGTTCAGCCAGGGTGAACGGGAGAGGGCGGGCTGGCCGCAGCGATCCGACGATGGTGAGCGGGACGATGGTCTGCCGCGCCCAGCAGGCAAAGTCGTACACGTTGAGCGGGAACCAGGCCGGAAAGTAGATCATCTCCGGCGGCATGACCGGAAGCTCGTCCCAGGGCCATTCGCCGAACAGCGCTAGCCAGATGCGGGTGAAGACGCGGGTCGCCGCGATCCCGCCGCGGGCCCGGATCCAGTCGGCGGCCAGCGCCATGTGCGGGGCCTCCGGCGGATGCCCGGCGAGCCGCAGGGCAACGTAGGCCTCGACGGTGGTGGACAGATCACCTGGGCCGCCATAGAAATTGGCCCAGGTTCCGTCGTCGCGCTGCTTACTGGCTATCCACCGGGCCGCGGCCGCGGTCTGGCCGGCCTCCGCGATGCCGAGGAATTGCCGCAGCAGCAGGTCCTCCGCATCCATCGTGACGTTGGTCTCCAGTTCACCCTGCCACCAGCCCTGCTCATGCTGAAGGCCGAGCAGGTGATCGCGGGCGCGGGCCAGCGCCGCCGCCGCATCGCAGAGCACGGCCGACCCGTCGGCCGTTATCATCTGGCTGCTCACCATTGCCGGGCCGTGATGAACTCGGCGATCCCGGCGAACTCGGCCCGCACGTCGTCCGGCATCTCGGTGTCCGCCAGGCACCTTTCAGCGGCCGCGAGCTGGGCCGCCGCCTCGTTCTCGGTCCAGATCTTGCCGCCCGCCTCCTCAACCAGCCGCGCGGCGAGCGCCAGCTCCTCCTCACTCAGCGGGTCAGGCTTGGCCAGCAGCACGGCCAGGTCCCGGCCCGGCGCCGTCTCGCCGGTCAGCGCGGCCACCACGGGCAGCGACTTCTTCCTCGCCCGAAGGTCCGAGCGGACCGGCTTGCCGGTCACCCGCGGAGCACCCCAGATGCCCAGCAGATCGTCGGTGAGCTGGAAAGCGAGGCCCGCGTGAGCGCCGAACCCGGCCAGTCCCATGGCCAGGCCGGGCGGGGCGCCGACGTGGATGGCGCCGATGCTGCACGCGCAGGCCATCAGCGCCGCCGTCTTGTCACCGGCCATGGCCAGGCACTCGGCCAGTGTCACGTCGGAACGCTGCTCGAACGCCAGGTCCGCACCCTGCCCGGCGATCAGCCGGAGCACGGCGGCGGACAGGCAGCGGGCGGCCCACAGGCCCTGCGGCGCCGCGTCCTCCAGCAGGATGTCCTGAGCGAGGGCGAGCAAGGCGTCGCCAGCCAGGATGGCCGCGCCGACACCGTGCACGGTCCACGCCGTGGGCCGGTGCCTGCGCTCGGTGTCGCCGTCCATGATGTCGTCATGCAGCAGTGAGAAGTTGTGCACCAACTCGACCGCCACGGCGGCGGGCACGCCCCGGTCGGGCGCGGCCCGCGCGGCCCGCGCGGACAGCAGCGCCAGCGCCGGCCGCAGCGCCTTCCCGCCACCCCCGTTCCCGCCACTCCCGTTCCCGCCACCCCCGGTGCCGCCACCCCCGCCGCCCAGGCCGAGGTGATAGGCGGCCACCGCCCGCACGTCGGGGCTGAGCCGGTGCACCGCCGCGGCGATCGCCGGGCCCACCAGGTCACGTGCCGTCTCCACGCCCGCCGGCATCACAGCCGTCATGCTGTCGCTCCCGCCACCAGGTCTTCGCGCCTTTCCGCGGGGGGCGGCGCTGCTGCCAGCCCCCGTCGTAGCTCTCGTGCTGCGTTAAGTCCGCTCCGCACGGCGCCCTCCATCGTGTCCGGCCAGCCGGTATCGGTCCACGCGCCTGCCAGCACCAGGCCGGGCAGCGCCGTCGCGGCCCGGGGCCGCATCGCCGCGCACCCGGGTACCTGCCGGAACGTGGCCCGGCGCTCCCTGGTGACGAAGAAATCGGTGATCCGCGCGTCCCGCGCGGCTGGGAAGAGGTCTTCAAGCGCGGGCACAAACCGCTCCCGCAGCCGCGCGGCGGGGACATCCACCAGGTCGTCCGCGGCGGACAGCGACACGGCCAGGTACTGCCCGGCCGGCAGGCCCGAGGACAGGGTCCGGTCGAAGACCCACTGCACGGGCGAGTCCACGGCCGCGGCGAACGGCAGCCGGGTGACCCGCCGGTCGTAGATCACGTGCACGTTGACGATAGGCGACGCGCCCAGCTCCCGCCAGCGATCGGGGCCGGGACCCGTGCTTGAAGACCCCGTGCTTGAAGACCCCGTGCTTGAAGACCCCGTGCTTGAAGACACTGCGCCCGCCGGGATCAGGCGGGCCGCGGCATCCGGCGGCACCGCGAGCACCACGCCGTCAGCGTGAATCACTGGGCCGCCAGCGTGGGTCTCTGGGCCGCCCGCCCGGCCGCCGGCCTGCGGTGGGTCGCTGGATGCCGGGTCTCCGTTGGGGCTCAAAGGTGTGGAACGGGTGCTGACGGTCCGGTCGGCCAGGCGCACCAGGAAGCCGCCGCCCGGCGTGGGCTGCACCGCCGCCACCTTCGCGGCTATCCGGACGTCCGCGCCGAGCCGTTGCAGCAGCCGCGCCCCGGCCTGGCCATGCAGGTCGCCGAGGGGGATCGCGGGCACCCCGATGTCCGCCGCGTCCCTCGCCCCCAGCAACGCCGTCTTCACCACCGTGGCCGCCAGCGTCATGCTGGCGTCGTCGCCGGCCACGTTCAGCGCCGAGACCGTGAACAGATCCCACAGCACCCGGCGGGCCCGCTCGCCCTGCCCCCGCGCGGCGAGCCAGTCGCCGAGCCGCTCGCTGTCCAGCCCGGGCCGCTGCGGATCCAGCCGCATCATGGCCAGCGCCGCGCGGGTTACCCGCAGGCGCTCCCCCAGGGTCAGGAACGAGTACCCGGCCAGCGCCTGGCCCATGTGCAGCGGGCCGGGCAATCTGGTCCGGCGCAGCCTGGCCCGGCCGTCCGGGCTGAGCACGGTGACGTCGAACCGGTCCTGCAGGGACACCGCCCCGGTCATGCCGAGCCGGGCGAGCAGTTCACGGTAGGCGCTGCAGCAGCCCAGGAACACGTGCTGGCCGTTGTCCACGACCAGGCCATCCCGGGTGAAGGAGCAGGTCGCGCCGCCGAGTCTGGGCCGGGCCTCGAGCAGCGTGACCCGGGCACCGGCCTCACGAAGCGCGATCGCCGCGGTGATCCCGGCGAGCCCGCCGCCCACCACGACGACGTGACGGCCCGCGTTCACCGGGCCGCTCCGGCCAGTGTGGGCCGCGCCATGCCCGCCAGGGACCTGACCGCAACCATGGCCTTCTCCCCGGTGGACAGCGACACCCGGCGCCGGAGCACGCTGGACGGGGCCGCCGCGATGTGCTCGAGCAGGCGGAAATAGATCCCGGCCATGGCACCGGCCGAGGCCGCGCTGCGCCGGTCCAGCAGCGGCATGAGCTGAAGGCCGGTCGTGTACCAGCCACGAGCCCGCTCCGCCTCGAATCCCACCAGCTCGGCGAGTCCCTCGTTGTCGGCGGGCTCGCCCCGGCCGCCCGGCTGCAGGGTGGCGCCGAAGCGCTGGATGTCCTCGGCGGGCAGGTAGACGCGGCCGCTGCGGTAGTCCTCGCGGATATCCCTCAGGATGTTGGTGAGCTGAAGGGCCACGCCGAGCGCGTCGGCCAGCGGTGCGGCCACCGCGGCGTCCGGCGTGCCGAACACGCCGAGCGAGAGCCGCCCGATGGAACCCGCCACGCACCGGCAGTAGTGCAGCAGGTCATCGAAGGTCAGGTAGATGGCGCCGCGCACGTCGGCCTCGCACCCGTCGATAAGTTCCCCGAACGCGCCCAGCGGAACGGCGAACCGCTGCGCCGCGTCAGCCAGGGCGATGAGCACCATGTCGCCCGCCGGGGCGGACTCCCCGGCGGCCAGCGCGGTCACGCTGGCCCTGGCCGCCCCCAGGGCGGCGAGCTTGTCCGGGGCCGGCAGCGTGCCGTCGCCGATGTCGTCGATCCGGCGCGCGAACGCGTATACCGCGGCCAGCGCCCGGCGCTTGGCCGGGGGAAGCAGCCGGATACCGTAGGAGAAGTTCCGCGCCTGTGACCAGGTGATCTCCTCGCAGTGCCGGTAAGCGGCGCGGGTATCCATGACGTCACCTCCCGGTCGCATAGGCCCTCAGCATCTCGGTCGCCAGCCGCCGCTTGCGCGGCCGGTGGGTCGCGCGCAGCACGTCGTGGTCAGCGGCGGCGATGGCGGCCAGCGCCGCGCGCCCGCCCGCCACATAGCCGGCCACGGCCACCCGGGCCGCGCCCCGCAGTGTGCCTATCAGCGGGGCTCCCCTGTCCAGCAGCACCCGGGCCCGCTGCTCCTCGAAGGAGATGAGCTCCCGCACCTGCGGCGCCGCCTGGGGCGCGGCCAGATCGCGCTCGGCGCAGCCAAACCGCGCCAGGTCCTCCTGCGGTAGGTACACCCGGCCGGCCCGCAGATCCTCGGCGACATCCTGCCAGTGCTCAGCCAGCTGGAGCGCGGTGCACACCCGGTCCGACAGGATCTGCCGCTGCGGGCTGGCGACCCCGAAGACATGCAGCACGATCCGGCCGACCGGGTTCGCCGACAACGTGCAGTACGCCAGCAGCGCGTCGAACGACTGGTAGCGAGTGACGGCCTGGTCCTGGCGGTTCGCCTCGATCAGGTCACGGAACGGCTGCTGGGGGATGGCGCATTGGGCCACGGCCGGAGCCAGCCCACGGACCACCGCCAGCCGTGGCGGCTCGCCGCCATAGAGCCGGCCGAGGTCGGCTTCAAGCTCGCTCAGCAGGCCGAGTCGCTCCGATGGAGGCGCCTCGTCGCCCATGTCATCGGCGACTCGCGCGAACCCGTAGACGGCGGCGAGGTGCTGCCGGTACCGCGGGGGCAGCAGGCGCAGAGCGACCGGGAAATTCTCCCCGGCGGCCTGCTCAGCGGCCGCGGCCTGAATCGTCGCTGCTGACGTGCTGGCTGCTGACGTGCTGGCTGACCCCGCGACGCCGGCGTCGCCCGCTGGCATCGTCTCCCGGATCACAGGCCCTATCCCTTCACAGTTGCCAAACAAATGCAAACAATGACGTCGGCGTCACCTGACACCGACGTCGTTGTTAGTGTCCCCGGGCGCGGCCCTCTTCGGCCGCAGCTACTCTACCAATTATGCTTGGCGGTGAGCTGGCATAGCTGGGCATCCCTCCCTGGGAGTATCTCTTATCACATTCCGTTGGCCATTTGCAACGCACAGACACGTAATCTATTGCGGCGGCATTACATGCGCCATCCCGGGACCGGAAGAGCGTCATCTGCCCAGGTCACGTGACACATCTGAGCATTAACCATGCCTGCTGATGTTTACACGGTGTTACACCCGTGCTTCGGCAGGCGATATGTGATGCGGCCCGCAGTCGCCCGGTCACTATGCGGCGGGTAGTGCCTGGAAGGCAAAACCCGTCCGCCCGGGATCCGCCGCGCGGACGGGACGCGGCCAGTGGACCGGCGCCGCCTCATTAGCTGACACGAATGTCATATTAGGACCAAGGCCCACGGTCCGGTTTCCGGTCAATCAGCGCGGGCTTGTTCCGACCTGGCCCCGGCCGGATTCCGGCCGGATTCCGCCTCCCGGGTTCCCGCCGGATTCCGCCTCCCGGGTTCCGGCCGGATTCCGCCTCCCGGGTTCCCGCCGGATTCCGGCGTGGCTCTCCGCCAGATTCCGGCCCGGGCACCTCCCGGGTTCGCCGCGCGGCTCTCCCCCAGATTCGGGCCGGGTCACCGCCGATTCCGCCATGCTCCCGCCGGTCACGGCCGCTGTCTGAGAGGACAGTCAGTAGACTTCCGGCACCGCGGCGTATCGGGGCCAGAGTTTTAGCGCGCCACGGGCGCGGTCGGCTGATCCTCAATAGCTCTGTTATTTCGGTATATACCGGGCAAATCATTATTTCGTGTCCGAAAGATTCCAGATTCCCTCCGGGCGGCCGGGCAGCCCTGCTAACGTCCAACCGACCGGGGGGTTCGAAGTATCTTCGTAGCACTCTGGTAACAACCCGTAACTCAAACACTTTGAGGCCAGAGCAGCCATGGGTTTTCGTCTCCGGTCCATACGCCAGAGGATCTTCCTTCTCGTTCTCGTCCCTGTGCTGTCCGTCATCGGGCTGTACATCTACGTGACGAGCATCACCGCCGGGAACGCCATCAACCTGGCGGGGGCCAACACGCTCAGGAACGCCACCGGTGAGCCCACCGGCGCCTTCCTCAGCGCCCTCGACGTTGAGCGCCCGCTGGCGATTGTCTACCTGTCCGCTCCCAGCGGGGCGAATATGGCCGTGCTTGAGGCGCAGGAGACCAAGACCAACGGCGCCATAACGGCTATGCGGGCGGCCTTGACGTCCGGCGCGACCACCAGCAACGAGTCCCAGGGGGAGAAAGCCGCGATCGGCACTCTGCTCAGGGACGCCGCCAGCCTGCCTGCCCTGCGCTCGCAGGTCTCGTCGCAGATCATCACCAAGTCGCGGGCGTTCAACGAATACAACGCCATCGTTGGGGACGGTTACCGGGTCGTGGACGAGGCGATCCTCCAGGAGACAAACGCTCCAGTCGTCACCCAGTCCCTGGACCTGGTGCAGATGGGCAGGTCCGAGGAGATGATCCTGCGTGAGGACACGCTCCTCACCGGTGACCTGGCCGCACGGTCGTTCCCGGCCAGCGACCGCCAGCAATTCGCTGAACTGGTGGGCGCGCACCGGACGCTGGCCAGCGAGACCACGGCCGACCTCGACCCGGTATACCGCGCCTACTACCAAAGGGATGTCAGCCCGAAAGCCTCCGCCGCCCTCACGGCGATGGAGGACCAGGTGATGGGCGACACCTCCACGGCAGGCCCACCGCGGATCAATCCGCTCGCCTTTCAGCAGGCGGTGGGCGGGGTCTCAACCGGGTTCTCCGTCGCCGGGCAACAGGCGTCCGCCGCGATCACCGCCCGCGCGGACGCTACTGCCCGCAGCAGCAACCTGAGGCTCATTCTGGTGGGCGGCCTTGGCCTCCTCGCCGTGCTGTTGTCCATCGTCGTCTCCGTCTTGATCGGCCGCCGGCTCGTCCGGGAACTGGCGGCGCTCCGGGAATCCGCGCTGGAACTGGCCAACAACCGCCTGCCGAGCGTCGTCCAGCGTCTGGCCGCGGGCGAGGACGTCGACCTGTCCGCCGAGGAAAGCGAGGTTCCCGCCTCGAGTTCTGACGAGATCGGCCAGGTCAGGCAGGCTTTCGCCTCGGTGCAGCAGACTGCCGTGGAGGCGGCCGTGGGCCAGGCCAGGCTGCGGCGCGGCATCAGCGACATTTTCCGGAACCTGGCCCGGCGCAGCCAGTCGCTGCTGCACCGGCAGCTGACCTTGCTTGACGCGATGGAACGCAGCTCCGGCGATCCGGACCAGCTCGCGGACCTCTTCCGCATCGACCATCTGACCACCCGCATGCGCCGGCACGCCGAGAGCCTGATCATCCTGTCCGGCGACGCACCCGCCCGAGGCTGGCGCAACCCGGTCCCGCTGGTCGACGTGCTCCGTGCGGCGGTCGCTGAGGTCGAGGACTACACGCGGATCAAGGTGTCCGCGACCACGCAGGCGGCGCTCGCCGGGCCGGCGGTGGGTGACGTCATCCACATGATCGCGGAACTCGCGGAGAATGCCGCCATCTTCTCCCCGCCGAACACGCCGGTGCTGATCAGCGGCGACATCGTAGGACGCGGTTTCGCCGTGGAGATCGAGGACCGCGGGCTGGGCCTCAGCGAGGAACAACTCGCCGAGATCAATGACCGCCTCGCGAACCCGCCCGCTTTCGACCTGTCCGGCAGCGATCAGCTCGGGCTGTTCGTGGCGAGCCAGCTCGCCAAGCGGCACGACATCCGGATCTCGCTGCGTCCCTCCCCCTACGGCGGAACGACCGCGATCGTCCTCATCCCGGTCGGCCTCGTGGTGCCAGAAGGCGCCTACGACCACGATCCCTCGGCGGGCACGGCGGATCAGCGCGCGATCCAGCTGACCGGCCGGCACGCGGCACGGCAGGAAGACAGGGACGGCCCGGCCTCCACCAGCCCATTCACCCCGGCTGCCGCCCCTCCGGTCACGAACGGCTGGGCGGGAGCCGACCCCGGGCTGGCCTACCCGGGGGCGCCCGGACCGCTGAGCTACGCCGAGGAGGGTGGCTCGCTGGCCTACCCGGAGGCACCCGGACCGCGGAGCTACGCCGAGGAGACCGGCTCGCTGGCCTACCCGGAGGAGGCCGACGACTGGTCGGTGGCTCGCCTCTCCCGGACCGAAGACCCGGTGAGCACCGATGACCTGGACGAGCCGGGATTGCCACGGCGCGTCCGCCAGGCCAGCCTGGCGCCCCAGCTACGCGACAGTAACGGGCGGATCGAGACCGGCCCGGACAGCGATCCGGCCGAGGTCCGGTCGCCTGAGGAGGCTCGCGCCACCGTATCGGCGATCCAGCAGGGCTGGCAGCGCGGCCGATCGCTCTTCGACCCGTCGGCCAAGAGCCCAGTGACCGCCGCCCCAGATGGAGACGATGGGACACAGCAGGACGATGACTAGACGCGACGAGGCAACGGCAGGGGGAAAGTCACATGGGTGGTGCTGAGCAGCAGAAGACTCTGAGCGCGAAGTCGGCTGGTGACCTGAACTGGCTCCTCGATGACCTGGTTGCCCGCGTAACACAGATCGACAAGGCCGTCATCCTGTCCCGTGATGGTCTGGCCATCGGGGCTTCACAAGGGCTCACCCGCGAGGACGCCGAGCACCTGTCGGCCGTGGCGGCCGGTTTCCAGAGCCTCGCCCGGGGAGCCGGGCGGCACTTCGGCGGTGGCAGAGTCCGGCAGACCATCGTCGAGATGGACACGGCGTTCCTGTTCGTGACCGCCGCTGGCGAGGGCAGCTGCCTGGCGGTCCTCAGCCCGGCCGCCGCCGACGCGGGGCTCATCGCCTACGAGATGGCGATCCTCGTGAAGCGCGTCGGCCCGCACCTGGCGGTCGGGCCCCGGCCGGTGCCGGCCGAGGACAGTACGGACTGAGCCTGCCATGCCCTCCCCCCGCGACCAGTGGCTCGATGAAGAGGCCGGCCCAGTGGTCCGCCCGTATGCCCTCATTCGCGGCCGGACCCGGCCCAGCGGTGAGAGCCTGGACCTGATCGCGATCATCACCGCGGTCCGCGGTGTCAAGGGTGATCCGGTGGAGCTTGATCCGGAGCATTTCGCAGTGCTCCGGCTGTGCCGGCTGCCCATGTCGGTGGCCGAACTGGCGTCCGATCTCAACCTGCCGCTCGGCGTGATCCGGATTCTGCTCGCAGATCTGCGAGAGCGCTCTCTCATCTCAGTTCACCATCCGATTCCACCCGCGCGGCTGCCTGACCCGCGCATCCTTAGGGAGGTTGCTGATGGCCTACGCCGGCTCTGACGACAGCGGTCGCGGCGCGGGCGTGCCAGTCACCATCAAGATCCTCATCGCGGGGGGGTTCGGAGCTGGCAAGACCACCTTGGTCGGCTCGGTGACAGAAATCCGGCCGTTGCGTACCGAGGAGCCCCTGAGCGAGCCGAGTACGCAGGTCGACAACGTTAAGGGCGTGGAGCGCAAGACCACCACCACGGTGGCGCTGGACTTCGGCCGGATCACGATTCGCGACAACTTGTCGCTCTACCTGTTCGGCACACCTGGCCAGGAACGGTTCTGGTTCATGTGGGATGAGCTGGCTCGCGGCGCCCTCGGCGCGGTCGTCCTGGCGGACACCCGGCGGCTCGCCGACTGCTTCCCGTCCGTGGATTACTTCGAGCAGCGCCACATTCCCTTCGTCGTCGCGGTGAACTGCTTCGACGGAGCGCGGCGCTACCGTCCCGAGAGCGTCCGCCAGGCGCTCGACCTGGAGGATGCAATCCCGATCATCATGTGCGACGCCCGCCACGCCTCGTCTGGGCGGGACGTGCTGGTCGTTCTCGTTGAGCACGCCCTCGAGCTGATGAGCGGGCCACCGGACCGCGAGAACGCCAGCGTCCCGGCCGGCTAGCGCCAGCCACCACGGCCCGGCGGCGGTGGTGCGGGGGCGGCGGGGTGCGGGGGCGGCGGATCCGCCTCACGAGCGCCAGATGAGGACCAGGGCACAATCGTCGGAACCACCCGTGCTCCCCCCAACCACCCGGACCAATTCCCACGCGCCGGACTTGAAACCTGATGCCATCAGCCGGTCCGCCTCACCGAGCAGCCGGTCTGTGCCCAGGTCGATATCCTGTCCTGGCACCTCGACCAGGCCGTCGGTGTACAGCATCAGCGCATCGCCGGGCCGCAGCGCACCGTGTGCCGGTACGCAGCGCAAGTCGGAGACGACACCGAGAACGATGCCCCGGGCCTCAGTCAACCGCCATCGTCCGCTGCCCGCGTCGAAATGGGCGGGCGGCGGGTGCCCCGCCGATGAGACCACGAATTCGCCGGTCGCAAGGTCGAGGGCGAGATGCACAGCGGTGACGAAGCCTTCCGCCGCCGCACCGCGGCGGAGGTAGGCATTGCACGCGGTGAGGAATTCCCCCTGCGGGACCGAGCCGAGCAATCCCCCGAAAGCTCCAGAGAGAAGCAGCGCACGGGTCCCGGCGTCCAGCCCCTTACCGGACACGTCGACCAACGCCACTTCCAAGGTTTTCCCGTCACAGGATGAAACCACAAAATCCCCGCCGAACGACGCTCCGCCGGCCGGCCTGAGCACCGACGTGGATCCCCAGTTCGCCGGGAGGACCGGCAGCGTGCCCTGCGCCTGGATCCGGTCCCGGAGCTCGATGAGCATCTGGTCCCCCCGCAGGCCGCGCATGCCGAGCTTCTGCCTGGTACGGGCCAGCACATCAGCGAAGAGCGCGGTGACCACAATGGTCGCGATGATGCCGGGGCCCGCCCGGCCCATCAGCGCGTCATAGACCAGCATGAGCGTGACCAGCGAGAACAGGATCCGCAGGGCACGCGGCCAGAGCAGCAGGCCACCCGCGAGCACCGGCAGGATCACCAGGCCGGGCGAGAACCACGAGACCGACACATGGACCGCCGCGATGCCGATTACCACGGTGGCAATGGCGAGCCCGAACGCCACCCGGCGGTTCCTGGTGATGAACTGGCGCCGGGCCTGACCCCGGACATATGCCATAGCCGAGCGGAGGGCACGGCCTGCCTGCGTCAGGAGCGGGGAAATCATGATGGCGGCACTGTATCCGGAGACCGGCGATCTGGCACATTCCCAGCTGAGGCGGCGCGGCCATGGCACGGTGCCGGCCGCCGCGAAATTGGCCGGGTCGTCAGGCGACTGATTCGCGGCGGTGGTGGAAAGACTGGCATTGGAGGGCGCCATGCCAGGAATGAAGATCACGGTGGATGCCGCGATGCGGGTCAGGGACGTGTCACGGCCGAGGCCGGAGCACGAGGCCGCGGCGCTGGCCGCCGATGCGCTGGCCGCTCCCGCACGGCCGGGCGGAACTGGCCCGGCGGCAAACCGGCCCGACCGGACCGGGCCGGACGCAGGCCAGGCCGACCGGAGCGGCCCGCCCCGTCACTGGCACCCTGCGCCTCCCCCCCCCCCCCCCCCCCCCCCCCCCCCCCCC
>OBLW0100002287.1_pt1 | contig 15514 bp, 13 predicted proteins | sample 1520161 | NCBI WGS metagenome assembly OBLW01 (sample SAMEA3539309, study PRJEB22396) | soil metagenome | biome: tundra; feature: field; material: soil | place: USA | collected 2010-05 | depth 0.15 m
GCGGGTCGCTAGCGCACGGCGCTGCACCGCCAGCGCGCAGCGCGCGGGCCGGCCGCGTGCGAGTCCTCGCGCGCCGGCGCGCTTCAGCGCCGACGGTTCCATGACCGCAATCCTTGTGAATACCGGCCTCTACGCGTGCGCACGGCTAGTACGGCGGCCCGCGGCGAGACTTACGCTGCGCGCTGGTCCGGTTCTTGCTCGGCTTATCGATAAAACACCGCCAACCCCCGAGCATGCGGATGGTCACCATTCAAGCCGACCCGGCGCCCGTACCGATCGATCTGGATCGCACGGCGATCGTGATCATCGATATGCAGCGCGATTTTCTCGAGCCCGGCGGCTTTGGGGATTCACTCGGTAACGATATCGCGCAACTCGCGCGCGTCGTGGCCCCGTGCCAGGCCTTGCTGGAGGGCGCCCGAGCGCTTGGCATGGCAATCATCCATACGCGCGAAGGCCATCGTCCGGACCTCACCGATGCACCGCGCGCCAAGATCGAGCGCGGCGAACCCGCCATGCGCATCGGCGCCCCGGGCCCGATGGGACGCATCCTGATTCGCGGCGAGCCCGGCCATGACATCGTGCCCGAACTTTATCCGCAGCCGGGCGAGCCGGTGATCGACAAACCCGGCAAGGGTGCCTTCTACGCCACCGACCTGCACGCCATCCTGCGCAACCGCAACATCGACGCGCTGATCGTGTGCGGCGTGACCACTGAAGTCTGCGTGCACACCACTGTGCGCGAGGCCAATGACCGCGGCTACCGCTGCATCGTTCCCGGGGATTGCTGCGGCTCCTATATTCCCGAATTCCACGAAGTCGGCCTGCGCATGATCGCCGCGCAGGGCGGCATTTTCGGCTGGGTATCGGATTCCTCGAAAATTCTAAGCGCCTTCGCGCATTCCTCCACTCATTGACGACAGGGAGCCACTGATGGACACGTTCAAACCAAAACTGTGGGTACCCGGCGACTGGAACGCCTTCTTCGGTTTCGGCACCAATATCCTGGTCAACCTGTTGACCCTCACGGGCTTGCTCAAATTCGTGCTCAAGATGCCCGACGCGCTCGTGTACGGCCGGATCCTGCCGGCCACGGGGCTCATGCTCGCGCTCAGCACGCTGTACTACGCTTACCTCGCCTACCGGCTGGCCCAGAAAACCGGCCGTAGCGATGTCTGCGCGCTGCCCTCGGGAATCAGCGTACCGCACATGTTCGTCGTGACCTTCGTGGTCATGCTGCCGATCGCATTGAAGACCGGCGATCCCATCAAAGGGTGGGAAGCGGTCCTCACCTGGGTGTTCATTCAAAGCTTCGTGCTCATGATCGGCGGCTTCATCGGCCCGGTCGTGCGCCGCATCACCCCGCGCGCCGCCCTGCTCGGCACGCTGGCCGGCGTGTCGATCACGTTCATTTCCCTGCGGCCCGCGTTCCAGGTGTTTGCGACGCCGCTGATCGGCCTGGTGTGCTTCGGCATCATCCTGTGCAGCTGGTTCGGCGGCGTACGCTACTTCAAGGGCGTGCCGGCCGGACTCGTGGCCATCGCCGCCGGCATGCTGATCGCCTGGGGCTCGACCGCACTGGGCTACAGCATCGGCGGCATGAGCGTGGCCCACCTGACCGCCGCGCTCAGCAGCTTCGGCTTCTCGCTGCCGTTGCCGGCGGTCTCGCACGTGTTCGGCGGCTTTGACTACTTCGGCGTCATTCTGATTACCGCCATTCCGTTCGGCATCTACGATCTGGTCGAAGCGCTCGACAACGTCGAGAGCGCCGCGGCAGCCGGCGACAGTTATCCGACCACGCGCGTGCTCAGCGCCGACGGCGTGGTGAGCCTGATCGGTTGCATGATGGGCAATCCATTCATCAACGCGGTGTACATCGGCCACCCGGGATGGAAGGCCATGGGCGGACGCATCGGCTACTCCGCCGCGACCGGCATCAGCGTGATCGTGCTGGCCTGGTTTGGCGTGATCGCGCTCATGATGGCGCTGATCCCGGTGGTCGCGATCCTGCCCATCCTGGTGTACATCGGCATGTTGATCGGCTCGCAGGCCTTTCAGGAGACCCCGCGCCGCCATGCGCCGGCGATCATCCTGGCGCTGCTGCCCAATATCGCCGCGTGGACCAAGAATCAAATTGACGGTGCGCTCGGTGCGGCCGGAACCTCGGCGAGCGCTGTTGGGCTGGACAAGCTCGGCGATCAGGGCGTGTTGTACTCTGGGCTTGCGACACTCGGCAGCGGCGCGACGCTCGGCGGCCTGGTGCTGGCCGCGATCGCCGTGTTCATGATCGAGCGCGAATTTTTCAAGGCCGCCGGCTTCGCCATCGCCGGCGCAGCCCTGACCTTTTTCGGCCTCATGCACAGCGAGCAGATCGGCATCGCCCAGTCACCGTTCGTGGCCGCGGCGTATCTGTGCGTGGGCGCACTGCTGCTGGGCTGCACCAAGCTCGCGGCCGCACCGCTCACGCAGCACGCGGGCGCGATCGAGGAGGATCTCGAAGCCGCGGGGCAAAGCGTGTAGAAATCCGAAGGTACAGGTTGGGCAGTCAATGCGATTGCTGCTGCACGACCAGTACCACGAACGTCCCGGGAACCGGTGTCGGCCGCGGCCGTGGATTGTCCGGCGTGGCAGGCGCAGCGGGGCTGAGCTGTGCAGTGGGCAGGTACAGACGCTGAGTGCTGGTATCGAGCGCGATGGTGCGCGCGCCGCGCTGCGTAGTCAGCGTCTGCAGCACCGTGTATTGATCCGGACCGAGCTCGCGCACAACGGTCATCGTGCCCTCGCCGTTGGCGCTGAATATGTTCTGCGTCGCCGGATCGAACTCGCCGCCATCCACGCCCTTGCCGATCGGCACGCTGGCCACCGACTGGCCGGAATCCAGATTCGTTACGGCCAGAATCTGGTTGCCGCAGGTCGAGAAGCCGCGGCGATGTGCGGCATCCAGCGCGAGCCCGGTCGGCTGCTCGCATTTGGGCAGCGCCCAGCGCGCTCGCAGCGAGGCGGTCCCGGCATCGATCCGTGCCAGCTCGGCGGTGTCCTCAATGTTCACGAACACGTTGCCGCGACCATCGGCGCGCGAGAATTCGGGTTTGCCGGCCAGCGCAATCGTCGCCACCACCGTGTTGGTCCTGGCATCGATCACGGTGGCGCTCTTGCCGCGACCGTTGAAGGCGAACACGCGCTGCGTGGTGGGCTCATACAGGATCGCGTCCGGTCCATCGCCGGTGGGCACGCTCGCGAGCACCGCGCGGCTCTTGAGGTCGAACACCTTGACCACATTGGCCTGCCCACAGCTGATGAAGCCGCGGTTCAATTCAGGGGCCAGCGCGATGCCGTGCACGCCGGGCGTATCGGGAATCTCGCCGACGCTCTTGCCAGTGCCGGTGTCCACCACCGTGACGTGAGTGGCGCGCGAGAGGTATAACCAATGCGTGTTCGGATCGACGCTGGGGTAATCCCAACCGCCATCGCCGCCGATGGGCAGCGGGTCGGTCATCCGGTACGGGCCGTCTTCGGCCTGGGCGTTCAAGCTCAGGCCGAGCAGCGCGAGCAGCGGCAGGCAGCGCGAGATGTTCATACTAAAGTCCTTATTAAGCTGTGGAGAGCGGCACACAGGAATGGCCTCAGGCGATCGCGGGCGGGTCTCGGAGCGTGAGCCCGATCAGCGCCGGCATCGCCAACAATACCAACGGAAACTGGATCACGAGGCCGGCGATGATCGCGATGGCGAGCGGCTGCTGGATGCCCGAGCCATGGCCGATGGCCAGGGCGAGCGGCAGCAGAGTCAGGATCGCCGCCAGGGTGGTCATCGTGATCGGTCGCAGCCGATTGCGGCTCGCCTCGCGCAGCGCCTGACGCGGGCTCATCGTGCGCGCAAGCTCGATGTACTCCGAGACGTAGAAGATCGCCATCTCGGTGGCGATACCGATGATCATGGTCATGCCCATCAGCGCGGTGATGTTCAACGCTACGCCGGTCAGCCACAACGCGGTGAACACAGCGGTCGTCGACAGCAGCGATGTGCCGATGATGATCAGCGGTAGCCAGAACCGCTCATACAGCCACAGCAGCAGCACCAGCTCGGCGATCAAGGCCGCGGCGAACACCCGCGCGAGACCGGCGAAGGCGATCTGCTGCTGGCGGTACAGACCGCCCAGTGCATAGCTCACGCCGGGTCGCAGCAGCCCCGGCTGCGCCAGTGTCTTGCGCACTTCGTCGACCGCGGCGCCGATGCCGCGTTTTTCGATGCGCGCGGTGACGGCTACCATGGGCTGCAGATCGTCACGCGAAATTTCCGGCTCGCCGGACACCGGCGTGAGGCTCGCGACACGGCGCAGCGGGAACAGATGGCCGTCGGCGCTGCGGATCGGCAGCTCGGCCAGGCCACTGTCGCGCAGGCTCAGCGCATTGGGCACCCGCACGCGCACGTCCACCACCTTGGTGGTGCGTGGCAGCTGCGTGGCGATGGTGCCGTGGAGCGCTGCATCGACCCCGTTCGTGACCTCCTGCGGACTGCTGCCCTCGATCGCGGCTTTCACCGGATCGACCTTGAGGTCGATGCCATCGCCGGCCAGCACCACCCCATCCTTGATCTCGACCACGCCCTCGATCTTGCCGAGGGCTGCGGCCACGGCTCTAGCCTGCGGAATCAGTATCGCCGGATTGGCGGCATAGAGCTTGACCTCGATCGGCTGGGGCACCGCGGTCAGATCACCGATCAGGTCTTCCATGAGCTGCGCGAGCTCGACCTGCACGCCCGGCACGCGTTGGCCGACTCGCGTCAGCACCTCGGCCATCACATCCTCGGTCGCGCGCGCATGGTCGCTCTTGAGTCGCACGAAGAAGTCGCCGTGATGCGGCTCGCCCAGATCCCCGCCCAGGCTGGTGCCGGTACGGCGCGAAAAAGTATCCACTTCCGGAAACTCACGCAGGATGGCTTCCACCTGCGCCAGCTCGCGCTCGGTCTCGATCAGCGAGGTTCCCGGCTTGGTATAGAAATCCATCACGAAGCCGCCCTCATCGACCTGCGGCATAAAGCCACTCGGCACGCGCTCGTAGGCGATAAAACCCACGATCAGCAGCGGTATCACCGCGGCCAGCAGCCACACGGGTCTACGCAACACCCGATCGAGCAGCCGCAAGTGATGCCGCTGCAGCCAGCCCTCACGCTCGGAAGCCGGGTCGTGCCAGCGCTTGAAGTCGATCAGGTGCCGCGAGAGCACAGGCACCACGAATGCAGCCACAAGATAGGAGATGATCAGCGCCGAGGCCATCGTCACCGAGAGGGCCTTCGAGAATGCACCGGTGACGCCGCTCAGATAACTCAGGGGCAGGAATACGATCAGCGTCGCCAGGCTCGAGCCGATCAGTGGGCGCATGAACTCGTGCGCGGCCGGCAGCACCGCGGCGCGACCATCGGCCGTGCCGGCAGCGCCAGCGCGGCGGGCGATGTGCTCGACCATGACGATGACATCGTCGATCACCAGGCCCACGGCCGCGGCGATGCCGCCGAGCGTCATGATGTTGAAACTCATCCCTAAAACGTTGAGCAGCAGCGCGGTGACCGCGAGCGTCCCCGGTACGGTCAGCAGCGCGATCAGCATGATCCGCCCATTGCGCAGGAACAGGATCAGCACCCCTCCGGCCAGCAGCAGCCCGATCAGCACCGCATCGCGCACGCTGGCGGCCGACTGCAGCACCAGCTGACTCTGGTCGTACCAATTGCGCAGCTGCACATCCCGCGGCAACTTCAACGCGGCGAGGCGCGCGCGCACGTCGGCGGCAATCTGCACCGCGTTGCCGTCCGGCTGCTCGTAGACGTTGAACAGCACCGCCGGCTCGCCGTCTTCGCTGACCCGGATCCACTGCGGCACCGAGCCGTTGCGCACCTCCGCCACATCGCCCAGGCGCACCACCCCGGCGGCGTCGCTGCGCACCACGATGTCCTGCAACTCGCGCAATTGCCGCAGGTCGCTGTTCGAGACCACGAGGTACAGCTTGTCGTGATCCTGCACCCGGCCCACCGCCTGCAGCGCATTGCCCGCGGCCGCCGCGGTGACAAGATCGGACAGACCCAGCCCATAGGCATCGAGCCGGTGCGGATCGGCCAGCACCTCGACCTCATCGAGCGCGCCGCCCTGCACGTCCACGCGCGCGAGCCCCGGCACCGGGGCCAGCAGCGGCACGATCTGAAACTGCGCCAGGTCATGCAGCGCGTTGGGGCTCAGGCGCTTGGAGCTCAACGCATAGGAGATGATCGGGAATACCGTCGGGTCCATGCGCCGCACGCCGTAGGTGGCACCCGCGGGCAGCTTCGAACGCACCTGGGCGATGGCCGCGTCGACCAGCAGCGTGGTGGCGATCATGTCGCGACCCCAGCCGAAGTCCACCGAGATCTGCGCCGCGCCGCGCGAGGTGGCCGAGCGCACCTCGCGCACGCCCGGCACCGATCGAATCGCCTCCTCGACCGGTCGCGTCATGGTCAGAGCGGTCTGGTCGGCCGGACGATCGCCCGCGGACAGGTCGACCACCACGCGCGGAAAGGACACTTGCGGAAAAAGACCTACCGGCGTCGACAGCGCCGCGACCGCCCCGGCCAGCGCCAGTGCGCAGGCGATCACGACGATCGAGCGCGCGTGCCGCTCGAGCAGCTGTTCGAATCTCATGTGCCGTTGGCGTCGGGGTGCGCATCGCGCAGCCGCACGGGCGCGCCGTCGTTGAGCTGGTAGTTGCCGAGCGTCACCAGTGGGCGCTTGGGATCGAGCGCACCGTCCACGAGCGAGCGCTCATCGTCACCGCCGAGCCGCTTGACTGCGACCCGCAGCGCCTTGCCGCTGGCCACCTGGAACACGTAGTCACCCTGCTCGTCGCCGAGCACCGCATCGCGCGGCACCACCCAGCCGTGGAGTTCGCCGGTCCGGATGCTGGCGCGAAACGCCGCGCCTTCGAGCAGCTCCGCCGATCCGGCCTCGCGCGGGGTAACCTCGACATCGATCAGTCGCGTCTTGGGATTGAGCACCCGGTCGATGCGCGACACCGTACCCTGCTGCACGGGCTCACCTTCCGCCAATGGCGTCAGATCAACCGTCTCGCCCGCGCGCACGCCCCGCCGCAGCATAGGCTCGACCCCCACCGTGATCACGAGGCCATCGCGGCGCGTGAGCGTCACGAGCGGCGCGCCGGCCGCCACGCGCTCGCCCTGCCTGACGGGCAATGCACTCACGACGCCGTTGAACGGTGCGCTGATCATCTGCTGTGCGGTACCGCCATGCTCGGCTTCGAGCGCCGTCAGCGCCGCCTGCGCATCCGATGCGGCTTTGCCGGCCTGCGCGAGCTGATCGCGGGTCGCGAGTTGCTGATCGAGCAGCCGCGCGGTGCGGGTTTGCTGCTCCTTCGCCAGCTCGAGCGCAGACACCGCCTGCTGATAGCTACTGCTCGCCGCCGCGGCCAGGTGAAATTCCAGCAGCGATTGACCGGCGCGCACGGACTCGCCGGCCGTGACGTCAATACGCATGACGCGCCCCTCGGCCTGCACACTCAATGTCATGCTACCGTTGATCGCGGGCGTCGCGATGCCGTAAGCCACCACAGTGTCGGACATCGAGCCCCGCTGCGGCATCTGCGTCTGCACCAGCACACTGCCGGCCTCATCGGCCTCGGTAGCTGCGAAGGCGGCACCGCACGCTACCAGACACGCCAGCACGCCGCTGCCGTGCCATGCTTGTACCCTGATCATGGCTGCACCCCTGATCATGGCTGCACCGGCGCGCCATTGAGTGACGCCGGCGGCATGCCGGCGCCGATCAACGTAGCGATCGCCACCTGCTGCTCGAGCAGACTTTGTTCCATCGCAAGCACTTCCTGTGTTTTGGCACTACGGCTGGATAACATGTCGATAGTGGTGCGCTCATCGAGATCCCCGGCCCGAAAAGCGTTGTCGGCGCGCTGCGCGGCCTGCGAGAGCTCCGCGAGCTGTGCGCGCTTGCCGGCGAGCTGCTGCTGCAACAGAGCGTTGTCGGCCAGCAGCGAGAGCACTTCACTGCGCGCGGCGAGCAGCCGGGCGGTGAATTCATCGTGCAGCTGCTGCCGCGTGGCCCGTTCGATCGCGATGTTGCCCTGGTTGCGGTCGAATACCGGCAGCTCGAGCGTGATCTGCGGGCCGACGCTGCGAACATCGGTGTTATCCCGCTCGCCACCGACGCCGAGTGAGAACAATGGGAATTGGGCCAGGATGGCACCACGCACGCGCTCCTCCTGCGAGCGATAGCCGAGCTGCAGTGCCAGCAGATCCGGGCGGCGACGGGCAAGATCGCGCAGCGACTGCGTGACCGCATCGGCATCGATCGGTGAGAGCACGATGTGCTGCTCGAGCGGCAGTGGCGCCTCGGAGCTAAGGCCGAGCAGCTGATTGAGTTCACGACGTCTGGATTCCTGCTGGCGCTCCAGCTCATCGAGCTGCTTGCGCGCATCGGCGGCGGCGCTGAGCTCCGGTAGCAGCGCGGGAAGCGTGCTGTCGCCCCGCGCGAGCGCCTCGCGGCTGCGCGCCGCGCGATCGAGCAATAGCGTCACGCTCTGTTGCAGCGCCTGGCGCTGCTGCTCGCCCTCGATCAGGTCCACGGCCTGCAACCGCGCCTTGGCGATAATCTGCCATTCCTCCCACAGCAGGCTGGCATCGATCGCGCGCGCCCAATGCCGTGCGGCGCGGCGCTTGGACGAGAGCGTGACCAGCGAGCGCAGGTCCTGGCTCAACGCGACCGTGATCGGGTCGGTCGTGCCCGGGCCACTGAGCAGAAAGCCGTAGCTCGCGCTGAGGGCGGGATTGGGCAGCAGGCCGGCCTCCAGCAATTGCGCCTGCGCCAGACCATGTTGGGTACGGGCGGCAATCAGCCCCGGATTGTTCTGCACCGCCAGCAACGCGACGTCCTCGACACTTAAGGCAGGGGGCAGTGGGTTCGCATAAAGCAACGCCGCGGCGCTATCCTTAGGTCTCGCATCCAGCGCCAAGGGTAATGGCCGATAGCTCGCGCAGCCGGCCAGGACCAGCAGGGCCGCCAGCGCCAGAGCCGCCCCTGGCTTAGGTCTATCGAGGGTCATAGCAGTACGCATGACCTGGGCAGCCTAGCTGGCGCAGGCTTGCGGCGGGCTGGACGCGAGATTACGAAATCGCAATCTAATCCGCGGCCGCGATGCGGTTTAATGGACGCCGAGACGAGGAGGTGTCGTGCGGATCCTGCTGGTCGAGGACGATGCGGAAACTGCCCACTACGTGTTGCAGGGCCTCAACGAGGCCGGGCATAACGTCGCGATCGCCCCCGACGGCCGCGATGGCCTGTTCCGCGCCGCCGGCGAGGACTGGGACCTGTTGATCGTCGATCGGATGCTGCCGGGACTGGACGGCCTCGGGCTGGTGCGCACGCTGCGCGGCGGCGGCATCGAATCGCCGGTGCTGTTCCTGACCACACTCGGCGGCCTGGATGAGCGTGTCGCCGGTCTCAACGCCGGCGCCGACGATTACCTGGTCAAGCCGTTCGCCTTTTCCGAGCTCGCGGCACGCGTGGCGGCGCTCGGCCGCCGCCCACGCCGCGCGCCGCCGGACACGCGCCTGAAAGTCGCGGACCTCGAGATGGATCTGCTCTCGCGCAGTGTCCGGCGCGGTGGGCAGACGGTCGAGCTGCAACCGCGCGAGTATCGTCTACTGGAATGCCTGATGCGGCACGCCGAACAGGTCGTGACGCGCACCATGCTGCTCGAGCTCGTCTGGGATCTGCATTTCGATCCGCACACCAACGTCGTGGAGACTCATATCAGCCGACTGCGCGGCAAGATCGACCGCGGACAGGCTGCCACCCTGATCCACACCGTGCGTGGCGCCGGCTATTGCCTTTGTGCGAGTCCCTAGAGTCCTTCGGACCTCGAGCTTCCGGTTGACGTTGCTCTACGCCGGTCTGACCGGCCTGAGCTACCTGCTGCTGTTCGGTGTGGTGTACTGGTCCACCGCCAATTCCATGGAGCGGCAGATCGATGCCAGCGTCAATGGCGAATTGGCCGAGATCCGGGCCGACGCGCAGGACGGCGGACTACCGCGGCTGCGTGAGGTGGTGCGCGAGTTGAATAGCCGCTCCCCCGACTACTTTTATCTGTTGCAAGACACGTCCGGTGCGGTGCTGGCCGGTAACCTGCCTGCGACGCGCTCTGTGCCCGGTGTGCGGCAATGGCCGGGTAGCGCTCGAGATCCGCGAATGCCTTACAGCGGCATTCGCGGCCGGGGTTTGACCGTGGGCGATGGCGCCTACCTGTTCGTGGGCTTAAACACGGTTCAGCTGCATGAGATGCAGCAGACCGTGGTGCGGGCTTTTCTCTGGGGCCTTGCGCTCGCGATGCTGCTGGCCCTGGCCGGCGGCGCGGCGATGAGCTTTTCCGTTCTGCGTCGCATCGAGGCCGTGAGTCAGACCAGCCGTGACATTGTCGGTGGCGACCTGCAGCGACGCATCCCGGGCCGCGGCAGCGGCGATGAATTTGACCATCTCGCCGCGAGTCTTAATGCCATGCTGGACCGCATCCAGACGCTGATGGAAGGCCTGCGTCAGGTATCCAACGACATCGCGCATGATCTTCGCACGCCGCTGACACGCTTGCGCCAGCGCTTGGAACTGGCGCAGCGGCGCGGTGGGGTCGCGACGAGCTCCGGCACGGTGCTGGAGGATGCATTGCACGACATCGACACGATTCTGGAGACGTTTGGTGCACTGCTGCGCATCGCACAGATCGAGAGCGGCGCGCGCGTAGCCGGCTTCACCGAATTGGATCTCGGCGAGCTGCTGCGGACCGTGACGGAGATTTATCAACCGTCGCTTGAGGAGAAATGCCAGGCGATCGTGGTGCAAATTGACGACGCGCTGCGCGTCAAGGGCGATCGCGAACTGCTCACGCAGATGTTCGCTAATCTGCTCGAAAATGCGGTGCGCCACTCGCCACCGCATGCGCGAGTTGAACTGAGCGCGCGGCGCCTCGGTGCGATGATCGAGGTGAGCATCGCCGACAACGGACCCGGCATTGCACCGGAATTTCGCCACAAAGTGCTGCAGCGTTTCTTTCGGCTCGAGGCGAGCCGCAGTACACCGGGCAATGGCCTCGGACTCAGTCTGGTCGAGGCTATCGCACGGCTGCATGAATCCGAGCTTGCGCTTTCCGACCACGAGCCGGGCTTGCGAGTGAATGTCACTTTGCGCGCAGCCAAATTATGACCTAAGCGGTAAGCGTCGCATAGTCGGTGTACCCCTTGGGCCCGGGCACGTAGAAGGTGGCCATGTCGGGCGCATTGAGCTTCGAGTTCAAGCGCAAACGCTCCACCAAGTCCGGGTTGGCGAGGAATGGCCTGCCGAACGCGATCAAGTCGGCGCGCCGCTCGATCAGCGCACGCTCGGCGCTCGTGCCATCGAAACCGCCGGCCAGAATGAACAATCCCGAAAAGCCGCTGCGCAGTTTGAGCTTGATCTCTGCCGGCACGGGCGGTGCGCCCATCGCGGAATGGTCGAGCACGTGCAGGTAAAGCAGACCCAAGCGCGAGAGCTCGCTCGCCAACGCGAGGTACTGCGCTTCGAGTTCCGGAAACGCGCCGGTGCTGTTGAACACGCCATAGGGCGAGAGCCGCATGCCGACCCGATCGGCGCCAATGGCGTCCGCCGTCGCGCGTGCGACCTCGAGCGCAAATCGGTTGCGAGCCGCAATGCTGCCGCCATAGCCATCGGAGCGGCGGTTGACGTTCGCGTTCAGAAACTGCTCGATCAAATAGCCATTGGCGGCATGCAACTCAATACCGTTGAATCCGGCGTCGATCGCGAGCCGCGCCGACTGTGTGTACTCCCCGACGGCACGGGCGATATCGCGCTCGGTCATGGCCCGCGGCGGGCTGTGGGGCTGCAAGCCTGATGCGTCGGTATACATCTCTCCCGGGCACACCTCGGCGGTCGGTCCCAGCACTTCAGCGCCTGCGGGCAGGTTGGCGATATGGGTCACGCGCCCGGTGTGCATGAGCTGCAGGAAAATCTTGCCGTCGCGCGCGTGCACGGCCTGCGTGACGCCTTTCCAGCCGCGCACCTGTGCGCCGTTGTACATCCCTGGGATGCGCGGATAGCCCAAGCCGTTGGGCGAAGGCGAAGTACCTTCGGTGATGATCAGGCCCGCGCCGGCGCGCTGGCTGTAGTACTCGGCCATCAACGCGTTGGGCGTGTTGGCATCGACGGCGCGATTGCGCGTCATGGGCGACATGACGAGGCGGTTCTTGAGCTGCAACGGGCGGCTCAGCAGGGGTTCAAATAGCATGAGGATCCTCGGTAACTGGGTACTAGAGTGTGGGTTCCGGCAGTCTGCAGCAACGAACGAACAGGCCATGACCTGTTCACGAAAGTACATGTGCATCATGACAAATTGTGGTGAAGACGCAGTCTCTGCGCGCTCGTCGTGCTCGGCTGCGTGCTCAGTCAGAGCGTGCCGGGCCGCCGCTTGATGTCGGGCAACAACCAAGCGAGCAGCCCAATCAGCGGCAAGTAAGCGCAGACCTGGTAGACGTATTCGATGCTGGTCGCATCGGCCAGTACGCCGAGCAGTGCCGCACCGACTCCGCCGACACCAAAGGCAAAGCCGAAGAACATTCCGGAGATCATGCCCACCTTGCCGGGTACCAGCTCCTGCCCATAGACCACGATCGCCGGAAACGCCGAGGCCAGAATCAGGCCGATCAGGACCGTCAGGGGTCCGGTCCAGAACAGGCTCACGTGAGGCAGCAACAACGTAAAGGGCAACGGCGCGAGTATCGAAAACCAAATCACGAATTTGCGTCCGAAGCGGTCGCCGAACGGGCCACCGACCATCGTGCCGACGGCGATGGCCGCCAGAAACACGAACAGATGCAACTGCGCGTTGGGTACCGATAAGCCGAAACGCTGGATCAAGTAGAACGTGTAGTAGCTCGTGATGGCCGCGAGATAAATATATTTCGAGAAGATCATGGTCATCAGCACGGCCAGGCCCGTCAGCATCGCGCGCCGCGGCAGCGCCTGGCCCTGCGCCTTGTGAGCCGCGCCGCTGCGCAAGCGCGCGAGGCCGTGATGCTTGTACCAGAGCCCGACGTTCCAGAGTATTGCGCACGACACCAGCGACAGCAGCGCGAAGAAGGCGATGCTGGATTGGCCCCAGCGCACGACCACGAGCGCCGCGGCGACCGGACCGACCGCCTGGCCGATGTTACCGCCCACCTGGAATATCGATTGCGCGAGCCCGTGCCGGCCGCCCGAGGCCATGCGCGCGACGCGCGAGGATTCCGGGTGGAACACGGACGAGCCGACCCCGATCAGCCCGGCACCGAGGAGCAGAATCCCATAGTGGTGCGCGATCGAGATCACCAGCAGCCCCACCAGCGTGAACAGCGTGCCCCCAGGTAGCGCCAGCGGCGTCGGCCGCCGGTCCGCATACAGCCCGACCAGCGGCTGCAGAATCGAGGCCGTCAGCTGATAGACCAGGGTCACGATGCCGATCTCGCCAAAGTTCAGGCCGAAATTCGTTTTGAGATCCGGATAGATCGCCGGCAGCAGCGATTGCATCATGTCGTTGAGCAGGTGGCAGACGCCGACCGCCACGATTACGCCGAAAGCGGTGGCGGGGAATGGCGCCATGCCGCGCGTTGAATCCGGTGTCATCGTGATGCGATCAGCCGGGTATTCAGGTAGAGCTTGTTCAATGTTAAGGCGAACAAACAGGCGGTCGCGGTAACCCTCAGCCTGCGCCTGAAGCGCGGTCAGCGCACGAGTTTATACGGCAGCAAGCGGTCGGTTTCCTTCTTGACCACGGCATAACACTCACAACACAGTGCTTCCAGCTTAGGCCGGTCCAGTACCGTGATCTGCCCGCGACTGTAGCGGACGACACCGAGCTTCTGCAACTTGCCGGCGGCGTCTGTGACACCTTCACGACGCACGCCGAGCATGTTGGCGATGAGTTCGTGGGTCATGGTCAGGACGTTGGAAGACAGGCGGTCGAGGGAGAGCAGCAGCCAGCGGCACAACTGCTGGTCTAACGAGTGATGCCGGTTGCAGACTGCAGTCTGGGCCATCTGCGTAATCAGCGCCTGCGTGTACCGCAGCGCCAAGTCTGTGAACCGTCCGCCCAGCGCAAATTCCCTTTTTAGAATGCTCGCCTTGAGCCGATAGCCGTCGCCTGCGCTTTGCACCACCGCCCGGCTCGGCGTGCTTTCGCCGCCCATGAATAAGGAGACGCCGACCAAACCATCGTTGCCGGTGATCGCGATTTCCGCCGATGCGCCGTTTTCCATGACGTAGAGCAGCGAGACGATGCTGGTGGTCGGGAAATACAGGTAGCCCAAATGGCCGCCAGACTCGTAGAGCGCCCATCCTAGCGGCATCGCTATGAGTTCGAGATTGGGCAGCAGGTGCGCGTAATCTTGCGCGGACAGCGCAGCAAGAAGATGGTTTTGCTTCGGGGTATGCGGTGAAGGCATGGCGGCCGTCTCGGTCCGTCGCGGACTTGTTACCGATAGGATCAAAGTTAAAAGCGCGGAGCAACAAGCCAGACTGATTCCATAAAGCCTGCTTTAATTGCACGCACTTTTAGATTTTCTGCAGCCTATTTGAAATGCGACAACGAAATAGCTGTCAGTGCGCCGCCATACTTGCTTAGCAGTCTGACACTGGAAGCAGAAATCATCAGCAGGCTGGCGCGATGATCGTTCGCATGCTTGCGCCGGATTACGAATCCTTGCTCAATAAGCCTGGCCAATTTGCGGCGTACCGTCGAGCGCGAACTGATATTCAGCAGAAAGAGCTGCTTCAGCGTTAGTGGTTGCCCCTGCTCTTCCGCATATCCGATCTCGATGACGATATCGAAATCGAAGACGGACTTGAGGAAAGGTAGTTGCTGCCTTTCAAACTCCCTGATTTTTTTCAATCCGGTGAATAACTTCATCGTTTATAGCGTGTTCATTATTGATAACGTTGGATAATGTGGTTCAATTCAGGAAGCTGGCAAGCACAATTAGGTCTCTTTTTGGCACACATGGCATTGTCAACGGCGTCAGGACAATCGATCCGTGGAGCGGTCTTAAACCATCGTGTTACCGCAGGAAAGAAGCCGATGCACGCCATTTACGGCAACAATGTATTCAAGATCGCGAACGAACACGTTTGGCGCGACTCCCGACAATCGTTCGCGCCGAACGTAGAAACTTGAGTCTGCAGGTGCTCAGTCGCCGTCGCGAGGCCCGGAATAATGAATCGTACGAGCCAATGTGTTCAAAACCCGTCCCATGCTCTATCAGTGGACCGAGACGCCCGTCTCAATGCTGCTCATCGCAGTGTTTGGCAACGCACAGATAGAGGCCTCACTGCTGATGCTTAGTCGGCTATCATATGCAACGCCGCTCTTGGCGCGAAGAAGATTGCACGATGGTGCCCAACACGCCCCCGGTCGGCCCCGCGGTCCAAAACAAACTGCTGGCGGCAAT
>OBLW0100002288.1_pt1 | contig 15512 bp, 12 predicted proteins | sample 1520161 | NCBI WGS metagenome assembly OBLW01 (sample SAMEA3539309, study PRJEB22396) | soil metagenome | biome: tundra; feature: field; material: soil | place: USA | collected 2010-05 | depth 0.15 m
CAATTAAGAATGAGAATAAAGTGAGTCTAATTGATATAGGGATTAATAATAATGAGGTTTTTGATGAAAACTCAAGCAATACAAAGATTATTTCATGTATTGAGGAAATTGGGGATCTAACAAATTTTTATGGAAACGAGGAATATGATCTTGCCGGTTATTATATTGAGCCAACAAGCGAAAGACTGAGAATAGGGGATACAGCTAACATACTGATTAAAAAAGATGAACAAATTAAATACAAAATAGCAAACGGAAACCTAATCAATTCTGACCTCCATTAGTTTTTTCACTCTTTTTATGCTCTTTTTAGATTAAAAAACGATATTTAAACCCCGAAATAGTTTGCTTATCGGGAAAAACTTTCATAAATTTAAAATCCGTTTAATCTATTAAAAGGTTATTTGCAATGGCTAGAATTAAAAATGTTGAAGCTTTTTGTGGTGTGTGTAATGGTATAAGGAAAATGGAATTAGCCGGTGATGTAAATGGACAGGAGAATAAACGCTGGGCTAAATGCAAAAAATGCAAGCAGACCATGGTCATTGATATGACCGAAACACTTAAAGAAGCAAAACCTTCTCTTGAAGGTATAGAATCAGGAGATTGTTCATTATATGCTCCTTCGAAATCTTTTACAGTCGGTGAATCGATATATCACAAGAACTGGGATGATTTCGGGAAAGTAGTTTCCAAACAAATATTATCGAATGGAAGAAGTTCTATAGCCGTGGAATTTCAGAAATCCGGACATAAGAAATTAATTGAATCATTAACTATTTGAAATTACCATTAAAGTGAGGTGAGAACTTGGTAGGCATTACTATTGGCGAGAACGAATCTATCGACAAAGCTCTTAAGAGATTTAAGAAGAAATATGAAAGATCGGGAATCTTAAAGGAATTTAAGAAAAGGACATTCTTTTTAAAGCCATCTATTAAAAAGAGGATGGAGAGGATCAAAGCAGCAAGAAGAGCTCACCGAACTGAAACGATGGAACATAGATTTTAATTGATCTAATTAATTAAATTTTCCAGTAAGTAATTCCCACTCTAAGATGGGAATTTTTATATTTATGCCGAATTATTTTAAGGCAATCTTAGGTTCGATAACTTTCAAGACTTTATCATTCAGATAATTATCTTCAAAGTGTTTAGTAATAAGATTGAAAGCTTCATCAACGGTATTACAGAAAGAGAACAAATTAACATCCTCTTTGTTAATCATACCATGATTATGAAGATTTTCGAGATTTAAAATACTTTTCCAATATTTTTCATCATATACAACTAATAAAAGCTTCTTTTTTATTTTACCTGTCTGAACCAAAGTCATTATTTCAAAAAATTCATCCATAGTTCCAAAACCACCAGGGAATACAATAAGAGCTTTAGCCAAGTAAGCGAACCAGAATTTTCTCATGAAGAAATAATGGAATTCAAAACTCAGATCAGGCGAAACATATTTATTAACGAACTGTTCGAAAGGGATACTTATATTAAGTCCGACTGAGAGTCCTCCGGCAAGTTTAGCACCCTTGTTTGCAGCTTCCATTATTCCAGGTCCTCCCCCAGTGCAAATAATAAACCTATTTGAAGAAGATTTTAGCCCCAATGACCATTCAGTTAACCTTTTGGATAATTTAACAGCGTCCTCATAGTAATTAGACATTAATACTGCATGCTGTGCAGCTCTAAGCTTTTCAGCAAAACCTTTTGTTCTTTTAGGATCGAGAGTATTAAATTTCTTTAAAGCTTTAACTGCCTGATCTCTTGGAAGTATCCTAGCGGACCCAAAGAAAACGATTGTGTCAGCGACATTAAGTTTCTTGAATTTACCTTGTGGTTCAAGGAATTCCGCAAGTATCCTAAGGATTCTAGCATCAGCTGAATTAAGGAATTCTTCATTCTCGTATGCTTTTTGAAGCATCTTTTTTTTAACCATTTGTTTACCTGTCCTGAATAAAATATTTTTAGACTGTTAATTAAACCTTTTATTTGAAATATGATACTTTATATTTCAAATGGGCTTTTCAAAATTTTTGAATGGCAAATTTAATCATTCTTAATAAGAAAACACACTTTTTATAATTCTTTTTATGAAAAAAATACTTATTCTCTTTTTATTACTCATTTCTAATTCCTTTGCAACTTCAAAAGAAGAGATTAAAGGTATTATTGCCGATATCATAGGTAAGCTACCTGCTTCTACCAATGTAGGTATAATAATCTATAATCCACTGACACAGGATACTATATTCCAGAAAAATGCTTTCGTTTCGATGACTCCAGCTTCTAATACCAAGCTATTTACAACAGCTACAGCACTATCGCTGCTTGGAGGAGATTTCCCATTAGTTACAAGAATAATGACCAATGATCTGAATATAAAGAACGGTGTAATAAATGGTGACATTTTTATAAAGGGATATGGAAACTCAACCTTTACGGTTCAAGATCTCGAACGCATGGTTAACACAATAAAAAGCAAAGGGATAAGAAAAATCACCGGACGGATAATAGGTGATGATACATATTTTGATGACGTGTATTTCCGAAGCGACTGGATAACCGATGAAGTGGCTAATGTCAGTCTTCCACCCATTTCCGCAATTGTAATAGACAGAAACAAAGTTGTAACCTACAAAAAAATAAGAAGGAGAATGAGGTCATATACGACCGATATAAGTGATCCTCCTCTGTATGCAGCTAAATTATTACGGGAGAAGCTTGCTGCTGAAGGTATTGAAATTGGCAGGGTCTGTATGAAAGGCGAAACACCAAGAAATGCAGTAACACTTGCTGAATCAAAAATTATTCTCAGGGATCTAATAAGTCTTATTAATAAACACAGTGATAATTTTCTTGCCGAATGTCTATTCAAAACAATAGGGGCCGAATCATCGAAACAACAAGGAAACTCATTTTATTCAACGCAAGCAATTACAAATTTTCTTGAAGAGAACGGGGTATATTTAAAAGGTTCATCTATTGTAGACGGATCGGGGATATCCAGATTTGACCAAGTCACACCTATTTCCATCTCCGGCATTTTAGAGAAAATGTATTTTGACATTGCCAATTTTGAAGATTACTACAATTCCCTGAGCATAGCAGGAGTTGATGGAACACTAAGAAATCGTTTTACTGGCACAAGTGCCGAAAACAATCTTCATGGAAAAACAGGTACACTTGATGGAATTTCTTCACTATCAGGTTATTTGACTACAGCGAGGGGGGATGACCTAATAATAAGTATGATAATGGAATTTGATAAAAAAGGGAACAGATTTCATCATGAAATCCAGGACCAGATAGTAAAGATTTTAACAGATTGGAAATAGAGGATTAAGAAAATAAAAGGCTGCCATGACAGCCTTTATTTATTTAAGAATTTTTATGGTTTTCCAGGTGGAACATTTGGATTTTGTCTAGGAAGTGTAGGTGTAGTAGGAACAGTTTGCCTACCAGATTTCTGTATAATACTTTCTCTATCCGAAGAAGACGATCTACCGGGCAAGAAAAACAGATTGATTATCAATGCCAAAGCGGCTAAAGTTCCGCCAAGCCACCAAGTAGCTTTGCTTAAGAAATCTGCAGTTCTTCTAGTCCCGAACATGGAACCCATATTGCCACCGCCGAAAGTTCCGGCTAATCCCCCTCCCTTGCTAGATTGAAGAAGGACCATAATTATTAAAAATATTGCAATTATAGTAACAAAAAACACTAATATAGTATACATATTTTAACTCCTAAAATGGTAGCGGGGGAGGGAGTCGAACCCCCGACACATGGATTATGATTCCATTGCTCTAACCTACTGAGCTACCCCGCCAATAATTAAATTTTAGCTTGTAAATATAGAAACAATAGGAACTATTTCAAAAAAATTATCTATTACTTCTTTTTCAGAGCCTCCCATAAATAATCTATGAGTTCTGAAATTCCTTTTTTAGTAGCAGAGGAGAAAACCAAAGTTTTTGAGTCGGCATTCCTGATTTTTTTCTTGCCAAGTTTTAATAATTCCTGTTCCGGCAAAAGGTCGGCTTTAGAAAAAGAAACTATTTTCAGTTTTTTTGCAAGAGCAGGTGAATAGCTTTTCAATTCATTATATAATACAGTAAAATCTTTCTGATGATTTTCGGAAGTAATATCAATAAGGAAAAGAAGAACTTTAGTTCTTTCAATATGCTTTAAAAATTTTATGCCCAGTCCTTTACCCTGGTGAGCTCCTTCAATAATGCCAGGGATATCGGCAACCGTAAAACTCTGGAAGTCTTTATACTTTACAATACCAAGATTGGGTTCAAGGGTCGTAAATGGATAATCGGCGATTTTAGGGCGCGCAGAGGAGATTGTAGAAATAAGAGTAGATTTACCCGAATTAGGAAAACCTACCAAACCGACATCGGCAATTAATTTTAACTCTAAAATTATTTTTATCTCTTCACCTTCCCTGCCCTGTTCAGCATAACGAGGTGCCTGATTGGTTGAGGTAGCATAATTGCTATTCCCCTTTCCCCCCCGACCTCCTTTGGCTATCATTACTTTCTTATCATTTTCATCTAGATCAAAAATTACCTTTTGAGATTCTGCTTCCTTAACAATAGTACCCACCGGAACTTTAATAGTAATATCCTCTCCATCCTTACCATGTTTAAGCGCAGAAGCTCCGGGATCACCATTTTCAGCGATATATTTTTTATGATATCTAAAATCCAGAAGAGTAGAAAGGTTATGATGAGCCTGAATATAAATATGTCCACCTCTACCGCCATCCCCCCCAGAGGGACCTCCTTTAGGCACATATTTTTCTCTTCGGAATGTTACAGCACCGTCGCCACCCTTACCGGCTTTAATTTCAACTTCTGTATAATCAATAAACATATTAATTAAGCCTGATTAAAATAATTTGCAACAGCATTAGTAAGAGAGACAGCATCCCTTGAATATGGATTAACCCTGTAAGTTAGAAAAACGCTTTTCAATATTTCAGTAGCTTCATCATAAGAGGAACATTCAGAGATCCTGTCCATAGAAATCGCAAAATCTTCACGATCATCATCAAATACGGAATTCACAATTTTGTCGATTTCTTTATCTTTAAGATAAGTTAACAAATCATTGGGGAAATTATTTCTTTCCCTAAAATGCGATTCCTGCACCTTTTCAATTCCAGATTTCTCTTCAGTTGTATTATCAAGATTTCCAGTGTCTTTTTTATTCGGAAGAGGACCCTCATCTTCCGAATCGGCAGAAATTTCGTCAACATCCAAAAGTTCATCATCAGGATCATTTCCAAAATCATAAAATTCGTTAAGAATTTCCTTGTGAGAAATATCCAATTCTATTTCTTCATTATCTTCCTTGATCTCTTCTTCAAGTTCTTCAAGTGATTTAAGCTCGTCATCATATAATTTCAAAAGATCATCTTCTTTGGAGGAAGAAATAATTATCTCCTCATCAACATTTTCTTCCACATCTGAATTTTCATCACTAATGAAATCGAAGGGTTCATTCAGTTCTTTCAACAATTCTTCAGTGGACTTTTCAAATAGAGAGACAGGCAATTCTTCTTCTTTTTGCACTTCCTGTTTGGTCAAATCCTCTTCAACAGAAAGATCAGAGAAATCTTCAGTTGGAATTTCTGAATCCTCAGGTTCAACAGATCCAAGCACCTGTTTACCCAAAGGCATGGTAGAATAAATAATGGAGCACAACTCTTCAACTGAATATTTCTGTTTAGAATCAATAGGGAGAGCTCGCCTCAGTTTAAATAAATATTCTATAAGATTTCTCTCCTTAAAAAATACTTCAACCGATTGAACCGGAACCTTATTACTGCTGCTCCCAATATTCATAAAGTCCGCAATAGAATAAAGAATATTATCTACCAATTTATTTGATTGAACAGAAAAGAGTTCTTTATCTATTTTATTAAGAAGGACCTCAAATTCAATCAAGGTTAAGGAAACTGATTTTTTTTTATTTAGATAGGATAATAGAATATTTTTCAGGTATTCATAATAATAAACATAATTAAGAGAAAGTCTTATTTCTTCAATGGGTTTCAGGTCGGAATCATTAAAAATCAGTTTAGACAATGACCACTTAGGACGAGCCACAAAATTTACATTAAATGAAACAGCCTGAGTAATAAGTTTCTTTATATCTTCAACGGAAATCTTCCTTGTTTTTTTAACTTCTTCTCCGATGAGATTAAAATATTTTGCTATTTCAGGACCTGAGTAATCAAATACCGAATTCTGGATAAGTTTCTTTCTATCCTCAAATATCAAAAAGTCTATTTCTGCAGAGATATAATGTAGTATTGCGGGATGTATATCGGTAGTGAGTAATTTTTCAAAAGAAAAGAAAGAACCGAGGTTCTTCATTTTATTTAATGAAAAATCGACTATAAATTTAATTTCTTTCTCAAACATTCTAAATATTCCGAAATATCAGGGGTAAAATAAACAAATGTTATCAATATTTCTTATCACTGAACTAAAATAAAAAAGGGCGAAACTTCCGCCCTTAAAATTAGAGTTTATAGCTATTTTAATCTTTTTCGTGCCTAATAGACGCCCTAAAATATTCACGTCTAAGTTGGGCGATTACATCCATAGAAATTCCTTTGGGACATTCTGCAGAGCAAGCCTCAGTATTTGTACAAGAACCGAAGCCTTCTTTTTCCATCTGATTCAGCATAGCAAAAACTCTTTTTTCCCTTTCAGGTTTCCCTTGCGGGAGCCGTACCAAGTGAGAAACTTTGGCGCTAACGAAGAGCATAGCAGAGGCATTTTTGCATGCTGCGACGCAAGCACCACAACCGATGCATTCTGCAGCATCGAGAGCTTTTTCCAGATTATGCTTTGGAATAGGTACAGCATTTGCATCGGGAGCGCCGCCGGTATTAACAGCGACAAAACCACCAGCGGCAATTATTCTATCGAAAGCGGATCTATCCACCATAAGATCTTTAAGGACTGGAAATCCTTTAGCTCTCCACGGTTCAAGAACAATAGTTTCACCATCCTTAAAATGACGCATATACAATTGACAAGTTGTAATCCTTTTCAAGGGACCATGTGCCCTGCCATTGATAAAGATACCGCAGCAACCGCAGATACCTTCCCGACAGTCATGTTCAAAGGCAACCGGATCCTGACCTTCCTTAATAAGTTTTTCATTCAGAACATCAAGCATTTCCAGAATTGACATTTCTGTTGAGATATCCTTAATGCTATAATCTACAAAACGACCTTTGTCTTCGCTATTTTTTTGTCGCCAAACTTTTAGGTGTAAATTCAATAATGCCATTATTTATAACTCCTTTGCGAAGGTTTAACAAATTCAAATTGAAGCTGTTCTTTATGCATAATTTCCGGTTGATCGGCCGATTTATATTCCCAAGCAGCTACATGAGAGAAATTTTCATCATCTCTTTTAGCTTCGTTTTCTTCAGTCTGACTTTCTTCTCTAAAATGTCCACCGCAGGATTCATTTCGTTGCAAAGCATCTTCTGCCATAAGTTCACCGAGTTCAAGGAAATCAGCAACCCTAGCAGCTTTTTCAAGAGACTGATTAATTTCTTCATTAGTTCCAATTATTTTTACATTTTTCCAGAAGTCTTCACGAATATCCTTAATCATTTTTTTAGCTTTTGTAAGACCTTCGGCATTACGAGACATGCCTACATAATCCCACATAACCATGCCAAGTTCGCGATGCAGTTCATCGACAGTTTTGCTGCCATTTATATTTAATAACCGATTAATTTTATCGCTAACATCCTTTTCTGCCTGTTTAAATTCAGGGGCATCGATAGTAAGTTTATCTTTTTTCGACTGAGCAAGATAGTCACTAATGCTATAGGAGATGATAAAATATCCGTCCGCAAGTCCCTGCATCAGAGCACTTGCGCCTAACCGGTTAGCACCATGATCTGAGAAATTACATTCGCCTAAAGCAAACAAGCCTGGAATAGTTGTCATTAAATTATAATCAACCCAAAGTCCGCCCATCGTATAGTGTGAGGCAGGGTAAATCCTCATTGGCACCTTATAGGGGTCTTCGTTAGTTATTTGTTCATACATTTCAAATAAATTGCCATATTTTTCAGTAATAGCATCTTTGCCTAATCTCTGGATAGCTTCAGCGAAATCGAGATATACAGCTTTGCCAGTTAATCCTACTCCTTTGCCATCATCAATCATTTCCTTGGCATTTCTTGATGCAACATCGCGAGGGACAAGATTACCAAAAGAGGGGTATTTTCTTTCGAGGAAGTAATCTCTTTCAGATTCAGGTATTTCATTAGGCGGACGTTTATCTTTAGGATCATTAGGAACCCAAATTCTACCATCATTTCTGAGGCTTTCGCTCATCAATGTTAATTTAGACTGATAGCTACCCGAAACAGGAATGCATGTCGGATGGATTTGAGTAAAACATGGATTAGCAAACAGAGCACCTTTTTTGTGTGCCCTCCAGATTGCAGTTGCATTGCATCCTTTTGCATTTGTAGACAGATAGAAGACATTGCCATAACCCCCGGTAGCAAGAATAACAGCATCAGCAATATATGATTCGATTTTACCGGAGACCATATCCCGAAGAACAATACCTCTTGCACGTCCGTCGATAACCACGATATCCTGGACATCGCTTCTTGGAAATATTTCTACATTACCTAAGCCGACCTGCCGCATCATGGCACTATAGGCACCAAGTAAAAGCTGCTGACCGGTTTCGCCTCTTGCATAAAAAGTTCTGGAAACCTGAGCACCGCCAAAAGAACGGTTATCCAAGAGCCCACCATATTCACGAGCAAAAGGGACACCCTGAGCGACGCACTGGTCTATAATACTAGAACTTACTTCAGCAAGTCTGTAGACGTTAGCCTCACGGGAGCGATAATCACCGCCTTTTACGGTATCATAAAAAAGTCTGTAAACAGAGTCACCATCGTTCTGATAATTTTTAGCAGCATTTATTCCACCTTGTGCAGCAATGCTATGAGCCCTTCGGGGGCTATCCTGATAGCAGAAAGCTTTAACTTTATAACCTAATTCAGCAAGAGAGGCAGCTGCAGAAGCACCAGCGAGTCCAGTTCCGACGACAATGATTTCATATTTTCTTTTATTAGCAGGGTTAACGAGCTTATAATTAAATTTCTGGTTATTCCATTTTTCTGCCAGATTACCAGCCGGGATTTTTGCATCTAATTTCATTTTAATTACCTCCCGTGTTATTGATATAAAGGAAATAAACCGGTATTAAGGCAAATCCGGCGCAAATAAGAATTGAAAAGATAACCCCGAAACTTTTTATAAAGGGTGTATATTTATTATGCCTGAGTCCTAAGGTCTGGAAGGCGCTCTGGAATGAATGTATCAGATGGAATGCAAGAAATATCATAGCAAGAATATAGAACCATGAGTAAAGGGGGTTCTGGAAAGTTTTAACAACTCCCTGATACATAGTATCTTCCGGAGTTCCAAGTCTATAATTCACAAAAAAAGACTTTAAGTGGATAACAAGGAAAATGAATATAACAGTCCCGCTTTGAATCATAAAACGGGAGAAGAAAGAACTATTTTCAGATGCCCTATTTTCAAAATAAGGGATGCCTTTAGCTTTTCTATTGCTAAGCCAAAGCCTTAGTCCATTTAATGAATGATAGATCAGGAAAAAGAAAAGCCCAAATTCTATAATCCGAAGGGGAATATTATAAGCACTCCCCAAAACCTCAGCATAAATCGTGTAGGCTTCACCGTTATCATTATTCAACAGCAAGAGATTTGCTATTAAGTGCTCGATTAAAAAGAGATATAAGAATAATCCGGTTAAAGCCATAACCAGTTTCTTGCCGACAGATGAGTCTATAAACTTTAAAAACCAACCCATTAAAATCTCCTCATTAAGAAAAGTTCGGAAATTAAGTCAATATATTAATATTTCTAGTATAAAACGTGTGAAACTTATTCATAAGAGAAAAGAAATGCAATATTTTAATAAAGTATAATTCATTTGTAGGTTTAATAAGAAGATAGTATTTTGGAATCAAGTTCTTTAATAATTACGGTGTCCCGGTAGTAACGGGAAAGATAGGGAATCCGGTGTAAATCCGGAGCTGACGCGCAACTGTAAAGAATATTTATTCAAGCCAGGAAACCTGCCGTAAAATATAATAATCAACCTTCGCGGGTGAGGTTGGATTAACCGAGAGATCTTCTTTCGATTTATCTATTCTGTACTTCCCCACGAAGTTACGCCATAAAACATTAATTACCAGGAGTAACTTCTATGATTAAAAATTTCTATTATTTTGTTTTAATAATCTTTCCCATGTGCATTTTTGCGCAGAATAAAGATTCCATAAAAACCTACCAACTTTCTGATGTTGTAGTAACAGCGACAAGGACTAAAGCGCCTATAGGAGAATTGGCTAATTCTATAACAATAATTGATTCAGTAGAAATAAAGAGCAGGAATAAAACGACAGTATTTGATCTTCTTAAGGATGAATATGGCATAAGCTTTACACAGGAGGGAGGAGCAAATAAACTCGCATCCATTTACACAAGAGGAGCGAACTCAAATCATACATTAGTATTGATTGACGGAGTTGAAGTAAATATGCCAAGTGATCCGGGGAACTCTTATGATTTTTCTTTTTTAACTCCTGATAATGTGGAGAGGATTGAAGTGTTAAGAGGTCCACAGAGCACGCTTTACGGTTCAAATGCTATGGCAGGAGTAATTAATATTATTACAAAGAAAGGGAGCGGCGTTCCTAAGTTTTTATTTGAAAGTGAGGGAGGATCATACGGAACTTACCGAGGAGTGGCCGGAATAAATGGTAGTTTAGATATGTTTAATTATTCCGTTTCTCTTTCGAGATTTAAGACATCAGGATTTTCATCTGCATCCAGCAGATACGGAAATACTGAAAGGGACGGTTCGGATAATTATAATTTTTCTTCCCGTTTCGGTTTAGATATAAATAATAACCTTAGTTTTAATTTATTCTATCGTTTTGCGAAAGCATATTCAAATCTAGATCAATGGGGAGGTTTACATGGAGATGATCCGACTTATAAAAATAACATGGAAGAATATGAATTAAAAGGCGAAACCGAGTTATCATTATTTGACAGTTTATGGAATCAGACTTTAGGAGTATCTATATTTAGAAATGTAAGAGAATCTTCTTTTGATTCAACTACTTTCAATCCAAATTCATCAAGAAGTATATATGACGGACAAAGGATTAAGGCAGATTGGCAAAACAATATTCAGATAAATGATTGGAATCTTTTTACAATAGGAATAGAGTCAGAAAGTGAGGGAGCAAATTCGGAATATTATTATGGCTCCTATTTAAGTTTATTTCCTGATAATAAATCATACACAACCGGAATGTATCTGCAGGATCAGATTAAGGTAAAAACCAATTTCTTTGCTACTGTGGGAGTGAGATTTGATAAACATAACCAGTTTGGCGCGGTAACGACATACAGAATAGCTCCGGCTTACATAATTCCCGAAACGGGAACTAAGCTTAAGTTTACATACGGAACCGCATTCCACTCCCCTTCTCTTTTTGATCTTTATGACCCAGCTTACGGAAACATTTTATTAAAACCCGAAAGAAACAAAGGCTGGGATGCAGGTATTGAGCAGAGCTTTAATAATGCGAAACTTTCTTTTGGAATAACATATTTTAATAACCAATTTGAAAATTTGTTTGGATCTGACAGTACTTTCAGGACTATTAATATCGATAAAGCAGAGACATATGGAATTGAATTCTTCACAAGTGTAGAAATTACTTCCGAGGTAAGATTTAAATTTAATTATACATACACGAAAGCAATTGAATTACAGGGACCCGAAAAGAACCTACCGTTAATACGCAGACCAAATGATAGAATAAATTTTATTGTATATTATTCCTTTAATGATAGATTAAATGCTACAGCTGAGATAATCTATGTAGGTAAAAGATATGATAAACCTTTCTCTTTTTTCGCACCAGTTAAAGTAACTTTACCAGCATATGGAATTGTTAATTTATCCGCTTCTTATACTGTATTTTCTTACTTAGACATTTATGGGAGAGTTGATAATTTATTTAACACCTATTACGAAGAAATATATGGATATGGAACAGCTGGATTATCCGGATACCTAGGTTTTAAGGTGAATTTTTAGATACAACATTTTTCATATTTTTATTATATATTTAAATAATTATATTGAACTAAGTAAGACAAAAATACTCTTAAGGAGATAACATGAACAAGAATTTATTAGGTGGTAAGTTTATTCTTGCAGGTGGATTGATTTTAGCGGCTGCATTTACAAGGTTAATTCCTCATTATCCTAATTTTACAGCAGTAGGAGCTATAGCATTATTCGGAGGCGCTTATTTACCGAACAGGAAACTTGCTTTTGCTGTGCCTTTCGTTGCGATGTTATTGACTGATCTGATCATAGGATTTCATCATACGATGTGGGCGGTATATTTAAGTTTTGGATTAATAGTATTGATCGGGCTTCAGGTTTCAAAGAATAAGAAAGTAATGAATATTTTATTAGCAACTATTTCCTCTTCAATATTATTCTTTTTAGTAACCAATTTTGCACAGTGGATATCGGATCCTTTTTATGCTAAGACCGGGGCCGGGCTAGCTCAATGTTTTACCATGGCAATCCCATTTTTCGGCTATACTGCATTAGGTGATATGTTTTACGTTGGGATTTTATTTGGAGCATACGAGTTAGCCAAAACTAAATTTCCATTTTACCAGAAAGTTAAAGTTTAGATTCTATTTTAGCCAAATGGGTGAGCAAGAGTTCACCCATTTAACTCAAGCAAATACATATTTGAATTGAATCATTATTGGTTAGATACCATAAGGTTTGATTTATTGATATTGATACATCCTTTCTCAGAAAGTCAGAGGGGTTTTTGTTCCTTCTTAATTAAAGTATAACTTTTCGAATCAATATAACAGGAATACCAATTTACTGATGGAACCAAAGAAATTATATAAAACTGTAGAGACAATAGCATCCCAAAATTTTACGTCCAATACTGAAATGCTGGTATCTGTAATACGAGAGTTAATTGAGCACTATTCAATTAACATAACAGGCGGGAGGGTATGGGAATTAGATTCTGATCCTGGAATTTACCGACTTTTATTTCAGACGGGTAAATTAGAAAAGATAGATGATAATTTTTCAATAAAGATATCAGAATATCCAATTTTCGATCTGATATCGAAAGAGCGAACAGTTGTTGAAAAAGAGACTGATATGATATTAAGGAGCAAGGGCATTTTTAAGTATTCGGCTTCAGGTGTGGGAGATAAAATAAGGTATAACGGAAAACTATATTATGAATACCTTCTTGCATTGAACAGTAATGAGATAAATGAGGAATTTAAGATTACACTTAATATTATAGCTACAGCGCTGACATCGAAGATTAAACAAAGGAAATATCATTTAAGAGCAAGGGAATTACGAGCAGATATTGATAAAGCGAGAGAGTTACAGAAAAGCATTTTACCTGAGCACGAGTATAGATTCCATAATTATGAACTATTTGGAATTACAGATCCAGCAGAGATAGTAGGGGGAGACTTTTTTGATTATCTTGATGTGGGGGGTGATTCGGAGAGGTTAGGGGTAACAGTTGGAGACGCAGCAAGCAAAGGGGTAAGCGCTGCAGCTGAAGCGATGTATATTTCCGGTGCACTGAGGATGGCATGCAACTTCGAAATAAAGATATATCCTTTAATGAAGAGGATGAATCAATTAGTCAACAAGATATTTGCTGATGATAAATTCGCATCTCTTTTTTACGGAGAATTATCCAATGATAAAAGCGGATTGTTTTTATATGCTAATGCAGGACATAATCCCCCACTATTTGTGAAAAAAGATTCAGACCAGATTATTCTATTGAATTCAACGGGACCTGTTTTAGGACCTGCCCCGCAAGCTGTATACACAGTAGAGAACATTAACTTTGCAATTGGGGATGTGCTGGTTATATTTTCAGATGGAGTAACAGAATCTGCAAATTCTGAGTTTGAACAATACGGTGATGACAGACTGCGAGAACTACTTATTAAAGTCAAAGAAAGATCACCAAAGGAAATAGCATATATAATTCTGGAAGATGTAATCAAGTTTTCAAAGAACGGACAATATTCAGACGACAAGACATTAGTGGTTATTAAAAGAGTTAAATAATCTGGAGAGTAAATATGATAAAATCTATTAATCCAGCAACAGAGGAAGACATTCAATCATATCCAGAAATGGATAAAGATGAAATAAACCGAATCATCATTAGTGCTGATAAATCATTTGAACAATGGAAGAGAACGAGCTTCTCTCAAAGAGCAGATAAAATGAGATCAGCCGGGGTAATATTGAGGAAGAAGAAAGAGACATTATCAATTTTAATGACAGTTGAGATGGGGAAACCGATTGTACAATCCCGAAGTGAGATAGATAAATGTGCAATGGTATGCGATTATTTTGCCGAGAATGCCGAGAGGTTCTTACAAGATGAAAAGGTAGAGACTGAAGCAGCGAATAGTTTTATAACATATCAACCGTTAGGGGTGATACTTGCTATTATGCCATGGAATTTTCCTTTCTGGCAGGTATTCAGATTTGCGGCACCAAACCTGATGGCAGGAAATGCGGGAGTGCTGAAACATTCTTCGAATGTTACAGGATGCGGGTTAGCCATTGAGGAGATATTCAAGGAAGCGGGATTCCCAGAGAATTTATTCAGAACCATTGTTGTAACTTCCAAGGATGTTGAGGAAATAATAAAACATGATAAGATAAAAGCAATAACGTTAACAGGAAGTACTGAGGCAGGGAAATCAGTTGCAAGAACTGCAGGATCGGTATTAAAGAAATCTGTCCTTGAGTTAGGCGGAAGTGATCCATATATAATATTAGAGGATGCCGAACTGGAAAGAGCGGCAGAAATATGTGTTAATTCGAGGCTGATCAATAGCGGACAAAGTTGTATAGCGGCAAAGCGATTCATTATAGTTAATCAAGTCTACAATAAATTTGAAGAGTTATTTGTAGATAAGATGAGAACTAAAATTATGGGGGATCCTATGAAAGAGGAGACCAATATTGGTCCACAGGCAAGACATGATCTCAGAGAAGAATTACATGAACAGGTGATAAAGAGTGTGAAACTTGGAGCCAAAGTTTTAACCGGAGGGAATATTCCAGAGGGGAAAGGAGCTTTTTATCCTCCCACGGTTTTAGTAAATATTCAATCTGAGATGCCAGCATATAAAGAAGAATTATTCGGTCCTGTTGCTTCATTGATAAAAGCTTCGGATGAAACAGATGCAATCAGAATAGCAAATGATACAATGTTTGGTTTAGGAGCAGCGGTATTTACGCAAAATACAGTAAGAGGTGAAAGGATTGCACGGGAAGAGTTGAATG
>OBLW0100002290.1_pt1 | contig 15511 bp, 15 predicted proteins | sample 1520161 | NCBI WGS metagenome assembly OBLW01 (sample SAMEA3539309, study PRJEB22396) | soil metagenome | biome: tundra; feature: field; material: soil | place: USA | collected 2010-05 | depth 0.15 m
GCGGCGCCGTCATCCGTGGGGAGCCTCCGTCATCCGTGGGGCGGCGCCGTCATCCGTGGGGAGCCTCCGTCATCCGTGGGGCGGCGCCGTCATCCTGGGTTGGGGCCGGTGGCGATGGGGCGGCCCGGATCTGCGACCCAGTTCGACCACGAGCCGATGTACAGGGCGGCGGGGATGCCGGCGACGCCCAGGGCAAGCACCTCGTGGGCGGCGGTCACCCCTGAACCGCAGTACGCCCCGACCGCGGCGGATTCCGGGCCAGCGACGATCCCCAGGGCGGCGAATCGTCTGGTGAGTTCCGCCGCACTCCGGAAATGCCCGTCCCCGGTTACGTTTCCCACTGTGGGCGCGCTGACCGCCCCCGGGATATGCCCGGCCACGGGGTCTACCGGCTCGATCTCGCCCCGGTAGCGCTCCCCGGCCCTGGCATCGAGCAGGCGGCCCGTGCGGGCCAGCGCGGCCGCCCCGTCTGCACCGAGCAGCGGCATGTGCCCGGGCCGGGCGGTGAAGTCACCAGGCATGATCGCGCCGGGGCCGCGGGACACGGGCTGGCCGGCCGCCACCCAGGCCCGGTAGCCGCCGTCCAGGACCCGCACCTGCTCGTGGCCGAAGTAGCGCAATGTCCACCAGGCCCGGGACGCCGCCAGGGAGTCGTTCCCGTCGTAGACGACCACGGGGCGCCCGTCCCGTACGCCCGCCCGCCGCATGGCGGCTTGGTAGGCGCCCGCCTCGGGCAGCGGATGGCGGCCACCTGGCCCGGGCGGAGCGGCCAGATCCCGATCCAGGTCGACGAAGGCAGCGCCGGGCAGGTGGCCTGCCAGGTACTCGCCCATGCCCGGCGGGCCGCCGACCCGCCAGCGCACGTCCAGCACCGCCGGCCGGTCCTCTCCGGCCATCGCTTGGGCCAGAGCTGTGACGTCGATCAACGGACCCACAGCGCATCCCTTCTGGCTGCCCCGGCACAGCCCGCCCTGGCACAGCCTGCCCTGGCACAGCCTGCCCTGGCACCGCCTGCCCTGGCACCGCCTGCCCTAGCGCCAACGGGCCCAACTCAGGCCCGGCCCGACGCACCCGCCGCTGGCGCCAGGCCCGCTACCCGGCGCGGAAACTAAGCAGCGGCACGAGCTGGTCCGCCGGGGTCAGCGAGCCGTGCATGCCAATGAGCGCGGACTCTAGCGGCTCGGCCTGGTTGGCCACGAGGGCCCACGCGTCTGCCGGGGCGGCGACGACATCCCCGATCCGCTCCAGGAAGAGAGGGTCGGTAGGGCCGAACCAGCCATCCGCGACCGCCTCCTCCCTGGACGCCACCCACGCCCGGCCGCCCAGCACCTCACGCCAGGCCGCCAGCACATCGTCCGTGGCACCCGGCTCGGTGTACACGTGGCGGGCCCGCGGCTCGCCCCCCAGCAGCGCGACCCCGTCCCGCAGTCCCGGAACCGCATCCACGTCGATCTTCTCCGACAGGGGCACGTCCACCATGCCGTGATCGCCGGTCACGTGCATGGTGGCGCCGGCCGGCAGCGCCCCCGCCAGGTGCTCGGCCAGCTTGTCCACGTGCGCGAGGTGGTAGAGCCAGGCGTCTGAGGCGGAGCCGAACGAGTGCCCGGTGCCGTCGAGTTCGGCATGGTAGACCGTGACCAGGGCGCGGTCCGAATCGGCCAGGGCTGCGGCGGCCTGGGCCACCAGCGCACCCAGGCTGTCCGCCGGCCGGTAGTCCGCGCCGCGCATCGCGGCCACCGAGAACCCGGTTTTCTGCAGCGCCGACGCGGCGACGCGGTAGGCGCCGACCCCGGCGGCCGCCGCGCGTTCATAGATCGTCGGGCGGGGCTGCCACGCGACAGGATCGACCCGCGAGTCCCAGCGCAGCTCGTTGAGGAGCCTGCCCGTCCCGGGCACCGCCACCTGGTAGCCCAGCATCCCGTGCATTCCCGGTACCAGCCCGGTGCCCAGGGAGGTCAGGCTGGTCACCGTGGTCGCAGGGAATCCCGCGGTCAGCGGCCTGCCGGTGACCGCGAGCTCGGAGAGGAACGGCGCCGCGGCCGGGTGGTCGCGGAGCAGTTCCCAGCCGAGGCCGTCCACGATCAGCAGGCAGGCCCGCCCGGTGCCCGGCAGCTCCAGGGGGTTAGGCTCACGGCCCACCCCCAGCGAGGCCAGCAGGGAGCAGGCCAGGTCAGCCAGACTCCCCTCGCCGTACCGCGGCACGGTGGGCAGGCTCGTCGGCGCATCGATCATGCCGGGCCGGTCAGCGTTCCGGCGCAGCGGTCGCCTCAGCCAGCGCGCCAGCAAACGCGAGTACCTGGCGCACCGCATCCTCGCCGTCCGCGGCCTCGCTCACCCGCATGGTCAGATCGTCCGCCGTGATGGTCCCGCTGTACCCGTGATCAGCTTCGCAGTTCTCGTCACCGCAATGGGCCGGCTCCAGCTCGACGTGGGACAGCACGTTCCAGCCGACGGTCAGCACCACCTCGGTCGGCATGGTCACCCCGGGCACGTACGACGCGGGATCTGGCACCACCCGGGTGACGGCCACCGATGAGATCCGGGAGAACCTGACCGCCTCCGTGCTCGTCTCCGCCTGCGGGCGGGCGCCTGGCTCCTCGGCGGGGTTCTCGTCGGTGTGCGAGTACACCAGCCTGGTCGGCGTCAGGACCAGGACAGTCATATGGCGGCGCACTTCCATGGCCGGGTCGAACAGCGCGTCGGCTTGCACGACAAAGGAAACGACTTCCTGGGTGCCCAGCGCGGACGAGACCGCGTCGGCCACCAGGCCGGGGTAGTAACCGCTTCGCTCGATTGCTGACCGCAGCCCCTCGGCTGTGGTTCGGATATCCCTCATGCATCCATCCTGCACTGTCCTGGGCGCAGCGCTCACAGAACGGGGCATCAATCGCCGTACAGACGCCCTCCGCGGCCGGTGGCGAGGGCTCATGGTGGCGCGAGGCGGGCGAAAGCGTCGTCCGGCGCCGCGTCGAGCGCGGCCCGGACAGCAGCCAGGTCGTGGAACGCCTCCCACCGCGTGTCCGAGCTGAACTCCGCCTCGAAGACCACGCCCCAGCGGTGAATATGCCACGCCCAGCCGGTCGCGCCAGGCGCGATGGCCGACTCGATCAGCGTGGACGAGTAAGTGTCCCGCCATCGCGTGGCCGGAAACTCGCCATCAAATACCTCGATGGACCACCACTCGGCCATAGCAGTGACGATAGGCGTCCCCGGCCGGAAATGGCACCCCCGACGCGCCGTGCACGCCGATATGCGCCGCACTCCCCTGGAACCCGGGCACAGCGGCTCCCTGGAGTCGGCATCATAGGTGCGTGCCCGTACGCAAGGGGGAGCAGACGGCAATGGAGCCACAGCCCATGCTTGAGCCGCTCCGGCAATGGGACCCGGAGCGGCTCGGGCCCTATTCCCTGCTCGGCACGCTGGGCGCCGGGGCGATGGGCCGGGTATATCTGGGCAGGTCAAAGGCGGGCCGGCTGGTCGCGGTCAAGACCATCAGAATTGAGTTCGCGGAAGAGGCCGGCTTCCGCGCTCGTTTCGCCCACGAGGTGGCCGCGGCCCGGCGGGTCAGCGGAGTGTTCACCGCCGCGGTCGTCGCCGCCGACCCGGAGGCGGACATGCCGTGGCTGGCCACCGCCTACGTGCCCGCCCCGTCGCTGAACCAGCTCGTCCGGACGTGCGGCCCGCTGCCGGTGCCTGGGGCCCGCTGGCTCGCCGCCGGATGCGCCGAGGCACTGGAGTCGATCCACGCCGCAGGCCTGGTCCACCGCGATTTGAAGCCGTCCAATGTGCTGGTCTCCCCCGACGGGCCGCGGGTGATCGACTTCGGGGTGGCCAGGGCGGCCGAGCGGATCCAGCTCACCGTCAGCCGCGGCGCGGTCGGCACCCCCGCCTATATGGCGCCCGAGCAGGCCCGGGACACCCGGCAGGCCTCCCTGGCGAGCGATGTGTTCTCCCTCGGCGCCACCCTGTTGTTCGCGGCGACCGGGCACGCCCCTTATCAGGGGGAGACGGTGATGGACATCCTGGTCCGGCTCGCTACCGAGCCGCCCGACCTGACCGGCCTGCCCGCGGAACTGACCGACATCGTGACTGCCTGCCTGGAGCGCAGCCCGCGCGACCGCCCGACATCGGCCGCCGTCCTGGCCCACCTGGCGCCGTATGTGGAGAGCGCATCAGGACCTGGCCCGGCCCCGCCGCCGCTGCCCGGCCCGGCCATCGCGCTGATCGCCGAATACCAGCGGCATCCGCAGCCCTCCGCCGCTGTCCAGGCCAACGAGATCAGCGGCGACGCCACCTTCGGATCGCACACCGCGCTCGCCCCGCCGCGCCGGGACCGGCCCGCGCGCTGGCCCCGGCAGCGCAGGCGCGGCCGGGGCTCCGGCAGCGGTGGCACCACGTTCCGGCCACCCTCGCGCCAGGCGCGCCGGCGCCGGAATGCGCTCATCGTCGCCGGGCTGGCCTGCGGAGCTGCCATCCTGGTGGCCGGCGGGGCCGAGCTGGGGACCGCGCTGAGCGACAACGGCAGCCAGTCATCTGCGGGGACGCCCCGCGGCCTGCTCCCCGCGCCACCAGGAGCGCCGCCATCCGCCGTGCCCACCCGGCTGACCAGCACGCCTGCGATCCTGCTGAACCAGGACACCGGCGATGGGAGCACCGTGTTCGTGCTGCACGGCAGCGGCTGGATCCGGGGCAGGCGGATGACGGTCGCGATCGTCGGGCGGGGCGACTCGCCCGACCGGCCGACGGTGGACGGGCGGGGGACCTTCAACTACGCCGTCAACCAGAACCACGAGTTCTTCCGGGGGCGGATCCCCCCGGGGATTTACGAGATCGTGGTGACCGAGTCCGGGGGGCCCCAGAAGAGGACCAGTTTCCGGGTGGTGGTGCCGCCGGGCCCGCCGGGCCCGCCGGTTACCCGGAGCGTGATCCGCCAGCGGTCAGCCAGCACCTGGTCAGACACCTGATCAGGGCTCCTGGGTCCACCACAGGTCCTCCTGCCGGGAGCACCATGCCGCATCGCCCAGCCGGGCCAGGTCGGCGACGGTGATGATGCCGTGCTCCAGGAGCACCTGCACGACCACCTCATCGGAGAGCCGGGTGTCGGCGCGCACCAGGCCGCGATCGCTTATCTTGCGGCGCAGCACCTTGACATGCTCGGCGACGCGAGCAGACAGCCGGTCCCGGAACACCGGGTCTCCGTCGAACCGCTCGAGTTCGTGATAGGCGCCGGTGGCCTCCAGGGCGGCCCGCGCGATTTCCGGCGTGCGCGGCAGCGGCGTGGTCCGGGACGGGTCCTCCAGCCACGGCTGGCACCACATCAGGGCGACCAGGAAGAGCTTGGTCATCGGGTCCAGGTACAGCGGCAGCAGCGTGGCCTCGCCGTCCAGGCGGAGCCGGGCGCTCTCGGCGTCGGCCAGGTCCACGCCCTGGCCGGCCACCACCACGTGCAGCGCCTTGCCCTCGTCCAGCATGTTGCGTGACCCCACCAGGGTCGTGCCCACCCGCACGAACCAGCCCCCGGACGGCTCGCCGTGCTGCTCCATGCGAGGCAGCCGTATCCGGTAGCCGTCGCCCTCCGCGTACAGGGCGTGGGTGCGGCTGATGTTGGCCACCCAGACGCCGCCGTTCACCGCGGTCACCACCCCAGCCCGGCGGGAAAGACCACGGCCCGCCGAGATCGTCAGGTCAGCGTTCGGCCCTCGGCCGAATACCAGCCTGCTCCCCTCGGGCATCGCGATCACCCGGCCGGACGGCGCCGCGACATGCGCGGCCGCTGGCGTGATTGAGTCGAGCGCCATCGCCGTCCTGCCTTACACCTGTCGCCTGGGCCAACTACTCCGGATGAGCCATACCTATCGCTGTCCGAATCCTAAGTCCGGCGCAAGGGGGCCACGCATCCCGGAATCCGGGGATGGCCGGGAGCGGTGATATCGCGATTAGCTGAGGTCGTCCTGAGGCGAGGCGCGAACACGGCGTCTGGAGGTGGCCGCCGTGCTAGCGGTGGGGCCGTGCTAGCGGCGGGTCGTGAGGTGCGGGCCGGGGGTCTGCATTTGGACCCGCTGCCTGTGGGGGGTACGGCCCGGGGGGGGACCCGGCAGGCCCCGCGTCATGCGCCTCGCCTCAGGCGCGGGGGCCCGTGGGAGGCTCGGGCGGGACCGCCAGGGCGTCACGGAGCTTCTGGGCAAAAAGCCCGGCCTCCGCGTCATCCGCGTACTTCTGCCGTGGCCAGAAGAATCCGCGCAGGCCGTCGCCGCGGGTCCGCGGCACCACGTGCACATGCAGATGCGGGACACTCTGGCTGACCGTGTTGTTAAGCCCCACAAAACTCCCCTGAGCACCGAGGGCCTGCGGCATGACCGCGCTGAGCCTGCGCACCCGGGTGAACAGCGGCCCGACCAGGTCCGGCGGCAGGCTGGCGAGCGTCTCGTAGTGCTGGCGCGGCGCGGCGAGCACGTGCCCCTTGAATACCGGCCGGGCATCGAGGAACGCCACCACCTCGCTGTCGGCCAGCACGATGTGCGCGGGCACGTCCCCGGCGATGATGCGGCAGAAAAGGCAATCGGTCACGCCGGAACCCTAGGCCCTTGGCCGCCGCCCGGGCCCGGCCGGGCCCTCTCCCGCATGCCGGAACGGCCAGGCCACAGGACTGTCACCCGGCAGGATGACATCAAGCCCCGCCAGCAGGATGACGACCGGGGACGGCCCCCGGCCGTATTCTGGGCGGATGGGCGCCCTCTACGGCTGGCTGCGCCGTCACCCGAAGCTGGTCGACGGCGTGCTGGCATTGGTCCTGGCCGTCTTCGGCACGGCCTGGGCGATCGGGTCGGGCCGCTGGTGGCTGTCCCTGCCGCTGGCCGGGGCGATGGTGATCCCGGTCGTGTTCCGCCGCAAATATCCCATCGGCGCCTTTGCCACGGCCACGGTCGTCGGCGGCGCGCAGGTCCTGTTCTCGAGACGGCCGAGCGTCGCGGACCTTGCCGTCGTCGTCCTGCTGTACACGCTGGCCGCCTACCGGCCGCGGCGGGTCTCGGTCACCGGCCTGGCCGTCTGCCTGGTCGGCACCACTGTCGCAGTAGCCCGCTGGACACCCGACCGGCTCAGCGCTCTCGACACGATCATGGTCGGCTCGATCCTGTTCGCCGGCCCAGCGCTCATCGCCTGGGTGCTCGGCGACTCGATGAGGTACCGCCGCGCCTACTACGCCTCGCTGGAGGACCGCGCGGCACGCCTGGAACGGGAACGGGACGCGCAGGCCCAGATCGCCGCGGCGGCCGAGCGGGCCCGGATCGCCCGCGAACTGCACGACGTGGTCGCGCACAATGTCAGCGTCATGGTGGTGCAGGCGGACGGCGCGTCCTACGCCCTGGACAGTGAGCCGGAAAAGGCCCGCCAGGCGCTGGCCGCGATCGCCGGCACCGGCCGCCAGGCGCTGGCCGAGATGCGCCGCCTGCTCGGCGTGCTGCGCAGCGACGACGGGGAGACCGGGCTCGCGCCGCTGCCGGGGATCGGCCAGCTCGCCGAACTGCTGCAGCAGACCCGGGCCACCGGGCTGGCCGTGGACTTCACCGTGGAAGGCGTGCCGGGCCCGCTGCCGGGCGGGGTGGCGCTCGCCGCGTACCGGATCGTCCAGGAATCGCTGACCAACACCCGCAAGCACGGGGGGCCCAGCGCGTCCGCCCGGGTGACCCTGCGGTACTGCGAAGATGTGCTGGTGCTGAGCATCGCCGACGACGGCCGTGGCGCCGCCGCGGCGGCCGATGGCGCCGGGCACGGCATGACCGGCATGCGCGAGCGGGTCGCCCTCTACGGGGGGACACTGCGGGCCGGTCCCCGGCCAGGCGGGGGCTACCAGGTCACCGCGAGGCTTCCGCTGACACCCGGCCGCACCGCGACCACGGGCCAGCCGCGAGGCATCCCGCATAGCCCGGGGACGGCGGCAGCCCGGCCGCTGGCCGTGGCGCCCATGGTCGTCGAGGCCACGCCCAGGTCCAGCGGTGCGGCGTGAGCATCCGGATCCTCCTGGTCGATGACCAGGAACTGGTGCGGACCGGGTTCCGCATGGTGCTCGACGCACAGGATGACATGGCCGTGGTCGGCGAGGCCGGCGACGGGCAGGCCGCGACGGAGCTGCTGCGATCCACGACCGCCGACGTCGTGGTGATGGACGTGCGGATGCCCAGGCTCGACGGCATCGAGGCGACGCGGCACATCTGCCGGGCCGGTGACCGGCCCCGGGTGCTGATGCTGACCACGTTCGACCTCGACGAGTACGCTTACGCCGCGCTCAAGGCCGGGGCCAGCGGCTTCCTGCTCAAGGATGTCCCGCCCGAGGAACTGCTGTTCGCGATCCGCGCGGTGCATTCCGGGGACGCGGTGGTCGCGCCGTCCACCACCCGCCGGCTGATCGACCGGTTCGCGCCCCTGTTCCCGGCCGGGAACATCCCGGCACCGCCGGACCTGGCCTGCCTGACCGGGCGGGAGCGCGAGGTGCTGGCGAACGTCGCGCAGGGCCTGTCGAACGCCGAGATCGCGCAGCGGCTGTTCGTGTCGGAGGCCACGGTGAAGACCCATGTCGGCCGCGTGCTGGCCAAGCTCGGGCTGCGCGACCGGGTCCAGGCAGTGGTCTACGCGTATGAGACAGGCCTGGTCAGGGCGCGCGGCATAGTCTGAGGCGCACTCCGGCGTCCTCCTGCTCGCCGCGGTGCCGCCGGCCCGCCGGGCGGCCCGGGCGTCCGTGGTCGCAGGCATGGCCGAGGCATGATGCCGGCTCGCTGACCCATCGGCCTGCCGCGGCCGGCGCGCCGGTCAGCGCCAGGTGGCGCTGGCCAGCGCGGTGGCCAGGCCAGTGATCGGGTACTCATCGACGATCAGGATCTGCGACCCCGGGAGGTACCAGTCCTGCTGCTCGAAATAGAACGAGGCGGTCGTGGCGCCGCCCGATCTGGCCGGCCCGCAGCCGATCTTCCATACCGTGTAGTAGGCCGTACCGGTGCTGACCCGGGCAAAGCCCTCCCGGTACGAGTTGCTGGGGCCGAGCCGCTGCCAGCCCGCGCCCGGCTGGCCCGGGCAGCCCAGGACGGCCGAGGACGGAACGTACGGCTTCTCGCGGCTGTAGGTCTGATCCGTCGGGACCGGGCCGGCCGCTGCGCTCGCCCCGACGATCATGCTGAACGAAGGGCACCGGGAGCCTCCCATCGAGCCAAGCAGGGCGTCGTCGTTACAGCTCCCCGTGCTGACGGCGTAATCGCCCTTCGCATCGCTGTAGGTGACTCGCCAGCTGGCCGGTACCCGCATGACCAGGTGGCCGAGCAGGAGCGTGCTCGGCCCCTCCTCGCCGCTGCTCTCCCCCGCCGGAGTGCCGCTCGGGCTGACACTCGGGGTGCCACTGCCAGCTGGGTGACCCGCTGACGTGGCCGCACATGCGGAGGCGAGGAATGCCGTGGTGGCCAGGATCACGATCCTGACTGGCTTCATCATCAGCTCCCAGCTGTACCAAGGTGTGACATTAGCAAGCGGGCGCGAATGATGATCTGCCAACACGAAACGCGGCAGATTTTGCCGTTGCGGCGCTGCCTGGACTGGCTTGCCTGGCTGGGATGCGGTCGAGCGGGCGGAACCGGGCGGTGGATCCCGGCGGTTACCTTTCCCCGCCGATGGCCTTGCGCAGTGACCAGCCGAGCGCGCCGATGACGCACACCGGCAGCAGCCACCACGCGTTGACCCCGGCCGCGTGGACGAGCAGCGCGGTCAGGGCCAGGGCCACGACGACAACCGCCGCGCCCCGCCAGTCATCACCGATGACGAAGTCGTACCAGAACGCGCCGAACGAGCGGAGCCAGCGACTCACCGTGCACCATCCTCTGAGGTGACCTGACTGGCCGGGCTGGCAGGCACGGCCGGCAGCGCGGCGGCACGGGTCCGGCGCAGGAGGGCGATGCAGCCCAGCGTCACCAGCGCGATCACAATGATGATCACCAGCAGGGCGGCGTCGTTACCGGGCCAGGCCACCCCGGCGCCCTCCGCTCCCCAGAAGGTCCCGAACGATGTCAGCATGACGCCGACCGCCAGTTTCATGGTGTTCTCAGGGACACGCGCCAGCGGCGCCCGCGCGGCCACGCCGATCGCGGCGACCACGAGCACGGCGGCCGCGGCGCCCAGCGCCGCCAGCCCCAGGTTTCCCTGGTTATCACCGAACGTGATCGCGATGAACACGACCTCCAGGCCCTCGAGGAGCACGCCCTTGAAGGACAGCGTGAACGCATACCAGTCGTTGACGCCGTGCCTGCCGCCGGCGGCGGCGGCCCGGGCGGCTTCGACCTGGCGGGCGTAGATGCTCGTCTCGTCGTGCAGGCCCTTGTATCCGGACGCGCGGAGCGCCGCCTTGCGCAGCCATTGCAGTCCGAACACGGCCAGCAACGCGCCCACGACCAGGCGGAGCGCGCTCAGCGGGAAGAGGGTGAGGGCCGGGCCCACGGCGGCCACGACGATCGCGAGGACGACGAGGGCCACGGCCATGCCCTGGAACGTCGAGCGCCACTCCCTGGTCAGGCCGGCCGCCAGCACGATCGTCAGGGCCTCGACGGCCTCGACCGCACAGGCCACGAAGACAGTAAGCACAAGGGCGAGAGAGTTCACGCGACCTCCAGTGGCACCATCGATGACGAACAAGCGTGCTGGCGGATCTCTGCCAGAATGGCAGCATGGCCGATGCTGACCAGGCTACGGATGAGGGCTGGCTGCTCCTCGTCTACCGGGTGCCGTCCGAGCCCAGCCGGCTGCGCGCGGCAGTGTGGCGTCGGCTCAAGAGCCTCGGCGCCATATACCTGCAGAACTCCGCGGCCGCGCTGCCCGCCAGCATCGGTGCGGAACGGGCGCTCCGCAAGCTGCGCAGCCAGATCCTCGAGATGGGCGGAACGGCCGCGCTGCTGTCCTGCTCGGTGCTCGCGGGCGAGCCGGACGTGCGGGCCGCGTTCCAGGCGGCGCGGGACGACGAGTACGAGGAGATCGTCGATAAGTGCGAAGATTTTCTCGGGCAGGTGAAGAAGGAATATGCCGCCGACCACTTCACCTACGCCGAACTGGAGGAGAACGAGGTCGACCTCGTCAAGCTGCGGAACTGGTTCGCGCGGGTCCGCCAGCGGGATGTCTTCGGCGCGGCCGGGCGGCCGGCGGCGGAGAAGGCGCTGGAGACCTGCCAGCAGGCGCTGGACGACTACGCCGCCCGCGTCTACGCGGAGGAAGCAGAAGGCGATTAGGGCCCGCCCTAGCGTCCCGGCGCGCCCGGCACTGGGCGCCGTGGATCCGCTGGCCATGAGTTCACCTTCCGCTGCCTCAGCCTGTCGCTGCGGCCACCTCGTCATCGTAACACCCGTCAATTTTACCAAGTCACAACCGTTAGACCTGTCTTGTAGCCCACGCTTCACCGTACAGTCACTTTTCAGACACTCCGCAGACCACCAACTGAGGCAGTCTGCCGCTCATGAACCGCATTTCTCGGCGCCACCGGGTCCTCCTGCTTACTGGAATAGTCAGCGCCTGCGCGCTCGTCGCGGCCGCCTGCTCCTCTTCTTCATCGCCAACCGCCTCGTCCAGTTCTAAGCCCGCCGTGGTGACGCTCGTCGTCTACTCGGCCCAGGGCTACGACCACGTGATGACCGCCGCCTTCACCAAGGCCACCGGCATTCCGGTCAAGCTGGACGACAACTCGACCGGCCCGCTGCTCACCCAGATCGAAGCCTCCAAGAACAATCCCAACTGGGGTCTGCTCTGGGTCGATGGCACGACCGCATTCGCCGGCCTTGACCAGCAGGGGCTGCTCCAGAAGGGCTACGAGCCCAGCGCCACGTGGGACAGCCTGGGCCAGCAGTCACTGCCCTCCGACAAGAGCTACACGCCGACCGGCGTCACCCTGATGGCCGCCCTGGTCTACGACAAGACCAAGGTGACCAGCCCGCCGGCGACCTGGCAGCAGCTGCTGCAACCGCAGTGGAAGGGCGCGGTCGGCATGAACGACCCGTCCCAGTCCGGCCCGACCTACCCGTTCATCGCCGGAATGATGAACTACCTCGGCGGCACGACGGCGGGTGAGAAGTTCTACCAGCAGCTCAAGAACAACGGCCTGATCATCCACCCGACCAACGGGCCCACGCTGCAGTCCCTCACCAGCGGCCAGATCAAGCTGGCGCTCGTGCAGAGCTCGGCGGGCATCGGCGCCGAGCTCGGCGACAAGAACCTGGCCGTCAAGTACCTGAACCCGGTCACCCTGCTGCCCAGCGCGATCGGCATCGACGCCAAGGCGCCGTCGGCGGAACGCGCGGAGGCCGAGAAGTTCATCCAGTACGTCCTGTCACCCGCGGGGCAGAAGGTCATGCAGAGCGGTGACCCGACCGGCGACTCGCTCTATTACCCGGTCATCCAGGGCACCAGCCCGCTGCCGGCGCTGCCCTCGCTGGCCAACGTGAAGACCCAGTCGATCAACCCGTACACCTGGGGCCCCAAGGAAGCCGCCATCAACACCTGGTTCGACAGCAACATCGTCCGATGATCCGGCCCGCCGGCCAGCTCGGCTGCCGCTGCGAGCCCAGCGCTTCCCCGTGACATCTACTGCGGCCACTCCCGCCGCCCCGGCCGCCGCCGTCACAGCCGGCGGTGGCCCGGGGCGGGGCCGGCAGGCCGTCTCGCGCGGGCTGCCGGCCCTGGGGCGTCTGGGCAAGCCGCTGTTCTGGCTGGCCATCATCCTGTTCATCCTCATCCCGTGCGCCTGCTCGCTGATTCTCGCGTTCTCCCCCCGGCTGTTCGACCAGGGGGCGCAGTGGTTCACCCTGCGCTATATCCGGCAGACCCTCACCGGCTCGACCGCGGTAGCCATCACCAACTCGCTGTGGGTGAGCAGCGCGGCGGCCGCGCTCGGGCTGGCCATCGGCTTCCCGATCGCCTGGCTGGCGGGCCGCACCTCCCTTCCCGGCCGCCGCCTGGTCGCCGGGACCATGTGGCTGGTGCTGCTGCTGCCGTCGTGGCTGCCCGCGCTCGGCTGGGAGCGGCTCGTCCAGCCCGACGGCGTCATGTACCGGGTCGGCCTGAACTGGCCCTGGATGACGCACGCCATCATGGGGCCGATCGGGGTCGTGCTGCTGCTCGGCCTGCGCTGCGTCCCGTTCACGTTCCTGGCCGTGACCGCCTCGCTGGCCGGCCTCGGGCAGGAGTTCGAGGACGCCGCCCGGGTGCATGGCGCCGACCGGGCGCAGACCCTGCGGCTCATCGTGCCGATGCTCGCCCCGGCCATCTGGTCGGCGCTGGCGATCGGCTTCGCCGAGTCGATCAGCGACTTCGGCGTGGCCGCCACGCTGGCCTACAACTCCAATTTCAACCTCGGCACCTATCAGCTCTACGCGTACATCAACAACTTCCCGCCCAGCTTCCCCGGAGCCTCCGCCATGGGCTGCCTGCTCGTGGCCGCGATAGCCATCCCGCTCGGCCTGCAGGCGCGCGCGCTGCGCGGCCGGTCCTACCGGATGCTGTCCGGGCGGACCCGCCAGGTGGTCCGCCGCCAGCTCAGCCGGACGGGCACGCTGGCGGCGGCGGGCGGTGTCGGCCTGTTCTACCTGGTGGCTCTCGCGGTGCCCGGCTTCGGGGCGGTCAGTGCCTCGCTGCTGGGCGACTACGGCGGCTCCTACAACCTCACCCTGGTGAACTACCGGGCACTGTTCCACCAGGCCGGCCTGATCGGCCCGCTTGAGCGGTCGCTCGGATACGGCGTGGTGTCCGCCAGCCTCACCGTGGTGGGCGGGTTCATCGCCGCCTGGCTTCTCACGCAGCGGAAAGCCAGGGGGACGCGGCTGCTGGACTTCCTGCTGCTCGCCGCCATCGCGCTGCCCACCGTCGTGTTCGCGGCCGGCTACATCTTCGCCTACAACCTGCCGATCATGTCCCGGCTGGGCATCAACCTCTACCAGACGGTGACGCTGCTGATCATCGCGTACACCGCGTCAAGCCTGCCGACCAACGCGCGGGTGCTGGTGGGGGCGGTCTCCCAGCTCCAGTTCTCGTTGAAGGACGCCGCCCGCACGCACGGCGCCGGCGCATTGATGGCCTGGTCCAGGGGGGTGCTGCCGGTGGTCTCCCGGCCGCTGGTGATGGCCTGGCTGCTCGCCTTCAGCGGTGTGTTCCTTGAACTGCCGATCTCCCAGCTGCTCTACGCGCCAAGCTCACCCCCGGCATCGGTCGCCATCAACAACAACCTCAGCAACTACCACTTCGGGGTCGGCATGGCGCAGGCGGTCCTGGCGGTCGGGCTCGCGCTCGTGGCGGTCGGGCTGGTGCTCGGCGGCTACCGGCTGATCGCGCCGGCCGGATGGCGCCGGATCGGAGGAGCTACCCGTGGCTGAACGGATTTCCTTCCAGGAGCTCACCAAGGTCTACCCGGGCGGCAACGAGGCGCTGCGGGACGTCTCGCTCGAAGTCGAGCCCGGCACGTTCCTCGTGCTGCTGGGCCCGTCGGGCTCCGGCAAGACCACGCTGCTGCGGAGCCTGGCCGGAATCGAGCGGATCACCTCAGGCCGGATCACGATCGGCGGCACCACCGTCGCCGACGGGCATGCCCACCTGCCGCCTGAGCGGCGCGACCTGTCCATGGTGTTCCAGGACTACGCCCTGTGGCCGCACCTCGTCGTCCGGGACAACGTGGCGTTCGCCCTGCGCCGCCGCAAGCTCTCCAAGGCCGACTCCCGCATCCGGGCCGACGCCATGCTCGACCGGGTCGGCCTCGGCCGGCTGGCCGAACGGTACCCGAACGAGCTGTCCGGGGGCGAGCAGCAGCGGGTCGCGCTGGCCCGGGCCCTGGTCGCGGAAACCGGGCTCATCCTCTGCGACGAGCCGCTGTCGAACCTGGACGCGGACCTCCGCGAGCGGATGCGGGTGGAGATCTCCGCACTGGTCCGTGAGGCGGCTGCCACCACCATCTACATCACCCACGATCAGGCCGAGGCGTTCGCGCTCGCCGACCGGGTGGGCGTGCTGCAGCAGGGCCGGCTCGTCCAGATAGGCACCCCGGAGGAGATCTACACCCAGCCCGCCACCCCGTTCGTGGCGCGGTTCACCGGCCTGTCAGGCGAGCTTCCGGTGCATGTCCGCCAGACGGCGGGCGACGGCCTCATCGAGGTCGAGCCGTCCGGCGCGGCCCGTGTCCGGCCCTTCCACGCCCGGATGCCGCGTGAGCCGCTAGCCGGCGTCGCCCTGCTGATGATCCGCCCCACCGGAGTCCGCCTGTGCGCCAACCACACCGGCGAGCACCATCTCGCCGGGACCGTCGCCGACGTGGCGTTCCGCGGACGCGGGTACGAGCACGCGATCGACATCCCCGGAACCGGGCGGCTGACCGGCGTGTTCTCCGACGTGCGCGCGCGCCGGGGCGAGGCGGTGGGCCTGCGGCTGGATCCGGCCGGCTGCCATCTTTTCGCCGCCACGGCCGACTCCGGCCCGGCTCCGGCCCTAGATCGGAAGAGCACACGTCTGA
>OBLW0100002291.1_pt1 | contig 15508 bp, 16 predicted proteins | sample 1520161 | NCBI WGS metagenome assembly OBLW01 (sample SAMEA3539309, study PRJEB22396) | soil metagenome | biome: tundra; feature: field; material: soil | place: USA | collected 2010-05 | depth 0.15 m
CCGAGAGCCGGTTCTTCACGTCCGCTAGCGGCATCTGCTCACTGACTGACATAGCCATAAGTATAGCTAGTTTATCCAGACTTTGCTCACCGTCGTCGTGCGGGAGACGGCGATCCGGGCGCTGGCCCGCATCCGCTCGGAAGACAAGGATGCTTTCGCCCAGATCAGGCAGGCGATGTCGGCGCTGGCAGATCAACCGCGTCCAGATGCAGCGGCCGCATGGGGAGACAGCGGGATAGCGAAAACAATGGCCTTATCCACAACCACCTTCGCCTTCTCCGAATAAATCCGCGATTAGCGGAGCACAATCCGAAGTTATCTGTACTTAACACGGCGGGTACCGCGGCTGGGCGACACTCATGATTCGCCGGCTGGCTCGCAGGTCCTCATTGAGGGAGCCGTTGGTAGGCGGACCGTAGGGTGTCGTTGCCGGTTGGGGATGGGTGCCGGCCTCAGGTAGTGGCTAGGAACCGGGCCAGCTCGGCAGCGGTCGGCGCGGTGGCGGGGCCGCGCCTGGTGACCGAGAGCGCTGCCGCGGCGTTGGCGGCGCGGGCGGCCGCCACCTCGTCCGCGCCGGTCCCCATGACGGCGATGAAGGTGCCGGTGTGCGCATCGCCTGCACCGTTGGTGTCCAGCACGTCAACCCGGAATCCCGGCACGGTGACCGGGTCACGATCCCGGTGGCCGATCAGGCACCCGGCTGGCCCGGTTCGCACCAGCACGCCCTGGCGGCCCGCCCGCTGGGCCAGCGCGCGGGCCGCGTGGAGCGGGTCAGCCAGGCCGGTCAGCAGAGCCGATTCCCTGGCGTTGCAGGTCACCCAGTCGCTGCGGGCCAGCACGGGGTTCAGCACGTCGGCCGGGACGGACCCGGCGAGCGGCCCGGGGTCGAAGAACACCGCGGTGGCGTCACCGAGCCGCCCTAGCCAGGCGAGCAGCGCAGCCCGGTTGCTGGGGTGGACCAGCCCATACCCCGATAGGTACGCCGCGTCACCCGGCTCGGCGGCCACCCCGGCCAGGTCCGAGGCCGTCAGCGTCGCCTCCGCGCCGCGGCTGGTCAGGAACGTCCGCTCGCCGCCGGCGTCCACGACAGCCACCACGAACCCGGTATCCAGGCCCTCCTTGGGCCGTTGCAGGACCTCGATGCCCTCGTCCGCCAGCGCCGCGCGGGCCAGGGCGCCGAACGGCCCGCTGCCGTGCGCGCCCGCGTAACCGACGCGGAGCCCTTGCCGGGCGGCGGCGGCCATCACGTTGAAGCCTCCGCCCGGGGTCGTCTCGGTACGGTCGGCCAGCACGTCGCCACCGCGTTCCGGCAGCGCGGTCACGTCCAGCACCACGTCCACGACGACGTTGCCCAGGTGCAGCAGCCGACCGAACAGCACCCGGCCCGTCACGGCCCCGGTCTCCGCAGGACCAGCAGGTCCGCGGCCACCTTGTCCAGCCGCAGGCGATTCACCCGCGCGACGGTCCCCCGCGCGGCCTGCGGGAACGCACCCACCCCATGACACGCCCCGCCGACAGCCCCGGCGATCGCCGCGATGGTGTCGCAGTCGCCGCCGACCGAGGCGGCGATCCGGCATGCCAGCCACGGGTCGTCCGGGGCGGCGGCGAGCACCGCGAAGGCGGCCGGAACCGATTCCTGCGTAGCCAGGCTCGTCCCCACCAGCGAGTACACAATCCCGATGACCGCGTCCAGGTCATGCCCGGTGACCAGGCCGACCGCCCAGGTGATCCGCGACGCCACGTCGGCGGCGGCGACCCAGTGCCCCCGCCCGGCCGCCCGGGCAGCCGCCTCGACAGCGACCGGCACCGCCTCAGCTACCGAGGCGCCCGACACCCCGGCGCTGACGGCCGCGGCGACCGCCGCCGCCCCGGCCAGCGCGACCCCGGTGTTGTGGGTCACCCGGCTGGCCTCGACGACGCGATCGACCAGGACGCCCAGGTCTAGGCAGGCAGTGGCGATACCGACCGGCGCGATCCGCATCGCCGCGCCGTTGGTGACACCGAACCTGCCCGCATCAGCCACATCCGCCCCGGCCAGCAGCGCCGACAGGGCCTGCTTCGTGGATGGCCCCAGCAGGTCCAGTGAGCCGCGCGCCCGCACTGAGTCCTCCCACGCGAGCAGCCTCCTGGCCAGTTCGGCCGCGTCGACCCGACCGCCGCCCTCCACGACGAGCGTCGCGAGCAGCAGAGCCTGCTCGGTGTCGTCGGTGATCGTTCCAGCGGGCAGACCGGCGGCCAGCGGATGGTCCGGCGGACCGGGCTGGAACTCCTCAAGCAGCCGGCCGTACCTGGCCACGATCGCGGACCGGGGCAGCGACTGCGTTGGCATGCCGAGCGCGTCGCCGAGCGCCAGCCCGTACAGCGCCCCCGCAGCGCGCGCCTGCTGAGCCGACAACTGCTCAGCCGACAACTGCTCAGCCGGCAGCCGCTCGGCCATCACTGGCGCAGGACCTCAGCCAGACTGACCACCTCGACCAGCGGGCTGTACAGCCGGAGGATGTCCAGCGCCTGCCCGTGGCTGACGTCGCTGACGCCGGCGCACGCGTCCTCAACCACCTGGACCTCGACGCCCGCGTCCGCCGCCGCCACAGCGGTGGACAGCACGCAGCAGTCGGTGGACACGCCCGCCAGCACCAGCCGCCCGCCGTCACCCACCCGCTCGGACAGTTCCGGCCCCCATTTACTGAACGTAGTGGCATCCAGCATCTGCTCCGGCTGAGCTGCGAAGTCGTCAACGAGCTCATAGATCCGGGCGTCAGGCGGCTGCAGCGCGAACGGCCACAGGTGGTAATAGCGCTGCCAGCCGCCCGAGGGGACCTCCGGTGCGACGAATCTGGTGAAGGTGACCCTCGGGCGGAACGCCTCGACCAGCTGGCTGACCGGGCCGATGATCTCGCCGAACCGCGGCGCCAGCCAAGGGCTGTCAGCCTCAGCGAACACCCGCTGCATGTCGATGATCGCCAGCCACGCCGTGGGCGGCCCTGCGCTCACGCTTGCGCCGTGCTGGTAGGGCGCCGCGCTCACGCTTGCGCCGTGCTGGCAGGGCGCCGCGCTCACGCTTGCGCCGTGCTGGCGGGCGCCAGTACCGGGGCCGATTCCTGCGCCCGCACCGTCGCCCGGCTGAACGCCAAAGTCACGACGAAGCCAATGCCCAGAGCCACCAGCACGCCGAGGTTCGCGAAGGCCCAGGCACCGGTCTTCCCGCCGAGCCGCAGCGGCTGCAGCAGGTAACCCTGCCAGGTGAGCCAGCTCGCGCTGCTGTTCGTGACCAGGCCCCAGCCGACGGCGGTGCTGACGACGATGACGGCCAGCGGCAGGGCCCGGACATTGCCGTAGCGGCCGGCTGGCTCATACAGCTCGGGCTCGGCGTAGTCCTTCCGGCGCAGAGCTATGTCGGCCAGCATGATGCCGCACCACGCGGCGATCGGGACGCCGAGCGTGATCAGGAAGCCCTCGAACTGGGCCAGGAAGTTCTTGGCCACGAACACCACGTAGATCGTCCCTAGGACCATGACGGTGCCGTCGATGAGCGCGGCGACATAGCGCGGCGCCCGCAGCCCGAAGGTCAGCAGAGCCAGGCCGGAGGAGTAGATATCCAGCACCGATCCGCCCACCAGCCCGAGCACCGCGACAACGGCAAACGGCACCAGGTACCAGGTGGGCAGCAGCGTGGTCAGGGCGCCGATCGGATCGGCAGCGATCGCGCTGCTCAGCTTGGCTGAGGAGCCGGCCAGCAGCAGCCCGAACAGCAGCAGGAAGATCGGGGCCACCGAGGACCCGAACGCAGTCCAGCCGATCACGCCGCGCCCTGACGAACGCCGCGGCAGGTACCGCGAGTAGTCAGCGGCGGCGTTCACCCAGCCCAGCCCGAAGCCGGTCATCGTGAACACCAGGGCGCCGATGACCTTCTCCGCCGAGCCGCCCGGGATCGCTGACACCGTGTGCCAGTGGATCTTGTCAGCGACCAGTGCGATGAACCCCACGGTCAGCACCGCGGTCACCACGGTGATCACGGCCTGCATCCGCATGATCAGGTCGAAGCCCATGACGCCGCCGGCGACGGTCAGCGCGCTCACCACGATCAGCGCGATGACCTTGGTGGCGGCGCCGCCGCCCCATCCCAGGCGGTCGAACACCGTCGCGGTCGCCAGGGTGGCCAGGATGATCAGCACTGTCTCCCAGCCGACCGTGAGCAGCCAGGAGATCGCGGCGGGCAGCTTGTTGCCGCGCACCCCGAACGCGGCCCGGCTGAGCACCATGGTCGGCGCCGACCCGCGCTTGCCGGCCACCGCGATGAACCCGCAGAGCAGGAAGGAGACGATGATGCCGACCAATCCCGCGCCGACCGCCTGCCAGAAGGAGATGCCGAAGCCGAATTCGAACGATCCGTAGCTCAGGCCCAGGACCGAGACGTTGGCCGCGAACCATGGCCAGAACAGGTCACGCGGGTGCCCCTTGCGCTCGGCGTCGGTGATCACATTGATCCCGTTCGCCTCGATCTGCAGCGGGCGCAGTTCCGCGGTTCCGGCCGAGATGTCACCCCCGGCGCGCTGACTGTCAGCCATGGCGAGCCCCTTTGTGCGGGAGATAATTGGGACGATCGTTGGGGATCGAAAGGGCGCGGGACCTTATCCGGCGCATGGCCAGCGCGATGAGCACCCCGGCACCGAGCACGGCCGCTGCGGCCGCGGCCGCAGCGGCCTGTCTCGCCACCGGTACGGGAGGCCGGGTGGAAGTGATGATGCTGGCGCCGGGCTGGCTGGCCAGCAGCCGCTCGACGTTGCCGGCGAACTGCTCTATCAGGCGCTGGCTCACCGCGCCGATCGCTCCCGGGGCGTACTGGGCGACTTGGCCGCGGATCAGCAGATCGGCGCTGATCAGCACCCGCGCGGTGGCGCCGTCCGGCTCGACGCGGACCGCGACGTGCGCGTCGGCGCTGCCCCGGCCCGCGCGTTCGCGCCCGGATGCGCGCAGCATCACAGTTCCCGCTTTCCGGTCGGAGGCGTCAAGGCGGATAGTGCCCGCGTAGACGCCGTCGATCGGGCCGATCCTGACCTCGATCTGGCCCGCGTAGGTACCGTCCGCCACCTCGCCGATCAGGCGGCTGCCCGGCAGGCACGCGGCGACCTTCCCGGCGTCCAGCAGGACGTCGAAGACCTCCGCGGCCGGACGGCGGATACGGACCGCGCTGCTGAGCTCCACCCGCGCTCCCTAGCGGTCCATGATCGCTTTGTGCTGCGGCCCGTCCACCGGGATGTGGGCGCCGTTAATGAAGCTGGCGCGGGGCGAGACCAGGAAGGTGACAAGCGCGGCGACCTCTTCCGGCTCGCAGATCCGGCCCACCGGGATCGATGCCTCGGCCAGTTCGTGTGCCCGCTCCTGGGTCACACCCTTGTCGCGGGCGAATGCCTTCTCCAGGGTGTCCCACCGGTCGGTATTCACCGGGCCCGGATTGACGGTGTTGATCCGCACCCCGTAGCGGCCGTACTGCTCGGCCACGGAGGACGCGAAGTTGATGTCAGCGGCGTTCGCCACTCCCGCGGTCATCTCCCAGTAGCTCGGCTCCAGGCCGTCGTTGCCCACCACGAGCACGATCGCACCTTCGCCCCGCTCGCGCATGTACCCGATGACCGCGCGAACCGAACGGACGTAGCCCATGAACTTCAGGTCCAGGCTCGTCATCCACTGTTCTTCGGTCAGGTTCTCCAGCAAGCCGCCTGGCGAGCTGCCGGCGCAGGTGACCAGGATGTCGGGCGCGCCGAACCGTTCCAGGACAGCATCCACGCAGCGCTGGACGTCTTCCGTCTTGCTCATGTCGCCGGCCAGCGGCACGATCGCCCGCCCAGTCGCGGCGACGATCTCCTTAGCCGTGACCTCCAGCGGCCCTGGGGTGCGCGCGGTGATGGCGACGTCCGCGCCCTCGCGGGCGAGATGCTCGGCGACCTGGCGGCCGATACCCTTGCTGGCGCCCGTAACCAGGGCCACTTTCCCATCCAGCTGCAGATCCACCGCATACCCCTTCCGCCCCGGGTTGGATGGCACCGTGTTGGATGGTACGTGCGCTGGAAGGCACGTGTGCAGGATGGTATACCAAATATCAGCACGGCGGTTGTCCGCCCGGGCCGCCTGCCCGCATGCTGGCCGCCGGAGGGGTGGATCATCGTGCCGGAGCTGACCGTGGCGATGCTGCCCGGTCCGTACCGGGTGCCCGCCTACCGTGGGCGTCCCGGTCCACGGTGGTGGCGGGCAGTGCGGTACACGCCGTGGCGGCCGACCGCCGCCGAAGTCCCGCCCATCGACCTCCTCGTGACGCAGGACGCGCCGTCGCCGGGCAACCCGCTCGGCGCGAAGGGCGCCGGTGAAGGCGGGGTGAGCGCCGCCGGCGCCGCCGCCATCGCCAGCGCGGTGCGCGACGCACTCGGCCTGCCAGGCAGCGTCGGGCGGCCGCCGCTGACCCCAGCCCGCGTGCGGGCCCTCGCGCAGTCCCCCACCACCCGTCGATGTGACACCGAACGACCTCTAGCACGCCCAATGTCACGTCGACGGGATCGGGCGCGCGGCGCGGCGCGCCCGGCGGCACCCGAAACGAACGCCGGAGGCAACCCGTGCGACCTGCCTCGATAGGGCAAGCAAACGCCCAGGCCCCCGCGGGCCTCGGCTACGTCAGCAAAACGGACATGGTGGCCGCGCTCATCCGTGAGCTGATCATCACCGGTCAGCTGGAGGCTGGGCAGCAGCTACGGCAGCGGGACCTGGCCCAGCGGTTCCAGGTCAGCCAGACACCGGTGCGCGAAGCGATGCGGCGGCTGGAATCCGAGGGGCTGGTCCTCGGCGATACTCACCGCGGGTTCACCGTGGTGGAGCCCGACGACGGCCGGATCGAGGAGAACTTCCAGATCCGTGCCGCGCTGGAGTCGCTGGGCGCGTCCCTGGCCGCGCGCAAGATCGACGCCGCGGGGATCGCCCGGCTGAAGGACCTGAACGAGCAGATGCGCGCGTGCGGCGATGACGATCCGGGCTACGCGGATCTCAACCGGGACTTTCATTTCACGGTCTACGAGTACGCGCGGAGCCCCCTGCTGCTGTCGCTGATGCGGCTGCTGTGGGCCTCACTGCAGGGCGGCCCCAAGGTCGCCCGCACGCACGCGGAATCGGCGCGCCAGCATGACGCGATCCTCGGCGCGCTCCGCGCCGGGGACGCGGCGGCGGCCGCGGCGGGCACGTACCAGCACATCATGGGCGTCGAGCACGTCACCGACCACTGACCAGTCACCACTGGCCCGGCGGCCAGCGCCGCGGGATGCGGCGGTGCCCGGCTGGCCCGCCAATCTTCGCTCCGGGAGGCCGTCCATGCCCACGATCACCGCCGGCGACGGCGTCAGGCTGCACGTCGAGAGCACGGGATCCGGCCAGCCGCTGCTGTTCATCCACGAGTTCGCGGGCGATCATCGCAGCTGGGAACCGCAGGTCAGGTTCTTCTCCGGCAGCTACCGCTGCATCACCTACGCCGCGCGCGGGTACCCGCCGTCAGACGTCCCTGGTGACCCGGCGGCCTACTCCCAGCAGCGGGCGGTGGGCGACGCGATCGCCGTCCTGGGCGGGCTCGGCATCTCCGGCGCGCACGTCGTCGGGCTGTCGATGGGCGGATTCACCGCGCTGCATCTGGCCCTGAGTCACCCGGAGAACGTTGTGTCGGCGGTGGTAGCCGGCGCTGGCTACGGCGCTCAGCCGGAGCGCCAGGAGCCGTTCCGCGCGGAATGCGAGGCTCTCGCGGCCGCCTTCGAGGCCGACGGCACGCGACTGGTCGCCCAGCGGTACGCGGTCGGCCCCGCGCGGGTGCAGTTCCAGAACAAGAACCCGCGCGGCTGGGCCGAGTTCGCGGCCGCGCTGGCTGAGCACTCCTCGCTCGGTGCCGCGCTGACCATGCGCGGCGTCCAGGCCGGCCGGCCGTCGCTGTACGCACTGCGGGAGGAACTCGCTCGGGTGCGGACTCCCGTGCTGATCATGGCCGGGGACGAGGACGAGGGCTGCCTGGAGACCGCGCTCATGCTCAAGCGGACCATCCCGGCCTCGGGCCTGGCGATGCTGCCGCGAACTGGCCACACCGCGAACCTGGAAGAGCCCGACCTGTTCAACGCCGCCGTGGACCGGTTTCTCGCGGCAGTCGGCCGCGGCGCCTGGCGGGAGCGTGACCCCAGGTCGCGGTCCGGTTCCACGATGGGGATCAGCCCGGCCGGGGCGCCCTAGTCAGTCAGGCCCGCATCCGGCCCTGACTGCCGTCCTCTCCACGACCTGCCTCCGGGCTCACCATCGCATCCCCCGGCCACCGCCCGGCCCACCATCCCAGCCCCCCGCCGCCGACGCCAATGCTTGAATGAGAACAACTGGTGTGCCTGGCGCTCGCGCGGGATTCACCCGCCGGGGTTGGCCACCGCGACGACCGGAGGCGTGCCCTGTGATCCTGGTGACCGGAGCGACTGGCAGGGTCGGCTATCGCCTGATGGAGGCACTGGCTGACGCAGGCACCGAGGCCACCGCGATGGTGCGGGTGGAGGCGAAGGGCGCTGACCTGCCCGGGTCCGCGAAGCACATCGTGGCGACGTTCGACGGTCCTCCTCCCGCCGGAGTGCTGCAATCCTTCGACAAAGTCTTCCTGCTGAGCCCGGCGCATGAGGAACAGGCCGAGCTTGAGATTCTCTTCATCGGCGCCCTGCAGGCCGCGGGTCACCGGCCCCATGTCGTGAAGGTGGCGGCCGACGGGTTCCAGGATCTGGACTGCGATGTGCGGGTCATGCGCAGCCATCGGCAGATCGCCACGTATCTGACGGCTACCGGCCTGCCCGTCACCTACCTGGCACCGAGCGGGTACATGGAGAACCTGCTGGGCACGGCGGAGACCATCCGTGAGGAGGGCACGATCTATGCTCCAGCGGGCCATGGCAAGGTCGGCTTCATTGCCGCCAGCGATGTCGCAGACGTCGCCGCGCAAGTGCTCACCAGCCCCGGCCACGAAGCCGCCACATACGTCCTGACCGGTCCCGAAGCGCTCAGCTACAGCGACGTCGCGGCACGGGTATCCGCTGTATTCGCGCGCGAAGTCACCTACGCCGACCTGCCGGAAGAGCGGGCCAGGGAGCAGCTACAGGCCAGCGGCCTGACACCCTGGCAGGTCGAGGGCACACTTGAGATGTTCGACTGGATCCGCCACGGCGGCGCGGGGTCAGTGACGACTGACGTGCTCGACGTCACCGGCCAGGACGCTCGGCCGATCGAGGACTGGCTCAGCGAGTTCCGGGGTGCTTTCCTGAATCCTTTGCCGGACGTGCCCCCGCCAACCTTCTAGGTGGCGCACCTGCCGGAGAGCTGCTAGAGCGCGCTCTAGGAGCCGATCGCCACAGCGACCGCGGCGGCGATCATCTTGGCGTTGGCCGGTACCGGGACCCCGGCTACGCGCACCGTGGGCGTCGCGGTTACCCCGCGGGCCGTGGCCACCTCGGTGACGTAGGGCGGCCAGTCCAGGTAGTTGCCGCTCAGTACGCATGCCTCGAACGCCGAGCCGGGCAGTCCCACGGAAAGGCCGAGCTCGATCAGCTCATCGTCGCTCAGCCCGGGACCGCCCTCCGGTGGCTGGCTGACGAACAGCGCGCGAGCGTACCCGGGAAACCGCCCCCCATCAGAAGCGCAGCCCGCCGCCGCGGCCGCTCGCGAGGAGTAGCGCGTGGTCGAGGCCTCGTCGAGGAAGTTCATCGGGTGGTACACCAGGCTGATCAGGCCATCCGCGACCATGGCGGCAAGCGCCTCCCCCGAGGACAGCTCGAACTGACGGCAGAACGGGCACAGGAAGTCGATGTAAACGTCAACGGTGACCCGGCCCTCCCCCATCACCACCCCATCGCCGGTGGGGGTCGCGTTCGCGGGGAGGTGACCCGGGGCCGTGATGCGCGTCATAGTGATCCTTTCCCAGCAAGTCACCCCGGCAGCGAAGCCCGCGAACCGTGCATTTGACGCTAACCCGGTCACCCTGCGTCGCCGCACTGGGGGCCGCGCAGCCACCCTGACAACCCGGTTTCCCATCCCGGGCCGCCCCCGGCCCGGACCCCGGGCACCGATACGACAAGCTGACTTTCATCCCGCGATCGCGTCGCCCAGCTTTTCCGCGCCCGGCATGAGCACAGCTGGCCATCCACCACGATCACTGGGTGGGCCCGTCGATCGGCAGCCTGACGAGCCGCCGGGCCGACGAAGGCCAGGATGGCGTGCCCAAATGACCAGGCCAGCGATCGCGCCGACCGGGACCCGATGCGGGCACCTGGTGGTGAAACGCGCCGATGGATGAGGCAATGAAGCCGGCTGGAGTAGGGCTACTCCAGCCGGCTGGAACAAAGGCCCGGGGTGACGGCGTCCTTAAGCACAGCGTTAAAGGCGCCGCCGCACCCAACATGGACGTCACTGGCGACTGCCGTGACGTCCGCGGTAAGCCACTCTGCCTACGTGCTCCGATTATCCGGAAAAATCGAACTCGCCGTTCTTAACCCCGCCGACGAAGCCGCGCCATTCGCTCGAGGTGAACAGGAGGATCGGGCCAGCCTTGTCCTTGCTGTCCCGGACCGCCATGCCGTCCGACAATGGCGCGGCCTCCACGCAGTCGCCGTTACCGTAGCTGTGGGTACTCTTTCTCCACGATGCGCGGGCAAGATCGCCGCGATCCGCTTCGGTCCCCTTGCCACCCCGCTGACTCACATCGGAGTGCGCCTCGTAAGCCCGTCCCGCCGTACTAGCGTCCATAGTAGTGATCCTTATCTGACGATGGTCACTGAAAGTAGTAAAGAACTAACGACACGTAACACGCCCGAGGCAGAGGCCCCACACCTGTTATCCGAGAGCTCCTGGCCGGGACGGGCGGCACTGGCTGCCGTCATGCATCAGCCGCCACACGCGGCAGCTTAGCCCCAGGGACCATCAGATGGTCTTATTTCCGTATAAAAGGTGGTATGCGAACGATGAACGGTGGGTGAAGGCTCCGGTAGTCAGTTACGCCAGATCACGGCCGCCGCCGCGCGCTAGGAGTGGCATCAGCCGGCTGAGGGGCACGCACGTCCTGCCGACCAACCGCACGAGTTGCGTTAGCGGTGACCCGCGCCAATCGCTCGGACAGTCCCGTCAGCTCAGCGCACGTTTTGCCGAACGCTGTCCTTCCGGCGCGTGACAGGCCCAAACGTGGGATCCATAAGCAGCTACGCCGCAGCGCCACCAGAGGCGACCAATCGAATCGCCAGCATATTGGCGGCTAACAGAAAGCGGCCTGCTGCCCGTAGGCCAGATAACCGCACGCGGCCAGGCGACCGCTGCGGGCTGAATCTGGGTCAGGTCGCTCGCGATTATTCCGGGCCCGGCTCAGGAAGAACCTCAGCATCCATGGCCAGGCCGTTCACCTCATGCCCAAACCCGTCGCGCCGTCTGGGAGATCAACTCCAGAGACTCCGACGGTTCCAGGGACTCCTCGACCAGGCGCCTGAACGCCAGGCTGTACAGGTAGGTGTCCGTTGCATCATCGAAGTAGAGGTTGCTCCGCAGGTGCTCGGCGTAGACCACGTCCGGCATCGCGGTCTCGCGCGCCTGGCCGAATCGGAGCAGAGAGAAAGAACCGGTCATGATCGTATAACGCTTACCGAGCCGGCGTATGCGCAGCGTAACGTTCGGAAGCCGGGTGGTGGTCTCAACAAGCCATTCCAGCTGGGCCCGCATTACCGAGGCCTCCGCGAGTTGCCTGAGTAAGACGGACTCATCCAGGACCACCGAAAGCTCGAAGGACGGGTCGCGGTTCAAGACCTGCTGGCGGGCCAGCCGTGCTTGCAGCCGCCGCTCCATCTGCACCGGGGGGACCGCGGCGACTCCCTGGTAGCCGCTATTGACCTCCCGGGCGTAATCCGCGGTCTGCAGCAGCCCAGGGACCAGCTCGACGTTCCATTGCCATGATGAGCTTGCTTGAGCTTCCAAGCCGATGAGCGCGGCGAATTCCTCGGGCAGTATGTCCGAGTACGCCTCCCACCAGCCCTTCCGGGTGGCCTCTACGGCGAGAGCCAGTAATTCTTCCCTGTGCTCCGGGCCCACCTGGTAGAGGTCGAGGAGCTTGCGGACATCCGCCGGCCTCAGTCCGGTACGGGCCAGCTCGTACCTGGAGATCTTCGACGGCGACCAGCCCAACTCCTCTGCGACCTGGTCCCCGGTCCGGCCCGACAGGTCACGGAGCCGTCGCAGCTCGGCAGCGAGCCTGCGGCGGCTGACTATCGGACTGCCGTAGTCGGGCATGCACCTGGCCCCCTCCCGGCAAAACAGGTCTACTCGCCCAACAGATGTGCCCGCTTCGGCACATCTGTCACAGTGACATGTGTGATTGCCCTAAAGGATCTTACCATACGGCTAATGGTGAGACTTGCATTGCAAGTACCATTAAATTACCAAACTGGGCTGCGGCACGCTAGCTGCCGGCCCGGGGCCCAGACATGGGGCCGGGCCTGTCTGGGGATCGCTGGCCGTCGACACGGTGGGTGACCTGTACCGCCCGTGCTAGTCGATATCTCCTGGCGTCGCATGACATCCGTGATCAGCCTGGCGCGACACGCATTCCCGATGAGCCACCTCATGTTGGCTACCCGCCGCCGGGCCGGGAAACTGTAACGGCAGACCACGCATGTGCGACCGAACGGAGAAACCGATGGAGTACCGCCTGCTCGGCAAGAGCGGATGCGCCGTGTCGGCGTTCGCCCTGGGCACCTTGACCTTCGGAAACGAGACCGACGAAACGGGCTCTTTCGCGCAGCTTGACCGCTTCACCGCGGCCGGGGGCACGCTGGTGGACACTGCGGACGTCTACGCCGACGGCCGCTCGGAGGAGATCATCGGGCGCTGGCTGGCCCGGACGCCCGGCATCCGTGAGGCTGTCGTGCTCGCCACCAAGGGCCGCTTCCCCACGGACGACAGCCCGAACGGGCACGGCCTGTCCCGCCGTCACCTGGCCGCGGCGCTGGACGCATCGCTGCGCCGGCTGGGCGTAGGCACAATCGACCTCTACCAGCTGCACTCCTGGGATCCGCTGACCCCGCTCGACGAGACGCTGCGCTTCCTGGACGACGCCGTCCGGGCAGGAAAGATCCACTATGTGGGGCTGTCGAACTTCACCGGCTGGCAGGTGCAGAAAGCCGTGGACATCGCTGACGCGCTCGGCCTGGCCCGGCCGGTCACCGTGCAGCCGCAGTACAACCTGCTGGCCCGGGGAGTCGAATGGGAGGTGATCCCGGCCTGCCAGTCCGAGGGTCTGGGGCTGCTGCCCTGGTCACCGCTGGCCAGTGGCTGGCTCACCGGCAAATACCAGCGCGATCAGCCGCCTGCCGCGGGCACCCGCGCGGCCGACAATGCCGACCAGGGCATGCGGATCTGGAACCAGCGCGGCCACCTTGAGCGCAACTGGCAGGTCCTGGACGCGGTCCGCAAGGTCGCCGACTGGCGTGGGGCATCGATGGCCCAGGTGTCGATCGCCTGGCTGGCGGGCCGCCCGGCCGTCGCCTCGGTCATCCTCGGGGCGCGCTCCATGGAGCAACTCGAGGACAACCTGGCCGCGGCCGAGATGAGCCTCAGCCCAGAGGAGACGCACCTGCTCGATGAGGCCAGCGATCCTGGCGCGCCCGACTACCCCTACGGCGAGCCCGGCCAGATCCAGCGCACCCGCCGCATCTCGGGCGGGCGCTTCTGACCGCTCAGACGATCCAGGCCGGTACCACCCTGGTGCCGTCCGGGGTCGAGGCGCAACCACCCGCGGGCGCGGTGACGATAGCGGCGAAGCCCTTCGCGGGGTCGGCGACCACGCGGCGCGGGACGTCCGCGGGCAGCACCACGGTGTCGCCAGTGGCCATGGCGATCGTCTCGCCGCCAAGTTCGATGGTCGCTCCGCCATCGAGCAGCGTCCAGATCTGCTCGGTATCAAAGGCGTGCGGCGGCCCGGCCGCGCCTGCCCTCATGTCGACGCGCCAGACTGCCTGCCCGGCACCGCCCAGGGTCGGCGAGGCGAGCGTGGTCATCACGGCATTGGGGGTCTCGGTCCGGCGGGTCTCGGCCTGGCTGATGTACGGCATCGCGGGAGCCCCTATGATCGACAATATGATTGTCTATATAGTGAACCTGGTTGTCGATTGTGTCAAGGGACCCTGACCCGCCCGGCTTTGAGTTGCCGCTGCGCCTGCTGCTCGCCTTCCGGGTCCTCATCGACGGCGTTCATGCCGAGCTGGCTCGCCAGGGCCATCCCGACGTGCGGCCGGTGCATGGCTTCGTCTTCCAGGCCATCGGCCCGGGCGGGACGACCGCCGCGGAGCTGGGCCGGCGGCTGGGCGTGTCCAAGCAGGCCGCGGCCAAGTCCATCGACTCGCTGGAACGCCTCGGCTATGTCGAGCGCAGCGCAGATCCTGGCGATGCCCGGCGGAAAGTCGTGCGGCTCACGGCGCGTGGCGCCGACTGCCTGGTGCGGTCGGCACGTATCTTCGATGACCTGCGGGCCGGCTGGGCCGCGACCCTCGGCGAGGAGCGGCTCCGGGCGCTCGAGGCGGACCTGCGCACCGTCACGCCGCCCGACCTTTTCCGTCTCGACGTGCCCGGCTGGTTCGGCGCCCCGTGAGCCTGCGACGATGGGCATTGTGACCGACACCCCGCGGGTCGTTGACGACCCGGCCGCTTCCCGCTTCATCGTTGAGGCCGACGGCCAGGTCGCGGAACTCGTGTATCAGCTGGATGGCGACCGGCTGCTGCTGATCCACACTGGCGTCCCCCAGGCACTCGAGGGGCGGGGCATCGGCAGCAAACTGGTCGGCGCCGCGATCGATGAGGCCAAACGCCGGGGCCTGACCGTCGCGCCGCTGTGCCCGTTCGCCCGGGACTGGCTGCAACGCCACCCGGATGTCGCCGCCACGGTCCCGATCGCAGACTCCTGGTGAGCGCGGCCGAGCACAACGGCTGGGCAGCCGCCCGGATCAATACCAGCCATAGCTGAGCTCGTGCCGCCAGGCGCGGTACGGGGTGCCGTACCGCGCCTTGATGTAGCGCATGCCCCACAAGATCTGGGTCCGCGGGCTGGTGCGCCAGTCGGAGCCGACGCTTGCCATCTTGCTGCCCGGCACGGCCTGCGGGATCCCGTACGCACCCGAGGAGGGATTGCTGGCGTGCGGATTCCAGCCGCTTTCCCGGATCCATAGCCTGCTCAGGTACGTGTACTCGCCAGCCCACCAGCCATGGGATTTGAGCAGCGACCAGGCGATCTGCTGCGGTGAACGGCGCCTGGCCGCCACGGCGTCGGCGGCCCGAAGCGGCCGCGTGAAGGCATCCAGGGCGAGAGTGCCGAGCCCGGCCGGGCTGGCCAGGTGAGCCCGGGCACCGGCCGGCCACGGGGCCCCGGCGCCAGCAGTCACTGCGCCAGCGGTCACGGCACCAGCCGTCACGGTGCCAGCGGCTGCGGTGCCAGCGG